>LZCG01000214.1_pt1 | contig 10832 bp, 10 predicted proteins | sample 768541 | NCBI WGS metagenome assembly LZCG01 (sample SAMN05200874, study PRJNA324366) | oil field metagenome | isolation source: sample BH-FW-1 from oil reservoir | place: India: Bombay High | collected 2015-07-11
CATTAGTTAGTGACCATTCCTCGCAAATGAAAAAAGCGAAAGAGGTACTTGTACCTCTTTCGCTTTTAATTGTGGTGCCCACGATTGGACTCGAACCAACACGGCCGTATGGCCACTACATCCTGAATGTAGCGCGTCTACCAATTCCGCCACGTGGGCTTTATCTGAACCACAGGTGTCGGAAAATTGTTAACCTAAAATATCCTGACACCCTGATTCGTGCCCAGGACGAGACTCGAACTCGTACAAACTCAATGTTTACATGGCCCTCAACCATGCGCGTCTACCAATTCCGCCACCTGGGCTTTCTTAAAATATATGAACGCTGCTTTATCTTGCAAAAGCGGCTGCAAATTTAAAAATATTTTAGACCTGCAGCAAAATACATACGAAATTCATGAAAACTTTTCTATTTTGAATTTTAAACCACAAAAAATATCCGAATGCACAGAACCTTTATACTGATTTTATTGACGCTTTTTTCCTCCATTTATCCCTTAAAAGCCAGGAGGATATCTTTTTAAGAGACCCCCAGTTAAGCCCCTCAGGTAATGCCATTCTGTTCACATCGCAGGGCGACATCTGGATGTCAGACATCAGTGGCGGACAAGCTACACGCATCACTTCTCACCAGGGCGATGATCGGTTTCCTGTATGGGCGGATAACGAAAATCAGATAGCCTTTAGTAGCGATCGCTTTGGTAATTATGACATTTTTACCATGAACCTGAAAAATGGTTCTGCCCATCAACTAACCTATCATGCTTCTCATGACCTGACCCGTCAATGGTATAATGACCAAATTATATTTAGTAGCAGTCGGTTTCTTCAACAGGTCGAACACGAGCGCGAGCTGATGCATATTTCCGTCAAAGGAGGCACTCCCGAGAGAATAATGAATGCACTGGGTTTTGAAGCCCGCATTTCGCCCGACGGCAATCTGATTGCTTTCGTTAGAGGTTCCTGCCGCGTTGCCAGAGAAGCCTATCAGGGCCCGGCAAACAGGGATATCTGGATTTACAACCAAAAAAAGGATACCTTTTTTCAGGTTACAAAAGACCTGGGAAACGATTACTCACCACACTGGGCCGATGCCAACACCTTGTTTTTTATCAGCGCCAGAACCGGACGCTACAATATCTTCAGCATATCAATTCACGATGACGGAAAAGCCAATGGCCAACCAGTGCCTGTTACCCGCGTTACCGACATGGGAATTCGGAGCTTCTCCCTTGCCGGAAATGGCCAGATAATCGCTTACGCAAAAGGAAAAGATATTTATATCCAACAAGCTGACCGCCAGCCCGAAAAACTCAGGGTAATCCTGACAAACGACCAGACAAAAGAACAGATTACGTTTAAAACTTTCAAAGACCATCTTAGCCGGTATGAAGTATCACCCGACAGCAAAGAGGTCGCCCTGATTATTCACGGCCGTTTGTTTGTGAAAGGCAACAGCCCAAAACTGAAAAAACCAGCCTCCTGATCGACAGCCACGAAAGAATCAGAGACATAGCCTGGCTCGACAACCAAACGCTGATATATAGTTCTGATAAGTATAACCAATATGACCTGTTCATGCTAACACCCGAAGACACAGGGAAAAGACTTTTTCAAAACCATCATTTTAAAATTGAACGGTTAACAAACACACCGGATGAGGAAATTCATATAGCAACAGCTCCCGACCACCATCACATTGCCTTTACCCGAAACAATGGTACGTTGATTACCGGAATTATCGATAAAAAAGGTATCCAAAAGCAACAGGTTCTTTTGGATGGCTGGGCTTCGCCTTCGACCATTTCCTGGAGTCCCGATAGCCAATGGCTGGCTTATTCGCTTTCAGACTTAAACGGAAACCGCGAAATATTCATCCAAAAAGCCGATAATTCGTCAGCGCCCGTGAACGTCAGTATGCACCCCCGCAGTGATTTTAAGCCGGTTTGGGGCAATAACAAACTGGCTTTTCTGTCAATGCGCAACAACGGCGACACAGATTTGTGGTTTGTGTGGCTGCGAAAAAATGACTGGGAAAAAACCAAAGACGATTGGCTCGAAGCGGAAGTCTTTACAGAAAAAGATACTGCCGACCCCGGCGGCTTCTCAGGGGTTGAGCCTGAAGCTATTTACAAAAGAGCGGTACAGGTTACGGGTTTACCCGGAAATGAAGCGGAGTTGCAAATATCACCCGACGGTCAGTACTTTTATTTTGTGACCAACCAAAATGCACGCAATTCCTATAAAGCGGAGCGTGACTTATATAAAATTAAATGGGATGGCAGCGAGCTGAAAGCCCTTACCTCCGGCAATAAAAATCCGGACCAACTAACTTTTCACGCTTCCTCCAAACAATTATACATGCGCTCACCGAAAGGCACACTTTCACAGATAAATCCACAAAACGGAAATATCACAGCCCTGCCGTTTTCAGCAGCCTTCAAACTAAACTACCAAAAACAAAGAGAACAAATGTTTGATGAAGCCTGGCGGGCGTTAAAAATTTCTTTTTACGATCCTGATTTTCATGGACAAGACTGGGAAAAACTTTATCAGGAGTACAAACCCTTGTGTATGTCAACGCGAACCAATATCGAATTTGGTTATTGTTTCAACCTGATGTTAGGGCAGGTAAATGCCAGCCATATGGGGATGCAAAATATTCAGAAAATGTACAACAACCCGAATCATCACACCGGATATTTGGGCATTGATATCCGGCCCGAATCAGAAGGCATCCGAATTCTCAGGGTGCTTGACGAAACTCCGGCAAGTCGGCTGACAAGCCGCCTTCATGTTGGTGATGTTATCACCCATGTTAATGGCGTTCCGGTAAATATAAATCATAATTTTTACAAGCCGCTCACCGAAAAAATAAACCAGGATGTTGTTTTAACCATAAAAAACGATAACAAAACATCGGAAATAATCATCCGGCCCCAAAAGTCTATTCAAGAACAGCAATACAATGATTGGGTTAAAATGCGTAGAACATTGACAGAAAAATATTCAGATGGTCGTCTGGGCTATCTGCACATCCGGGGCATGAACTGGAGCAGCTTCGAACGCTTTGAAAGAGAGCTTACGGCTGCTGCAGAGGGAAAAGAAGGTATTGTTATCGATGTCAGATTTAATGGTGGCGGATGGACCACTGATTACCTGATGGCCATCCTGAACACCCGCCAACATGCCTATACCATCCCAAGAGGTGCGGCAACAAATCTCAGTGAAGAACATTCGAAATTTGTAAATTACTATCCATTCGGAGAACGCCTTCCCTTTTATGCCTGGAACAAACCCTCCATAGCATTATGTAATCAAAAAAGTTATTCAAATGCTGAAATCTTTTCCCATGCTTATAAATCGCTCGGTATTGGCACATTGGTAGGTACCCCTACATTTGGAGCGGTTATCTCAACCGGTGCCCAACGGCTCATAGACGGTTCGTATGTAAGAATTCCTTTCAGGGCCTGGTATGTAAAAAATACCGGCAAAAACATGGAAAACCATCCCGCTGTGCCGGATGTGATAGTTGAAAACAATCCCGACAGCAAATCAAAAGGCCAGGATCCGCAATTAAAAAAAGCTGTAACTTTGTTACTAAACCAAATCGATAACCAACATAAAACCAATTAAATGTATGTTTTCGGATAAAGACCTGAAGCAGTTTGAGAAAAAAAACATCCCGATAGAAACCATCAATGAACAAATCAGCCATTTCAAAAACGGGTTTCCGTTTGCCACTCTTGTTCGTCCGGCCACCATTTCGGATGGTATTTTTGCTTTTAATGATGATGAAGTAAAGGCCCTGATATCTTACTACGAAACACATCAAAAAAATATGACGTCATAAAATTTGATGCCTGCCTCCGGGGCTGCATCCAGGATGTTCAAAAACCTGTATGCGTTCATGACAACCTACACTGGAACCCCGAATCAGATTATTGCTTATGAAAGACAAAAAGGCAATCAGTCTGTTAAATATTTTTTTGAACACCTTAAAAAATTTGCATTCTACAACAGCCTGAAAAAAGTCATGGCAGAATCGGGTTATGACCTGGAAGATTGTCTTGAGAAAAAATATTTTAAAATAATTCTGGAATATTTTTTAACCGACAAAGGTCTCAATTATGCCAACAGACCCAAGGCCCTGTTGCTGTTTCATAAATATGAAGACGCCTGCCGCTATGCTTTTGAAGAACATCTGGTAGAAGGCGCCAATTATGCACAGGCAGAAAACGGAAAAGTAAAAATTCATTTTACGGTTTCACCAGACCACATGGAACTTTTCAAAGATACCCTCAACCAGAAAAAAGTGCGGTATGAAAGTAAGTTTATGTCTCATTTTGAAGTTACTTATTCTGTTCAGAAACCTTCAACGGATACCATCGCCGTAACACCAAAAAATGAGCCTTTCAGAAACGCTGACGGTTCGATTCTTTTTCGACCGGGAGGTCATGGCGCACTGATTGAAAACCTTAACGAACTGGAAGCCGATATTATTTTTATTAAAAATATTGACAATGTCGTTCCCGACCGGTTGAAACCGGAAACCTATAAATATAAAAAAGTGCTTGGGGGTTATCTGCTGCAGATAAAAGACCAGGTGGATGATTATCTGGAATGGCTCGATGAAGGAAGTGCCACGCCGGAAGAGTTGATGGCGATGAAAGATTTTGCCATCAAAAAACTGAATATTCCTATTGATGAAGATACTTTTAAAACCATGGAACCTATTGAGCAGACCGATTATCTTTACACACTGTTCAATCGCCCAATCCGGGTAGCCGGAATGGTGAAAAACGAAGGTGAGCCCGGCGGTGGCCCTTTTTGGGTTTTTGCCAACAACAAGGAAAGTCTGCAAATTGTGGAGAAGGCACAAATTGATTTTGAGAATCCCCAACAGGCAGCTATGGCAGAAAAAGCTACCCATTTCAACCCCGTCGATTTGGTATGTGCCACCCGGGATTTTAAAGGAAATCTTTTTGATTTACACGATTTTATTGACCCTGATACGGGATTTATAAGTGATAAATCAAAAGATGGCCGCAAACTGAAAGCCCTGGAACTCCCCGGATTGTGGAATGGGGCTATGGCTGAGTGGATCACCATTTTTGTTGAAGTTCCTATTATCACTTTTAACCCGGTAAAAATTGTAAATGACCTGTTGCGTGACAATCATCAATAAAAAATATCAGCACTTAAATTACGCAGGTTTACTATGAATATCCTCCCGGGCGGCAAGAACTGGCACAAATAAAATACAAATTAGTGCCTGAGAATCTAAAAAATTTCAAAACAATAACTAAATTTGTGCCAGGCAGAGAAGTAAAACTATACAAAATACACTAATATGATTGTAGATTTATCAACCAATTATCTTGGATTAAAACTTAACAATCCCATCATTGTTGGGAGTTCAGGATTAACCGATTCTGTTGAAAAAATAAAAAAAGCTGCCGAAGCAGGCGCCGGTGCCGTAGTGCTAAAGTCGTTGTTCGAGGAACAAATTCTTTATAATATTCATGAAGCCAAAAAGGACAGCTACACGCCGGTTTACCCGGAAGCCGATGATTATATTTCCAATTATACCCAAACGCAGCAGGTTGAGCAATACTTAAACCTTATCAGTGAAGCCCGAAAAGCTGTTGACATTCCCGTTATTGCCAGCATCAACTGTATTTCCAATCATGAATGGACCAGTTTTGCAAAAAAAATTGAAGATGCCGGTGCCAGCGCTCTTGAGCTAAACCTTTTATCTTACCCTCCGACCACCGGCAGGAAGGAAAAGACATTGAAAAACTTTATATCGATATTATTAACAAAGTTAAACTTCATACTTCCCTGCCCATCGCCGCAAAAATGAGTTACTATTTTTCAGGACTGGCCAATTTTGCCACCAGACTTAGCTGGACCGGCATCAAAGGATTGGTGTTGTTCAACCGATTTTATTCGCCTGACATTGATATCGACCATTTCAGCCTGAAAGCAACCAATGTCTTCAGTACACCCGAGGAACTGCCCGTCTCACTCCGTTGGGTAGCTATACTGAGCGATGTGGTGCAATGTGATATTGCAGCCTCAACAGGTGTTCACGACGGTACCGCTGTCGTTAAACAACTGCTTGCCGGAGCGAAAGTAATCATGACCAGCACCTCTCTTTATAAAAACGGATTAGGTCAGATTGCTTACATGAAAGAACAAATGAGCCAGTGGATGATGGAAAAAGGTTTCAACAGCATTGACGATTTCAGAGGAAAAATGAGCTTTAAACAAGCCGAAAATCCGGCAGCTTATCAGCGGGTTCAGTTTATGAAACATTTCAGTGGAATAGAATAAGCCGAATTTTGATTGATAAAACCCGGGTTGTTACGTAACAGCCCGGGTTTTTCTGCCAGTAACAAACCGCCGCCATGAAAACCAAAAAAGCCTTTTTCTGCCTTCCCGTCCAAAACGAATCAGCCAATCTGCCCCGACTTCTCGAAAACCTGAAAAATCAACAAACCACCGCTATCACCCACCTTATTGTCTGTGTGAACCAGCCTGAACGCTGGAGAAGCCTGCCGGAAAAGCAACACGTTGTCGCCGACAACGAAAAATCAATAAAAATACTTTTACAGGAAAAAATATTCCCGTAACCGTTATTGACCGGAGTTCCAAAGGAAAGGGCTGGGACGACAAACACTTTGGCGTAGGATGGGCCAGAAAAACAGTTATGGATTTAGCCAACAGTTATGCTGGTGCTTCCGATTATATCTTTAGTATTGATGCTGATACATACTATCCCCCGACATACACCCAGGCAGCTATCGAAACGCTGAAAAACCTACCGGACGCCATGGCCCTGGCCATCCCTTATTACCACCCCTTGACGGGGAAACCGGCCATTGACCGGCAAATGTTACATTATGAGCTTTACATGCGCCACTACGCCTTAAACATGTGGCGCATCAGCAGTCCCTACAAATTTACGGCATTAGGCTCTGCCATCGCTCTTCCCGTTTGGGCCTACCGAAAAGTTGGCGGTATTACGCCCAAAACAGCTGGTGAAGATTTTTATTTTTTGCAAAAACTTAGAAAATCAGGACAACTGGCTTATTTTAGCACTGAAAAAGCTTTCCCCGCCACCCGTTATTCCGACCGGGTTTTGTTTGGTACCGGGCCGGCGCTGATAAAAGGAGCCCGGGGAAACTGGGAAAGCTATCCTTTCTATCATCCAACGTTTTTCGACGAAGTGAAACGAATCAATGATGCTTTTGCCAATTATTTTTTCGGCCGGACAAAAACCCCGGTACTTGAAAAACTCCGGGTCATCTTTGATAACCTGAAGTGGATAGATAAAATTGCTCAAAACACTACTCAACAGGACGATTTTGTCAGAAAATGCCAGATGAAATTCGACGGTCTTAAAACACTTCAATACCTGAAAGCCCGACAGAGTACCTGTACTGAAAAAGAAAACAACATCCTGTCCGATTATCTGCATGCCCATTATTCCTTTCCTCCTTTTCTAAAAGGAATCTTAAACCAGCTTGATTTTGAAATTTCACCTGTTGAAGATTTACAAAAAATCAGAAATTTTTTAGTATCATTGGAATATGAAAATTTTAAACATGATTACAATCTTAGGACCCACAGCAACTGGTAAAACTTCTTTTGCAGCCTATTTGGCGTATAAAATGAATGGAGAAATTATCAGTGCTGATTCCCGACAGGTTTTCATTGGAATGGATATCGGAACCGGAAAAGATCGCCAGGATTACATGGTAGAAGGAAATCTCATCCCCGCTCATCTGGTCGATATCCGAGAACCCGGCGAAGAATTTTCGGTTTTTGATTTTCAGGAAGCTTTTCTTGAGGCTTACCAAAAAATTACTCGTAAAAACAAAATACCCATCCTTTGTGGGGGTACAGGACTTTACCTCGAATCAGTATTAAAAGGGTATCATCTACAAAAAGTCCCCAAAAATCAAAAATTAAGAGCCAGGCTTATCACAAAGTCTTTTAAAGAACTACAGGATAGATTGCTGGAACTTAAACCCAACCAACACAACACAACCGACCTGAACGACTGGGAAAGACTCGTGAGGGCTATTGAAATTCAGGAATATTACAAAACCCACGGTAAGGAAGGGAAAAAATTACCGGAATTCAACAACACTACTTTCGGAATTCATTTTGAAAGAAAAAAAATCCGGCAACGCATCACCGAAAGGTTGCACCAGCGATTGGAAAACGGCATGGTGGAAGAGGTCGGCAGATTGCTCCAAAGCGGATTAACCGCTGACCAATTGCGTTTTTACGGACTGGAATACCGGTATATCACCGATTTTTTGACGCTTAAAATTGATCGTTATACCATGGTAAACCAACTTGAAACTGCCATTCATCAGTTTGCCAAACGGCAGATGACCTGGTTTAGACGCATGGAACGAAATGGCATCACCATTCACTGGATAGACGGAAACCTGAATAAAGAAGAAAAGCTACAGCAGGTGACGGACATCCTCTCATCCAACACCTAAAAAACCGGACTGCCTGGACAACAGCCCGGTAAAAAAATTATTTATTATGCTTTCGAATCAGATTCAATGCACTACCTTCTCTGAACCAGGCAATCTGAAATTCATTGTAAGTATGATTAACATCAAAACTTTCAGTAGTACCGTCGCTATGTTTTAACACAACCTGAAGAGGTTTGCCCGGGGCAAAATCTTTCAGGCCTTTCACAGCAATCCAATCATCTTCACGGATTTTGTCATAATCGGCCGGATTATCAAAAGTCAATGCCAGCATTCCCTGCTTTTTGAGGTTTGTTTCATGGATTCTGGCAAATGATTTCACCAAAACCACTTTTACTCCAAGATGCCTCGGCTCCATGGCAGCATGTTCACGGGAAGAACCTTCGCCATAATTTTCATCGCCCACGATGATAGTGCCGATATTGGCAGCTTTGTAACTTCTGGCAACATCAGGCACTTTGCCATATTCGCCCGTCAGGAGATTTTTCACATGATTGGTTTCTTCATTGAAAGCATTCACGGCACCGATAAGCAGGTTGTTGGAGATGTTATCGAGGTGACCCCGATAGCGTAACCAAGGGCCGGCCATAGAAATATGGTCGGTGGTACATTTTCCTTTTGCTTTGATTAGCAAACGCAACTCGTTGAAATCATGACCATCCCAGGGCTCAAAAGGAGATAGCAATTGCAAACGTTCTGAATCCGGGGCCACTTTCACTTCAATTTGGTTTCCATCGTCTGCCGGAGGAATAAACCCAGGGTCTTCAACAGCAAATCCTTTTTCGGGTTTCTCAAAACCTTTGGGCTCTTCCAGTTTTACTTCCTCACCGTTTTCATTAATGAGGGTGTCTTTCATCGGATTGAAAGTGATATCGCCGGCTATGGCCAGGGCGGTTACAATTTCAGGTGAAGCTACAAAAGCATGTGTATTGGGATTGCCATCATTACGTTTGGAAAAATTCCGGTTAAAGGAGGTAATGATAGAGTTTTTCTTTTCAGGATGTTCGTTATGGCGTTTCCACTGGCCAATACAAGGGCCACAGGCATTGGCCAGAACCACTCCGCCAATGTCTTCAAATACTTTCAAAACGCCGTCACGCTCAGTCGTAAACCTGATCTGTTCAGAACCCGGTGTTATCGTAAATTCAGATTTTACCTTAAGGCCTTTATCACGGGCCTGACGGGCTACACTGGCCGCGCGTGTCAGGTCTTCATATGAAGAATTGGTACAACTGCCAATCAAACCCACTTCTAATTTTTGCGGATAACCTTTTTCTTTGACTATTTTTCCGAATTCTGAAACAGGATGGGCTGCATCCGGTGTGTAAGGCCCATTGATATAAGGTTCGAGTTCCGACAAATTAATTTCAATTAATTGATCGTAATACTTTTCGGGATGGTCATAGACTTCCGCATCAGAACGCAGATGTTCTTTCACACCATCGGCCAGTTCGGCCACATCAGCTCTGCCGGTATCGCGGAGGTAGTCACTCATTTTGTTGTCGTATCCAAAAATTGAGGTAGTAGCGCCGATTTCAGCTCCCATGTTACAAATAGTCCCTTTTCCGGTAGCAGAAATGCTATCGGCTCCCTCGCCAAAGTATTCCACAATAGCTCCGGTGCCACCTTTTACAGTCAGCAAACCCGCTACTTTCAGGATTACATCTTTTGCAGCCGTCCATCCATTCAATCTTCCGGTCAGTTTAACGCCAATCAGTTTTGGCATTTTTAATTCCCATGCATTCCGGCCATCACATCAACAGCATCAGCACCACCCACACCAATAGCAACCATGCCAAGGCCGCCGGCATTGGGTGTGTGAGAATCTGTTCCTATCATCATGCCTCCGGGAAAGGCATAGTTTTCCAAAACCACCTGGTGAATAATCCCGGCACCTGGTTTCCAGAAACCAATGCCATATTTGTTGGAAACCGATTGCAGGAAATCATATACTTCTTTATTGGACCGCTCAGCGGCCGTAAGGTCTTCTTTTGCTCCTTTTTCAGCAAGAATCAGGTGATCACAGTGCACTGTGGAAGGTACTGCTGTATGAGACTTTCCGGCATTCATAAATTGCAGCAGAGCCATTTGTGCCGTAGCATCCTGCATAGCCACCCGGTCGGGAGAGAAATTTACATAATCAATTCCCCTTTTCCTGACTTTTACAGCAGTCTTATCAAAGTCATATAAATGTGAGTATAGGATTTTCTCACTGAGGGTTAAAGGCTTTGCTACTGCTGTCCGAATCTGTTCAATCTTTTCAGGAAGCTCCTGATAGATGTGTTTAATTAAGTTGATATCAAATGCCAT
>LZCG01000215.1_pt1 | contig 10724 bp, 13 predicted proteins | sample 768541 | NCBI WGS metagenome assembly LZCG01 (sample SAMN05200874, study PRJNA324366) | oil field metagenome | isolation source: sample BH-FW-1 from oil reservoir | place: India: Bombay High | collected 2015-07-11
CTCAATTGAAGAAGATTGGAGAAACCTCTTCTGGTTGCCCTGTTATTGTGAATAAAAATATTTAGAAGCGGACTTAAAAATCTGTACAGGTCTAATAGAACCCCATTTTATGGCAGGATATTCAGGAGGGAGAAAATCAATCTGCCCAGGAATCGTTGGCATCGAAACCTTGAAGGTATTTCATGGCGTTAAGGCGATGGGAGATCCAAATTCAAAAAGTTGTCAGTTAGAAAATAATCCTGTCGATAAGATGGCTAGAGAAGTAGCTTCGATGGCTGGGTGTGATTTCATAGTAAACGTTTCTTTAAACGAGAAAAAAGAAGTAGATGGGATTTATGCAGGTGATATCTTTGAAGCTCACGAAGTAGGTTGTAGAATGGTAGCATATACTTCGATAGTGAAAATTAAAGAACCCGTTGATATAGTTATAACCTCAAATGGTGGATATCCTTTAGACCAAAACTTTTATCAAACGGTTAAAGGTTTAGTAGAAGCTTCAGAGATTTTAAAACCTGATGGAGTAATAATAATGGCCTCAAAATGCGAAAAAGGCATCGGGAAAAAGAGTTTAAAGAATTGCTTTTAGAAGTAAAAGAAAAAGGAATAAAAGAATTTTTAAAAAGCCATGATTCACCAGAAACTTTCAAAAGTGATCAATGGGAGGTACAAAAGTTAACTCAAGTATTAGAGAAAACGAAAAACATTTTCATGTTGTCATCGCTGGATGATGAAGAGTACAAATATACTTTTTCAACTAAAATCAATAGTTTAGGAGAAGGATTAAAAAATGCTTTAAAATTAAAAGGGCGCGGCGCCAAGATAGCAGTTATACCTGAAGGGCCCTATGTTGTTGGAAAGATAAAAAATTGAAAAGGAGCTATGTTTCATGGAAATATGCGTATTAGTCAAACAAGTACCTTCCACTGACAAGGTACAGATAGATGAGGAAACTGGAACAATGATAAGAAGTGAATTAGAATCCGAACTCAACCCATTGGACATGTACGCAGTCGAAGAAGCGGTGAGAATTAAAGAAAGCACACCACAAACTAAGATAACGGTTGTAACGATGGGGCCTCCTTCAGCAGAATACGCACTAAAAGAAGCTATATCCATGGGATGTGATGAAGGGGTATTGTTAACCGATAGAAAGTTTGCCGGTGCAGATACCTTAGCAACCGCTTATACATTGAGTCAATATTTAAAAGACAAACATTACGACATTATATTTGCCGGTGAAAGGGCAACAGACGGAGAAACAGGTCAAGTAGGACCATCTGTGGGAACACAGTTAGATATTCCTATACTAACCTACGTCAACAAGATAATTGACATAACTAACGATATGATAACCGTTCAAAGGGCTGTAGAAGGTGGAAACGAAATCATTCAGACTGGGTTACCGGCTTTAATAACGGTTGTGAAAGAGATAAACGAACCCAGACTACCGAATTTAGAAAACAAACTAAAAGCTAAGAAAAGTAGTATAAAAATAGTAAGTAACCAAGAGTTAAAAATAGAGGAAGGAAAGATAGGGCTTAAAGGTTCACCAACGAGGGTTGTAAAGGTATTCTATCCAAAGATATCAAGAAATGGTGAAAAGGTAATAGTAAAACTCCACAAGAAGCCTTAGAAAAATAAAAAGCTTTCTAAAAGAAAAAGGCGTGATATCATGAACCAAGAATACAAAGGTGTATGGACGATAGCGGAGATAAGTGATGGAAAAATAGAAACAGTATCGTACGAATTACTATCATGGGGAAAAGACTTAGCCACAAAATTGAACGTTGAACTATCAAGTGTAGTAATATCAAACAAAGTGGAGAATTTAGATAGCCTTATTCAATATGGGGCTGACAACGTATACTATGTTGAAGATAAGAAACTAGAACATTTCTATCCTGATGTACACACAAACATACTCAAAAAATGGTAGAAGATTCCAAACCTGAAATAATACTTGCATCTGCAACTACAAGGGGAAGAACTCTCATGCCCGCTCTTGCTGCAAAATTAAATACGGGCTTAACAGCTGATTGTACGGACTTTGAAATAGAAGAAAAAACAAGATCTCTGATACAAATAAGGCCTGCTATAGGTGGAAACGTGATGGCAAAGATAAAAACAATAACAAAACCACAGATGGCTACGGTAAGACCTAAATCGAAACTACCTTTAGCTAAAGACGAAAACAGGAAAGGGAAAATAACAAAAATAGAGTACGATGAAGAACTCTTTCGATCAAAATATAGATGGATAGAATTTAAAAAAGACGAATCCAGCATACAACCACTTCAGCAAGCTGATGTAATCGTAGCTGGGGGTAAAGGTTTAAAAAAACCCGAGAACTTCAAATACTTACAAAATCTATCAAAAAATTAAAGGGCGCAGTTGGGGCGACTAGGGCGGTAGTAGATATGGGGTGGATAGACTACTCTCACCAAGTGGGACTTTCCGGAAAAACGGTCAGCCCAAAACTGTACATAGCAATAGGAATATCTGGTGCGGTGCAACACTTAGCTGGAATGTCGTCATCTAAGTATATTATAGCGATTAACAAGGATCCAGAGGCACCGATTTTCAAGGTATCTGATCTTGGAATTGTATGTGATGCTTTGGATATACTGCCGTTGTTAGAAAAAGAAATAAAATCAGGTGATCAAAATGAGTGAATACAGAAAGGTAACTACCAATACCGTTGAAAAGTTGAGAAAAATATTAAAAAACGATGCACTGTTGATATACGATGATACCGAAAGTCTAAAAAGTTACTCAAACGATGAATCAGGTGGAGAGTATTACGCACACATGCCAGATGTTGTAGTAAAACCAGAAACCAAAGAGCAAATTTCCCAAATAATAAAACTGGCAAACGACGAAATGATCCCCATAACACCAAGAGGAGCTGGCAGTGGATTAGCAGGCGCGGATATACCAATATTTGGAGGAATAGTAATATCCCTTGAGAGAATGAACAGAATAATAGAAATAGATTCAGAAAACTTAGTTGCTGTGGTTGAACCAGGGGTAGTCACGAACGATCTATGTAGGATTGTATCAGAAAAGGGATTATACTATGCAGGATATCCCATGAGTGTAGAAACAAGTTTCATTGGAGGCAACGTTGCAACCAATGCAGGTGGAAGTAAGGTTATAAAATATGGAAACACAGCTCATCATATATTGGGATTAGAGGTAGTAATGCCTGACGGTGAGATTGTAGAATATGGGGGAAAAAGAAGAAAAGATTCGAGTGGTTACAACCTATTACAACTCTTCATAGGTTCAGAAGGAACACTCGGAATATTCACAAAGATATACGTAAATCTCATACCCCAACCAGGAAAAGTCGTTGACTTGCTGGTTCCTTTCGAAAGTGTAGAAAAGGCTATAAGCAATGTAGCACCATTAATGGTCGAAACAAAGAGTCTACCATCAGGAATAGAATTCATAGACAAGAAATCCATTTACTACGCCTCAAAATACACTGGAATGAAATTGCCATACCAGGACGAGGTAGAATCGTATCTCATAGTTCAATACGAAGCAACGAGCTTGCAAGAGATTGAAGAATTGTACGAAAAAGGTGGAAAAGCCTTACAAAAAAATGGAGCAAAAGACGTATTCATAGCAGATAACAGAAGTAATTCTGAAAAGATATGGCGTATGAGAAGGAACTGGCTGGAAAGCTTAAAAGCCGTAGATCCGTATGTACCCACAGGAGATGTCGTAGTACCTACATCGAAGATACCCGAGATGATGGCATACATCAGCGAAGTAGCTAACGAGTTTAACATAGATATTCCAGTTGCAGGACATGCAGCCGATGGTAACCTCCATCCTGCGCCATTAAAACCAAAAAGTCTCCCACCAAACGAATGGAAAACCTTATCGGAAGAAATCCTTGGAAAAATAGCGATGAAAGCTGCCCAAATGGGTGGAGCCATAAGCGGGGAACATGGAGTAGGGTTCATAAAAAAGGAGTTACTAAAAAAGACAAAACCAAAACAGTACAAATGGATGCAAGAGGTAAAAGAAACGCTTGACCCTAATAACATCATGAACCCAGGTAAGTTGTTCTGAAAAATACACAAAGCAAAGGTGATAATCTTGAAATATCTACACTTAGCTATTGATCTGGGGGCGTCAGGTGGAAAAGTAATGGCAGGTAACATACAGAATGACAAACTTATCTTGAGTGAAGTAAACCGTTTTTCAAACTCCCCGGTTGAAATAAATGGAATATCTTATTGGAATATCTTGAATCTGTATGATCATATAATTGAGAGCATTCACATAGCTCAAAAAAATGATCAAAAGATACTGTCTTTAGGTATAGATAGTTGGGGAGTGGACTTCGGACTTTTAAACAAAAACGGTTATTTAATAAACAATCCAATTCATTACAGAAATATGTTTAAAACGAATATAATGAAAAAGAAGAGGAAACAATCACTACGGTCGAAAAAACTAACTCAAGTAGGAAAGGGATCTCTGTTCTTGTTGATGGTGAAGAAGGAGTTGAAAGTTATTTTGCTAAATGTTGTATGCCTGTTCCAGGTGATGAAATTATTGGTGTGATAACTCGTAGAGGCATCGGCATACATAGAAAAGATTGTAATAATATTCAGGATATTGATGATAGTAAGAAGGTAAATGTTGAGTGGAACGAACTCAATCAAAACAAATTTTCTACAGTATTAATGATTGATGTGGAAAGTAAAAATGTTTTAAATAACGTTAGAAATGTTATAAATAATGAAGGTGGACATATTGAAAAATTCGAAATGACAAATAATTCTAATTATCTTAATATTAGGATATATTTAGCTGTTCAGAATTTAAAGCATCTGAGTCTTTTGAGTAATAAATTGAAAAATTCTAAAGGTGTTTATTCTGTTAGGAGGGTATAATTTGAGGGCAGTGGTTCAAAGAGTATCACAAGCTTCCGTAACCATTTCTGATAACATTGTTGCTCAAATAGAAAAAGGTCTCCTGGTTTTCTTGGGCATTTCGAAAATTGATCAAGTATCAGATATTAGTTGGATGGCTGATAAGATTGTAAATCTTAGAATTTTTGAAGATGATCAAAATAAAATGAATAGATCTTTATTAGATATTATGGGGGATGTGATCGTTGTCTCTCAATTCACTTTATATGGTGATTGTAGAAAAGGAAGGAGACCATCCTTCACTGATTCGGCAACTCCCGAGAAAGCTAAAGTTCTTTACGATAATTTTCTTTCCTACCTTAAAGAAAAATACCCTATAAACGTTCAACAAGGTGAGTTTCAAGCTCATATGAAAGTAAATATTGTCAACGATGGTCCAGTGACTTTACTTTTAGATTCTCAAAAGTTGTTTTGAATTTAATAAATATCTTTGATTGGAGGGATTTTATGAAAGAGTTAGAAGTTACCGTTTTTGTCTACAACGAAGATCCTTTTGAAGCACACATTTCAGCGGAAGGTGTAGAATCAGGAGTTAATCAATCTAATGTGCATAAAATATATTTAGGTTATGAAAAACCTCAAAAAGGAGTCGTTGTTAAATTCAAACTACCTAACGGCGAGAAAAAATACATTAGGGGTGAATAGATGATTCTATTTCATTTATAATTTCACTAATATCTATTGGAGAGAAGTGTAATATCTCCTCTTTTATAGTTTTAAAGGTATCGATAAAATATTTATTTTGGTTTCCGGTACTTATTTCTAGTGAACATTCTATTAGTGCAGCCATTAGATCAGAAGTTTTCACGTATGCTCCATAATCATTTTCGAATGGAGCATATATGTATTTTTCGTATTTTTTAATTTTCTCTTTCAAAGCAATTTTATCATTGTACCAGTCTTTAATGAAGTCTTTTTCTATTTCTCCAATTATTTCTTCTAAGCCTCGTACTTTTCTTTTAGTGGGGCTTATCACATCACCTGTAAATGCTTCAGGCAAATCATGTAGTATAGAAGCAATCATAATATCGTAAATTTCTTTCATTTGTAAATTAGCTTTTAGAGCTAAAAGATAAGAAATTAAAAAAACGAAAAAAGTATGTGAAGCTACGGAACTTTTAATATTTCTATGATTTTTGTTCCATCTTATCATAGTCACCAATCTTGTTGATATTTCTAACAATTCATTAGCTAATTCTTCTATCTCTTTTTATCTTGTATATCCATTTTTTTTATTTTCGTTTGGTTTTTTATTTTAGGTTCAGTGTAGTATTCAGGAAAGACTCTTTCGTTAATACTTGCTTCTTTTTGAGCAACGAGAAGGTTTATCATTCTAACTTTTTTTTCTATTTCTTCATCAAAGGCATAATGAATTAATAGTTTTGATCTAATATCGCTATCAAAATAAGATTCTACTTCTTTGTAGGTTTTGTTAATCACTTCATCCCAAAGTTTTTTGCCTTTTTCTTCAATTTTGCTTTTGGTAGCCAATGATATGTCTGATAATCTTATTTTGGGAATTGCTTCATATATTTTGTTGTGAAGTATTTTTACCAAATTTTCCTTAGATTCTTCGGAGAATACAAATATACTTAAAAGAAGGTTGTTGTATATGTTGTCGGATTCGCTAAATCTTACAATTGCAGGATTGTTGTTCCATCTGTAGACTGTAAACAAATTAGAACTTTCTAAAAGAAAATTACCAATGTTCATTTAATCACCTTCTTAATTGATTCAATATTTCGCTTTTGTATTTCTTAATTATTTTAACACATTTTTAATTTATGATTATTTGAATTGATGGTATAATTTATTTTGTGCTTAGAATAGTGAAATGAGAAAGGGGTTTATATGTGAAAAGTATTTTCATCGCTGGAATTTCCGGATCAATTGGTCAACAGGCTATAGAAGTGTTAAATAGCGGGTGGTTTAAAGACAATTTTAAGATAGTAGGAGGATCTGTTTATAAGAGTTGGGATAAATTAAAAGAAGCCATAGATAAATACGATCTGATTAGTGCTGGGATAGTTGAAAATATTGAAAATATGCCCAAAACTTTTAATGGTTGTCGCATTTTTACTGGCGCAGATGCTGTTGAAAGGAGCATAGAGTTTTGTAATCCTGATTACTCTCTGATCGCTACTTCTGGTTTTTCTGGGGTTAAAAACACCTTAAAGGCTTTAGAAGTTTCCCAGCGGGTCTGTTTGGCGAATAAAGAATCGATTGTGTGTGGTGGAAATTATGTTTTGGATTATGCTAGCAATCTCAAAAAAGAGATAATCCCTGTTGATAGCGAACACAGTGCGATATTTCAACTTTTGATGGGTGAAACCTCGACTCCAGAGAAGATTATATTAACGGCTAGCGGTGGAGCTTTAAGAGATTACCCAGTTGAAACCCTTGAAAATGTTTCAGTGGAAGAAGTATTGAACCATCCCGTTTGGTCGATGGGGAAAAGAATAACCGTTGATTCTGCATCGATGGTAAATAAGTCTCTTGAATTATTTGAAGCTTTTCATTTATTCAAAATAAACAATATCGAGGTTGCCATCAACAGAAACAGTAGGATTCATTCTATGGTTCAATTTTCTGACGGAGTAATTAAGATGCATTACGGTGTAGCAGATATGAAAATTCCAATAGCTTTTTCGATTTCTTATCCTGAACGAAATTTTGTTTTTGAAAAACCTGATTTATTTTCAGAGAAGATATATTTTGAGAGAGTAGATTTCAATAGATTCCCCGCTTTAAAATTAGCATATAGCATTCTTGGGAAGACCCCATTACAAAATGCATTTAACGCCGCAGATGAGGTTGCAGTGGATAGCTTTTTAAAAGGTACAATTAAATTTGGAGATATTTATCGTGTGATATACAAAACGGTAAATGAGGTGCAAACCCAGTATTCTTTTGCAAATAACTTGAGTTTTAATGATTTTGATGATATACTTAAAGTGGATAAAATCAGTAGAAATATAGCGAAAAAATATATTATGGAGGTTATCGAATGACGGTTTTATTATCAATTATTTGGTTTTTGATTATCATATCCGTTATTGTAGTTGTGCATGAATTTGGGCATTTTATTTTTGCGAAAATTTTTAAGACGAGAGTTGAAGAATTCTCTATTGGATTTGGGCCTGCATTATTCAAGATTCCTGGTAAAGAAACCACATTTCGCTTCAATATCATTCCATTGGGTGGTTATGTTAGATTGGCTGGTGAGGAAGTATTAGAAGAAGGTTATACTGATACTGATCCTGCACTGTTTTACAACAAAAACCTTTCCAGAAATTTTTGATAGCTTTTGCAGGGCCCTTGTTTTCTTTCCTTTTAGGTTATTTTCTTTTTGTTGGAATAGCTGGTGTTTATGGTTTTCCAGAGGTAATGGTTGAAAGATTAGGAAGGGACAGCGTTGCTCTCCAAGCTGGTCTTGAGCCCGGTGATATCATTAAAACAGCAAATGGTGAGTATGTATTTAACCCTTCGATTTTAGAGATGGAAATAGCTTCTGGGAAACCGTTAGAGTTAACTGTTATAAGAAACGGAGAGGAAGTTAATGTTACATTGATTCCAGAGCTTACCAACGATAGGGCAATTTTCACTTTTTATGATATTGAAAACGCCGAAGCGCTCAATTTGAAAAACAAAGAGATTGTTTCACTAAATGGTGAAGAAGATTTATATTTGGTAATGAGCCGAATGGAAAATGGTGATCCAATAGAAATACAGTTAGAAGATGGATCCGTTATTGAAGGTAAGTTAGCTCAATATTCTTATTTTCCCCCCACGTATGAAACAGGTATCGTGTACGCTACTTTTTCAAATGTTATAGCAAAAGGTAACGATTTTTCCAACAGGGAGATAAAATAATTGAAATTAACGGAGTAGCAATTAATAATGGATCTGATTTGCAAAATATAATTTATCGAACCCAATTGAATACTGGAGAATTAATGTTTGCTGTTTCTGGTAAAGAAATTATTAATGAGTATAAGCCATTTAGTGACGATGCTCTTGAGGTGCTGGTAGAGAGAAACGGTCAGATAATTAATATTGATTTACCCAAAGAAGAATTTTTAGATTTCATCGTTCAGCCTGGGATTTTAGAGGTTCCATACGAAAATTGGCATCCTAAAGGGATTGAGGCTCTTACAGTCCCCATTCAATGGGCAAATAATTTGATTGCTTTAACGTTTAGATCTTTCGGTCAGTTATTCACAGGAAGGTTGAGCGCTGATCAATTGGCAGGTCCGGTTGGAGCTGCTGCCATAATAGGGCAAGCAGCAATGGTTGGTTTTGATGCTATTTTAAATTTAACCGCTTTAATAACTATCAGTTTAGGAGTTTTTAATTTGATTCCAATCCCTGGTTTAGACGGTGGCAGAATCGTTTTTTCTATTTATGAAATGATAACTAGAAAAAGGGTGAGTCCAAAAGTTGAGGCTATAGTGAATACGATAGGATTTTTGTTCTTAATATTTTTGATGATCTTCGTCACTTATAACGATATAATGAGATTTTTCTAATGAGGTGTTCTAAATGTTCTCAGAAAAAGTAGTGGATGTTGGCGGGGTTAAAATTGGCGGGAATATCCCATCGTTATTCAAAGTATGACGAATACGGATACAGCAAATGTTGAGAAGACTATGCTACAAATTGAACGTTTGAAAAATTCAGGTGCCCAGATTGTAAGGGTATCGGTGAGAAGTAAGGATGACATTCAACCTTTTGGTGAAATCGTAAAAAAATCTCAAGTGCCTTTAGTTGCAGATATTCATTTTGACTACAGGTTAGCTATAGAATCTATTAAGGCCGGTGCTTCGAAAGTAAGAATAAACCCAGGCAACATTGGTTCAGATGTTAAAATACGAGAAATAGTTAAAGTTGCTAAAGAGTACAACGTACCAATAAGGGTCGGATCTAATTCTGGTTCGATCGCTAAAGAATTTTCTGATTTACCTAGACATAAAGCATTGGCTGAAAGCGCTTTAAAAGAAGTTCGATTGCTAGAAAAAGAAGGTTTTTACGATATTGTCGTCTCTGTGAAATCTGTTGATGCTAAAGAAACTTTTGTTGCCAATCAATATCTTTCGAGGTTGATACCTTATCCTTTTCATATAGGAGTTACTGAAGCAGGTGTGTTTGAGGATGCAGTTATATTGTCATCAGCAGGTTTAGGTTCTTTGCTTATAAACGACATCGGAGATACAATCAGAATATCCATCAGCGGGGATCCGATCAGAGAAGTTGAATTGGCAAAAGATTTGCTAATAGCATTAGGCTTGAAAATAGGGGTAAGAGTAATAGCCTGTCCGACTTGTGCAAGGACGGAAATCGACGTTGAAGGATTAGCCTACGAAGTAAAAAAAATGTTAAAAGGTAAAGAGGTTAAAAAAAATATTACCGTAGCGGTCATGGGATGTGTTGTTAACGGTCCTGGTGAAGCTAAACACTCTGATATCGCCATAGTTGGAACCAAAAATTCATCAGCGGCTATTTTCCTTAAAGGGGAACTTTTCGGTACTTTTAAGAGAAGTGAGATAAGAGAGAAACTTTTTGAGATTATAGAAGAAATTCAGAATTCTTAATTAAAGAAGGGAATACTATGGAGATAGATCCCATTACCGGAAAAAAATGGATAAAGAGATGAAAAAAAGAAGATAAAAAAATCTAACGATCAAGATGTTACTGTTTCTGAGGTGAAAGGAAAAGAAGGATTTTTTGATGTATTAGTTGACACAAATATAAAAATTTCTGAAAGTGAGTTAA
>LZCG01000216.1_pt1 | contig 10708 bp, 12 predicted proteins | sample 768541 | NCBI WGS metagenome assembly LZCG01 (sample SAMN05200874, study PRJNA324366) | oil field metagenome | isolation source: sample BH-FW-1 from oil reservoir | place: India: Bombay High | collected 2015-07-11
TGTTCTGCTTCGCGGCAATCTTAGCGACCTGGGTGAGCGCATCAGCGCTCCCGACCGAGGTCCCACCAAACTTCATGACAAGGGTGGTCATCCCAGTTCCTCCTTTCGGTTGATCTGCTCGGCAAGCTCGATGATGTCTCCCAACACGCCCGCTGCGGTGACCTGTGGACCAGCACCCGGACCGGAGACGACGAGCGGGTTTGAGATATACCGCTCCGTATAGAAGGAGACGGCGTTCTCCGGGCCTCGTAGGGCTCCAAGAGCACTCTCCTTCTCCACTTTCACCACTCCCACCGCTCCCCCGTTCGGACCGACGCGAGCCACGTAGCGAAGGACCCGTCCCTTTGACCGTGCTTCCTTAACCCGATAGGCGTAATTCTCATCGAGCGTAGATGCGGCGGAGAGAAACTCGTCCACGGAGAGCGTGGCGAGATCTGGGGGGTAGAGCGGCTCAACGGCAAGGTCGCTCTCCTCGAGCAGCCAACCGGCGGTGCGGGCGAGGATGAGCGCCTTGCGCGCGACGTCCTGGCCGCTCAGATCCTCGCGTGGGTCGGGCTCGGTGTACCCCAGGGCGCGGGCCTGGATAATGGCGGCCGAATAGGAGGTGCCGCGCATAAGCTGGGCGCACAGGTAGGCAAGCGTCCCGCTTAAGACCCCCACGATCGAATGAACCGATCACCGGTATTGATCAGGGTGCGCAAGGTGGAGATGACGGGAAGGCCCGCCCCGACCGTCGCCTCGTAGCGCACAAGAGGGTGTGCAAAGAGCGGGGCTGCCTCGGAGAAGGGGCCGGCGAGGGGGAGCTTATTGGCGAGGATGATTCCACACCCGGCCTCGAGAGCGCCTTTCAGGATGGAGAGCGTCTCCGTTGAGGCTGTCGCATCGACGAGGAGCGTCCCAGGGCGGAGGAGGGAGCGCAGATCACTGAGCGGCAGCGCCCTTTCCATCTCGTCGAGCGATCGCCCCGCCGCCTTCGCTCGCCGGATCTCCGTAAGGAGACGGTCCGTTAGACCGCTGGGATCTGCAAGGAACCCTGTGCTATCTGCCAATCCGACGAGTCTGAGGCTGATCCCTGCTTCTCGCTGTAACGCCTCTCTAGTAGAGAGGACCTGCTGCAGGAGCGCTCCTCCCACCATTCCCAGCCCCAAAAGGACCAGAGGGACCTCCTTGATCTCCCGATCGGCCCTGTTCATGCTCACGATGACCTCCCAGCTACTTCCCTTCGTCCTCACCTGAAAAAGAAAGACCACAGGCATATGCCTGCAGTCCTCTTCGCCACTCTGCCGATCCAAAGAAAGACAGAGCGGGCTAAACCAGCGTCGTGTAAATACCGCGAGAAAGGGTGTCGACAAGGTCGACTGTCAGCGCAACCCTTTTCTTCTCCCCTCTCGCTTCGATCATAACAAGTTCAGCATACAGGGAATCGCCATTCCCGTCAAGTGCATTGTTCCATCGCCTTTTAACGCCTATCATTCTTTCTCTTTCGGACCGCGTTCACCGAGGACGATATCCAGTCCCACTGGCGAGGCGGTGCGGTAGATCCTCTCCAGCGTCTCGGTGAGGTTTGTCTCACTTCGCCAGAATGGGAACTTTCCCAGTCGTTTGGGTAGGGCAGCGGCGATCGAGGGGATGCACACCTCTCCCAATGGCGGTTCCTTGCCCTTGGGGGCGTTCCAAAAGACCTCCGGGTCTGCGGGCAACGGCTCTGGCGTCGCTTCGACCACTGCATCACTTGCTGCAGGCGTGTCTTTGCTTCCGACGATCAATTCCACGAGTTTCTCGCGCTCGATCCCGCGCAGCTTAAAGATTAAGAACGGGTCACGGTCGAATTCCTCTCCCAACAGGTAGTAGACAGCCGCGATGTGCTTGCAGGGGTTTGCCCAGTCGGGACAGGAACAGTCGGTCTTAAGATCGCTTCGCTTCTCAGGGAAGAGGGACAAGCCCGCCTCGGCAAACGCGTCCTCGATGTCACCTGGCATCTCGCCTGCAAGGAGCTTGGCGGCAAAGATGGCCCGCTCGGAGAGGATGTCGGCCAGTCTCTGCCACTTCGCTTTGGAGAGCGTCTTCACCTTGATCGACACCTGATAGGGCTTGACACGGGAACCCTGAACCTCGGCCGAAACGACCCCTTTGTCGATGTCGATAGAGATAACTTGCCCTCGGCGGGCATAGGAACGGCCTCGGGTAAGCCGCGCGCCCATGTTGAAGCTCTCAAGGACCGCAATCCACCGCTTTGCCCACCAGTTCTTGCCGAACGCACCCCGCTTGGAGTCCGCTCTTATCCCTCCTTTAACCTTACGGGGAGAAGATGAGGGGAAGTAATAGTAGTCACGGTAACGGGACATCGTTATCCTCCTTTTAAGGAGTGCCACCTGTCGAACAGGGTGATGATCTTCTCGGCGGCGAGAGCGTCTTTCGAGAAGACAAATCCTTTCTGTTGTTTGAGGAACGGGGTGTCGCCGCAGCCGGGAACAAGGCATTCCAGCTTATCTTTGGGACAACGAGTGAAAGCGCACAATCGCCCCACGTAGCGGTCCGTTCCCGGCTCCATGATGAAGACCTCGACCTGGTGATGTGCCACGCCGACATTCTGCGTTTGATGGAGCTCGTTCAATGCGCGGGATCGTGCCTTCTGCAGGTTCCGCAGATGATCGAGGTCTCTCATACATACGGCGAGGTCAACGTCCTTACACTCATGCCAAACGGCGATGCCGTGCCGGCGGAACTCGCGAAACCGGGGGACTTCCTTCTTCAACGGGACGGCCACTGAGCCGAAGAGCACAACCTTCTCCACCTCGGGCAGTTGAGCGAATGCAGCGGTCACAACATCGGCGGCCAGGCGGAAGTTGCGCTGCCGGCGGAGCATGTACTGATCTTGCTCTTCGATCTTCTGCTTGCTCGGCCTGATCTTACGCGTTCGCCGCCAGCTCTCCTCGGCTATTCCGACCGGATCTACATCCCATGGTTCTTCATTACCGAAAGGATCAGCAGATGGCGATTCGGCGGATCCCGCGGGAGGCTCGCCTTGCCGATATTCGCAATCCGTGGCCGGGACATCCCTCCTGGACGAGAAGCTGCCCGCACCAGGGACCCCGGGCATGACGGTGGCTCCTTCTCTCACTGCTTCTTCCGTGGTCGTGCGGCGGGCCTTCTTCTTCGCGGCCTTCTCCTGACGTTTCTGGTACATCTCGCGGATCCAATATTTCACCGGTTCTTTCCACGGCTCGCTCTTGGCCGGGATGTTCTTGATAAGACTGCGCGGGTTCAGACCTATCTCCTTGGCCATACGGATATCCTCTTGGTTCAAGCGGCACCTTCGCTTCGCCTCGGCCCATAGGGCGTCTCGCTTGCCTCCGTTCGTCTTCTTGGCCATCCTATCCTACTGCATCCTTACTCAGGGCGAAGATCTCCTTAAGCTCGGCGTTGGAGAGCTCGGTGAGCCAGCCCTCACCGGTTCCGACCACCGTCTCGGCGACCTCCTTCTTGCGATCGATCATCTCGTCGATCTTCTCCTCCAGTGTCCCCGCACAGATGAACTTGTGCACCTGGACGTTCTTCGTCTGGCCGATGCGAAAGGCGCGATCGGTCGCCTGATTCTCTACCGCCGGGTTCCACCAGCGGTCGAAGTGGAAGACGTGATTAGCCCCGGTGAGGTTCAACCCCGTACCACCGGCCTTGAGGGAGAGGAGGAAGATCGGCGGGCCGTCCTCGGTCTGAAACCGATCGATCATCTGGTCTCGTTTCCGCTTGGAGACGCCGCCGTGTAAGAAGGGGATCTCACAGCCGAAGGTCTCTTGCAGGTGTTGCTTCAGGAGCCTGCCCATCTCGGCGAACTGACTGAAGACGAGCGCTCGATCCCCAACCTCGATGATCTCCTCCAGCATCTCCGTCAGACGGTCCAACTTGCCCGAACGATGGGGAAGGCGGGACTTATCGCCCAAGAACTGCACCGGATGATTGCAGACCTGCTTCAGCTTGGAGAGTGTAGCCAGGATTAGACCCTTGCGATCTATCCCCTCGACGGAGTCAAGGGCCTCTTCCACGTCCTTCAGCACAGCGGCGTACAGGGAGGCCTGTTCCTCGGTCAGCGTGCAGAAGACCTTCATCTCCATCTTATCGGGAAGATCGGCGATGATCGACCTGTCCGTCTTCAGCCGACGGAGGATGAACGGGCCTGTAACTCGTTTTAGCCGTTCGGTGGCACTCGGATCGCGCTGCGCCTGAATGGGGATGAAGAAGTTGCGTTTGAACTCGGTCTGTGTCCCCAGAAAGCCGGGATTCAGGAACTCCATGATCGACCACAGATCGCCGACATTGTTCTCCACCGGCGTGCCGGTGAGGGCGATGCGGTAGTCCGCTCGTATCGCTCGCGCAGCTTTCGCGCGTTTGGTCTCAGGGTTCTTGATGTTCTGCGCTTCATCGAGGACCACGCCGGCCCAAGGCACCTTCTGTAGGGACTTGATGTCGCGCTGCAGCAACCCGTAGCTTGAGACCACAATTGCGTGCTCCTGCGCTTGCTTTGCGAACGCCTCCCCCCTCATCCTGTCAGCACCGTGATGGACCAGCACCGGAAGCTCCGGGGTGAACCGAGAGGCCTCCTTCTGCCAGTTGTTCACCACGGACGTCGGACAGATCAGGAGGACCGGCCGCTTAATACCCCTTTCCCAATCGTGCTGGATCATCGCTAAGGTCTCTATCGTTTTGCCGAGTCCCATGTCGTCTGCCAGGCACGCGCCTAAACCCCACTTGCGCAGAAAAGAGAGCCACGAGAATCCACGCACCTGATACGGTCTCAGTGTTCCTGAGAAGGCTTTCGGTGCCTTCAGTTCGTTGAGCGTGGCCCCTCCGTTCAGTTGCCTGAGCAGCTTCCCGACCCAACCGGTTGCCTTAACCCCGCCGAAATCAAACCCTCCCGGAGCGTCCTTAGCCCCAAGCGCCATCTGCACGATATCGCGAACCCTCGCCTCTACGGGGACCTTGTTCTTCCAGAAGTCGATTGCTCTCTGAATCTCTGCGGCATTCACCTCCACCCATTGGCCGCGGAGCCGAACCAGGGGCGCCTTCAACCCGGCCAACGTCTCCAGTTCGCGCTGGGTGAGCTTCCTGTCACCGAGGGCCAGTTCCCAATCGAACTGGACCACGTTCTCCAACGACAGCCCACTCCCTCCTCGCATAGCAGGGCTCTTGACCTTGACACGAACCGATAGGTGCGTCTTTATCCCCTTGCGGTCCACCAGGCGGGAAGCATCACGCCGAAGCCGCTCTGCTCTAAGAGGATCGCCTTTTCGGTGAGAAACTCGTGTGCTGCTGTTGTATCGAGCGAGTAACCCGATGGTGTGGCGGTCTCCAGGCTGGCGGAGATACGAGGACAGAGCCCGGCCGCCTGCCCCAACGAAGAGAGCATGTATGCTTGCACATCCGCGTTGTACCGCTTCAGCCAGGATGCCTTGCGTCCTTTACTTTTCCAAACATTTTCAAGAGGAATAAGGAGGCTTGGATCGTCATAGGGTTGAAGGAGGTAGCGGACATACCAACGCTCCTCTGAAGGATCCGCTTCTTCCTTTCCGGGCTTGTTCGTGGTCTTCGGTTCCTCAAGGCGGAAGCAGAGTCGGAACGGGGAAGCTGCTGAGATCTCGATCGGCCGATGCCACGCGCGCACCTGTTCAGCGAGCTGCGCCAGTCCGATCTCATCGCCTACGACGGTGCTGTCGGAAGCTTGCAGCGCGTAGAGCCATGCGTCGTGAGTGCTCGCAAAAGCAGACCGTCCATCGCCTCCTTGTCGGGACGACGGATCTTCCGATATCGTGAGTCGGATCAGGTAATCCACCATCCTTGTGATGAACCACCTGAGGAGCGGTATTGCAGGCACTGCAGGAGGGGAAGTTTCCTCAGCCCCGGAGAGCGCCCGAGAGATCGGCGGCATCGCGGCAGCCAAGGCAACGAGCCGGGCCGCATCATCACCTGTAAAGATCGGTCCCCAGAAAGCTTTGTAGTCGCCATCTTTTTTCTCCCAGAGAGGGGAGATACTGCTGCTTGGCCACCAGTGCGCCGGCAAAACGAAGCCCCTTTGTCCAGAATGCCAGATTCCGGACCGACAACGACCCCCGGAGCCAGCATCTGTCGGTCCATGCTCGCACACAGAAGCTCGACAGTCTCTTCTGACGTGAGGGGGAGCGTGTCGATCACCCACGGGGCAAGGCGCGTCTCTGCCCGCGACTTTGGCGGCTCGGCGATAAGCGGGCTGGATGCAAGAGGATTGCTTCCCTTGGTAGGAATCCACGTGATTGCAGATTGGATACGCCGCTTTCGGACCTTAAGGTGAAGACCGGCACCCTTCAGGCTGCGGATAGACCGGTAAATCCCGCATCGAACGGGTAGGGTTCGGCTCTTGCTCCCTTTGTCTTGCCGCCTTTCCGCGCCTTTGAAGCCGCTTCGTCTTCGATCGGCTCCTCCCCCCAAAGAAGGAACCTATCCTCAAGAGCACCTGCATGTAGGATGATCATCAGTCGACTTAAAGCACCTCATCTGGTGAACCTGTCGGCATGATAACCCCAGGTCAGACGAACGGCAACGCCTGTAACCGTTCCTCATCGTATTGGGTGGGCGAGCCTTCCGAGGAGAACACCGCTCTTGAGTACGGATGTGAAACGGCTAAACGCACTGTGTCTCATCGTCACTGACGGGAACGATGAGCACAAGTACTATACGAATCCCGTTGGCTTCCTTCCCTGTGGGTCTTAGTCCGCGGTGGCGACTCACCCGCTGCTGCAGTACCATTTTGTCGATCTAATAAGTGAAAGGGGCAATATAACTAACAGGACCATTTGATCTTGAAGAAAAAACATGACCTCTACGATTTCCTCAGCTTCTACAGTCGAGGAGAAGAGATCGCCAATGCGGTGACGCATGGTATTGGGACCGTGCTGAGCATCGCCGGTCTGATCCTGCTCGTCGTGTTGGCCTATCACCGCGGCGCTGGGGCGGGGCAGCTCGCAAGCTTCAGCGTCTACGGGACGAGCCTTGTCCTGCTGCACCTCTCCTCCACCCTCTACCACAGCCTGCGCTCTCCGAAGGCGAAGCTCGTATTCCGTATCATCGACCACGGCTCGATCTACCTCCTCATCGCCGGGACGTACACCCCATTCCTCGTTGTGGGGATGCCAGGGAGATTGGCCTGGATCCTTCTAGGGACCGTCTGGGGGCTGACGGCCGTGGGGATCGTGACCAGCGCTGTGTTCATCGGTCGCTTCCCTAAGCTCTCCACCGCCACCTACGTCCTGATGGGGTGGCTTGTTGTCATCGCCGGAAAGGAACTGGTCGCTAATGTCCCCCGCGGCGGAATCACACTCCTCCTCGCTGGGGGAGGCGTGTACATGCTCGGTATCGTCTTCTACGCGTGGAAGAAGCTCCCTTACAACCACGCGATCTGGCACCTCTTTGTATTGGGAGGGAGCACCTGCCACTACCTTGCGATCCTCTTTTACTTGTTACCCCACGCCTGAGAGCCACTTTCCAGTGTTCTTGAGAACCGCGACCGGTGCCTTGCCCAGAAGGGTGGGGAGGGTTACTTTACGTCGATGGTGTACGTGATTGCATCGGTGTTTCCGGTGTCATCGGTGATGGTGAGGGTAACATCATATGACCCGGCTGTGGCGAAACTGGTATGGGCCGTTATTCCCGTGGCATCCGTCTTCCCGTCCCCATCGAAGTCCCACTCATAGGATACGACCTCGCCATCGAAATCGAAGGAATCGGAGCCGTCGAAGAGGATGAGTTCCCCGGGTTTCGGGTTCTCGGGGGTGTAGATGAAGTCGGCGGTCGGGGGCTGGAAGGTGATCACGACCTGTTTCGGCTTGATGTACCTCCGAGGTGTACGGAGGGCGAACTTTCGCTTGTGACCGCAATCGTGACCGTCTCTGGTGTAGTGAAGGTAAACCGTTCGGGGAGGGTGGCCGGATCGACGGTGACGGTGTAGGTGCCGGGAAGGACGTTGGTGAAGGTGAACCCGCCGTGGAGATCGGTGTACGCTTCGTTCGTTCTTCCGAGCGGGTCGGTGAGGATGATCCGCACCTGCGCGAACCCTCCCTCGCCGCTGTCGAGTATTCCGTCTTTATCGTCGTCGTTAAACAAGGTTCCCGAGACGATCAGGACCGGGGTGAGCGCGAGGTCTACTCGCGCGGTCTGCCCAGCCTGAAGCGCGACAGTGGCCGGTGCGGGGAGCACGGCTCCGAGCGGGAGGTGGGAGAGGTTGAGTGAATACTCCCCCGGCGCAAAGGGTGGGAAGCGGAAGGTGCCGTCTTCACCGGTTGAGACCTTGCTCTGCCCGGTGGTAACGACCACCCCGCTAAGTCCACGATCCGTATCGCTGAATACGCCATTCCCGTCCTCATCGACAAAGACCCGCCCGGTGATTCTCCCCTTGGTGACGAGGAACGGGACCGGAAGGTCGAATATCCAATCGAAGATCGCCCCGAAACGAAAGGTAGCCGAGGTAGCGTCTGCACGGTCCCAGCCGAGGGTCCCATTCAGGGTGAGGTTCAGGTTGTCGAGGAGCTTGACGAGAACGGAGAGGGAGAGATCAAAGTCGTCCTCGCCATTCCCGAGGGTGATCGTCGCGGAGTGGAGTGACCCGCTGGAGCGGAAGCGAAGCGACAGATCCGTTCCCCCGGAGAGGAACTCGCCGGTCGTGAGATCGATTCGTTTCTCATGGGTCAGCTTGAGGAACAGGTCTGCGTCGTCAAGAGAAAATCCTACTCCCTCACTGCAGGTGATGGTGCGGAAGGCGGTGGCGGTGATATGATCGATCTGGTCGTTCAGCTTGGCGGAGAAAGTGTATGGGAAATCCCCGTAGGTTTGGGTCATCGCGACCGAGAGCAGGCGGCCGATCTCGTCCGTGATCATCAGATCTGTGTTCCTAGTCCAGGAAAACTCAACGGTGGAGGTGATGGTCGGGCCGTCTTCGAGTGGGATGGCGAAGAGGTTGATCCCCAGACCATCGGTGATCGTGGTGGGGATGAGTGGGTCGCCGATGACATTGTCCCAGTCGTGACGCAGGGACGCGCCGAACGAGAAGTCCGCATGACGAAGCCGCTGCGAAATGGTGATCCCGCTTGATCGCGCCGTGATCCGGGGAAGAAGCTTCCCACACTGAACGCCTCTCCGTTCAGGAAGTAGGTAGGAGTATCGATCTTCGTTGCGAAGAAGAAGGCCCGGCTCGTCTTCCCGTTCTCGATCCCTAACGCTCCCTCCATCCGCATCGACCAGTCCTCAAGGGGTACGCAGGCCGCGGTCAGACTCCATACCGATCGTTCTTCGACCTCACTCTTACCCCCGAGGTAGGTGATCCCCAAGTTTGCTTCTGTAGGCCCCAGGACGAGGCGCCCTCCGGCACGCGTCTCATCGTTTCCTCCTCCGCCGAGGAACGCGAACCGGTAGGATTCGGTATCGATCTCCACCTTCCCTCCCTGACAGGAGAGGCTGAGAAGGTCGGTCAGTTTCTTCGAGGTGTTCCCAATCGTGTAGGTTGTCGGAGTGCGGCGGTAGAGGATCGAGAAGGATCCCACCTCTAGAGGATCGGGGCCAAAGATAGGGGAGAGCCGCAAATACGCCGAGAAGTAGCCGTCGAGTACCCCCCTGAGACCGAAAAGGTGAGGTCGCTTGTCACGTTCCCGGTGAAGATATCCTGACCGGTGGAAAAACGGAGACGGGTTGGGAGTTCCTCCATCAACGATCCTCCACTAATTGGGGTGGGGGAGGAAGAATCGTCGTGAATAGTGTTTTCTCATCGCTTACCCCGGGGTAGAGGGTGGAGGTCGCCGTGAACGTGAGAACATCCCTTCCTGGGGTGGCGTCCGCTGGAACCTGGAGGGTGACCGTTACCGTTTCTCTCTCCTGCGGGGCGAGGTTGATGAGCTCTTTGGAGAGCTTAACCGAGAACCGCTGTGCGGAACTTGCAGTGAACTCAAAGGTGTCTTGGGCGTTGCCGCGGTTGACCAGCGTGACCTGGTATGAGATCGTCGTCCCAGGGATGATCCCCTGACTCTCTGGGAGAAGGATCTCCACCGCATTGATCGGAGTGACCCGCGTCGTTGCGCTGGCAGATCCCTGTTGCGTAGGATCGTTGATTGAGGTGGCAAGAAGGGTGAGCGTATAGGTCCCGGCGGTCATCCCTGGCGGGACGGTCACTGTGATGAAGAGGGTTTCCTCCTCCCCCGGATCGAGGGAGAGAGTCGATGGCGCACCGAGAAGGCCCCAGTTTGCCGGGGCATCGAACTCAAGCTGGAGGACGTCCGGGCCGAGCCGGTGTTGAGGACCGAAAAGACGTGTGTCACAAACTCCCCGGGCCCCACCTCCTTTGCTGACGATAGGACGCTCACCTCGATTGCGCCTTGGCAAAGGAATCCGGACGCGATGAGTAACACTGTTGTAAGGAGCGTCCCTTTCCACCTATGTCTTCTTCCCCTCATTTCCAGGAGAGGGTAAGAGGGAGACCGCACACATGCAAGGACCGATAAAATGTATAAGGGAGACTTTTGTCGCTCGCGAGAGTGACCTTCGTTACATTTGCCGTCTTTTCTTGATCGCGACCCCGCCCTGCGTCACGAGTGATTAGGGGTCAGGTCTTCGAAAGCGCCGTCTAAAGCTGGAGGTGTGTAGTTGGTGGAAGTCCGATACAGGGAAGGGATAGCGAACCACCCTGTCCTCGAGT
>LZCG01000217.1_pt1 | contig 10659 bp, 22 predicted proteins | sample 768541 | NCBI WGS metagenome assembly LZCG01 (sample SAMN05200874, study PRJNA324366) | oil field metagenome | isolation source: sample BH-FW-1 from oil reservoir | place: India: Bombay High | collected 2015-07-11
CTGCATCAATGCTGAGGTCACTGAGCTTTATCACATCCCACACCGGGTCTTCATTCGCCGTCCTCACAACCAAATACTGATTAGCTGTTGCTGACGTTGGCAATCTTGACAATGATAATCTTCCTGAAGTAATCTGCGAAGCATCCAAATTTAGTTCATCATCTCCACCGAGTCCATGCTGTGATGCGTGTAGCTTTGCTGCCTTTTTACTTGCCAAGTCGTAGCTTATTGGGTCAAAAGGCATTGTATCACCTCAACATCCAGCTCCATACGTCAACAGTAACAGGATACTCTGTATCTAAGTTAACAATTTGAACCTTTATGTTATCTGCGAAAACTGGTATCAGTATTGTTGCTTGCTTAGTTGCACCAGACTGAAATACTAGGTCGTAGTATCTGTTCTGATTTTCTGCGTTGTCTTCATCGTCGTAGTTAGTACCATTTGGTGAATATAACCATCTTACTCTAACCCCAGACGTTGCAGATGTGTCGTAAGTAGCTCTTACGGTAATAAATAGTGTAGAGTACTTTCCTATGTTAATTTTATCGATTTCCAGCTTATCACTTGCTGGTATAGAGTATGCTGAAGCTTCTTGTGTTGGTGAAGTTCTTGTTGGTAGCAAAGACGATAGTGGCACGTCGCTTACTACGTTACCATTACTATCAATTAGTATTAATTTTCCCTGACCAGTAGCACATGCATTTACAATTGCCTGAGTAAGCAATTCATAGTCTATTAGTCCTTTGACAAGAACCATTTTAATCACCACCTATATACCTGTATCTGAAGATTACGTAGTTGTATTGTATTTCTGTGTCGCCTATGTTTTTACCATAAACCTGTATTTTATTTCTATACTCGATATACGGGTTTGGCGTAGCCCATACTGCGTAACCACCGTTACCAGCGCTAATCCATAGAGTCCTAGGATTATAGCCGAGAAGACCATGGTTATAAAGGTCTTCTACTGTTCCTTTTATAACTAAGTCGTCAACTCTTACCTCCCAGTATACTTTATCACTAGTTGTAAATGAGCCGAAAAGAACGAATGCTCCCCTTTCAGTCGTTGAGATTAAGTTCGCTACTTCACCAGGCTGTAGTGTCTCTAAGTCGTAAATGCTCTATTGGCTCAAACTGCCAGTATTTGCTACTATATCCCTGAGTTTCAAGAAGTCTTATTTGTTCGTCAAGTCTATTAGTTATATTAGCCCAGTCCTTCAAAATAGAGTTAAGTGTCCTAATGTTTTCGTTGAGAGTCTTTAGCTGTTCAACCAATTCGTAGCTCTCAAGCCTCATAGCCCCCAATCCATATACTGCTTCCAGTTGTATAGCTGTCAACCTGAGCAACTACAGATGTTCTGAACTCAATGCCGTACTCATCCTCTAGGCTTATTACCTTTGTGTCACCAGTAGCAACCTTAATTTCAAGTTTCTTGTCGCCACCAGTACTTTCGCCACCAGTACTTGCTCCATCGTATAAAGTGACAAGTATATCTGATTCCTCTTTGTTTGTTACTATTATGTTCGTAATAACCGCTTTTCTGTTAGTTGAAACAGTGTGAACTGTTGTATCTGTTGCAGCTGCTGTAAACTCAGCAAACTTACTAATATTCCTCAGCATTTTTCATCACCTCACCAAGCCAAATGGTATATCAGTATATATTTCAGGTGCGTGGTCAAGCTTCTCAAGCACGTACTTGTAACCAATAAGCTTAATCCTCTGTGAAGTCAAAGTATCTTTTGTAAGATTAAAGATGTCAACATAGATTTTCTCATCCTCGAAGCTGAAGAACTGGCTAATGCCATCGTCATCGTTAGTTTCTGGCGAGAATGACCTTATTTCAGAAGTACTGTACTTAGTTGCACCTCTAAGCTTTTCCTGTCCAACAACTTTTAGTTTAATACCAACTGGGTCGAGAACCCAGATTCTCCACTGAGCCATTTCGTTGTCCTGCATATATACTTCTTCAAGCTCATTGTTCTTACTCTCAGCGTCTGCAGCCAATGTTTTACCGAAGTCTTTTATCAAAACACCAACTGGCTCAACACTAAGTACTCTATAGAATCCATAGTCCGGCAAAACCCTAACATTCATTCTTGGACTAACTACAGGCTTGAACTCTTCAAATACCATCTGCCAATCACCTCCAAATTTCTTTCTTTCTGTATTTAAAAAATAAATAATTACGTTGGAGGAGGGCTAATGGTTGGAGGCGAGGCATCTCCTACAGCTATCCAGAACACTGGCTCAGCAGTAGTAACTGCAGCACCAGTATTGTCAAGCAGTCTAACCCTTACAGTACCACCTATTATTGACATCACAGCTGCTATGTGAGTAGCATTAGTTGTTGTTAGAACAATTACATCAACATTGTTAAGTCCAGTGTCTATTGTATCACCATCAGCAACTGGAGAGATTCCAACAGCAAGCTTTTTGCCCTTACCAAGAGCTCTTTTCAAGTTATACAGCATCATTCACTATCACCTCCAATCTGTCTTTCTATAGTTTAAAAAATTAAATAGTTTAACTCTTGGAGATGTGCTCTCCGTAGCGCTCTCCAATCAGTGCAAGAAGCACGACGTTCTTATCAGAAGATTCCTTAAATATCATCTGAATGTCAATCGGGTCGTTCTGCACGTAAGCAACACAGTAAGGCACTAAGTTTCCTGCGGCATCAGTCGCAAATGCAAGTCCACCAACTTCCTCAGTTGACTTATAGCAGTGTTCAACTTCCCAGATATCCAGCGTATCGCTGCCTCTAACGAACTTAATTGCCACAAGGTCTGGATTTGGTGTCAAGTCAGTGAAACCAAAGAATACAATAACCTTGTTGTCAGGAACTTTCTCTCCTGTAGCAATAACGCTGCTGAACTGATTAGCAGCAATGTCCTCTGAGTACTGGCCCCAGAACTCCTGGCCAGTAACAACTGGAATCCCAACGCCAAGGTCAACGAAGTCAGCTGCGTCTTCCTTGTCTCCAATCATTAGCTCTCTAACAGCCACCTTGTCGTATGAGTCCACTATTCCCTCTTTTACCATCAGCTCTTTAACAGTTTCTATTGCGTTCTCGTAAGCTACAACTCTATACTCCAGTGGCAAGTCGGAAAATGGAATAACTGGCATTTACATCACCTCCCTACACTAAATCCCGCAGCAGGCTTTTTTCCGTAACTACTGGAGTCTCTGAGACTTCAACTCCTCTTGACTCTGAGACTTCAACTCCTCTTGAGACAACGATAACTGGCTTACTAGTAGCAGCTCCTATCTCAGCAGTGAGTCTGTCTGAGATTGGCTGAGCTGCAACTGCCGTAGCTGCAAGTCCAGCCAGTGCCATAATCTCTGCGTAGTCTCGATTCTTTGACGCAAGCTCATTCGCAACATAGGAACCACCAAGTCCAATGAGCACGTTGACCACTGCTCTCTTGTCTGCGTCAGTAATCTTGTCGGCAAGGAAGTTGTTGAGGTACCTAGCGCCAGTGTTACCGAGAACCAGTGCAATCAGCTCTTTTACATTTGCCTTATCAATTATTTCCTCTATACTCACCATACCACACCACCTCTAAAAAATTTAGTAAACCACTGGCTGGAGCTTTGCAGCTTGATAAGCTCTGAAGCTTCTGGCCTAGTAATCAGTCTGAAGTAGTTCGGAGCCGTCGCAATTATGTCAGCAATTGTCTTACCCTGGCCCTGCAGAGCAGACTTGTATGGCATAATGCCATAGCTTCCATCCATGTACTTAACAAGTGCAACACCAGTGTTTCCAGCAAACCTCCTAGAAATGTCTATTGCGCTCCTAAGACCATTTGCAAGATTTCCATGCTTCCCCGCTTCATCCCAGAATGCGTCACCCTTAAGTCCTTTCCAAGGAACTGCACGTCTAATGTAAGTCCTAAGACCAAATCTGCCAAACGGTGTGTATGCTACGCTGTATTCGTTGCTCCTTGCCAAGTCCATCAGTTCTCTCACACTCAGCTCCCTAACATTCACAAACAGTCCCATCCTCTCACCTCTCCTACGCTGTTATAAAATCTATGTTTCTAAGGAGATGTAGCAAAAATAAATATATAAATCTTTTGCTATTTCCTCTTGAAACTCTTCCTAACTAATTCAATCACTTCGTCAACTGACATATTGTAGTTCTTAGCAATGTAGCCTATCAATCCAACTACTGCTGAAAGCTCTGGTATCTCTTTAGTAGGAGCCACTATAACTCTTTCTTCCTCCTTAACTGGTATTTGCACTGCTGTTCCTCTAACTCTAATAGAAGTAACAATAAAAGATGCTATTCCATAAAGAGCCTCTATACCCTCGTCAGTTATATCTACTTTTCCGTTTTCCTTTCCATATATCGCAGTTAGTAAACTCCTGCACACACCATCCTCATTTCTAACTCTCACAATTAGCGAAGCACAGTAACCGAAGTCTTTACCATACTTAGAAGTATCTCCAGTTTCCACGTAATCATACCAACCAATTGCTTCATCGTACTGTATTGTAAAGCCATCGAACTCAGCAACTAACGGCTCACCAAACATACCAATCAACGCTGACTTAGGTTGCTGCTGTTTAATCTCTTTCACTATGTAATACAGTGAGCAAAGTACACATGGCTGATTCTTCCTCAGCATGTCATTAGCTAAGTACATAGCTATTCCTTTACTATTAGCAATAGCAATCAAGGACTTCCTGACAGGAAACAGCTCAGGAAATTCAGCTAGCCTTTCTCCTTCATCCATCGTCTAATCACCCCCACTAGCTTCGAAGTAAACTCTCTATCTATCGATTCAAGAGCTTTATCTACCTCCTTGAAAGCCTTATCATAGTCATTATAGTACTCTGCTAACTTTGCATACACGTTATACCTAAATGACAGATAGTTGGACATCACTATTCCTAAGTTCAGCACGACGTTAGATATGTCCTTCGCCTTACCAGCCAACTCATTATAGTGCTCATCTATCTCATTAAGACCATCCTTTGCCATCTTTGTAATCTCTTTAAGCCAGTCCTTAACGTTAGTTATTTCTGGTAAATCTTCGATACTAGTTTCATCCTTTTTCTTCTTACTAACTGTCTTTTTTGGCTTATACTCAACCTCTGGCTCATCTTGTTTCACTTCCTTAATCCTCCTACTTTTCATCTTGCTAAGTATCCCCATTTTCATCACCTCTACCACACACTATACACTTAGCCATTTACAACGCCCCTATTTTCTTCATTATGGCAAGTACGTCTGCAGCGCTAATCTTCTCACTCTTCAAGTCTGCAAGTGCCTTCTTAAGCTCAGCGACTTCTTTAATGCTCTTTGAGTATATCTTCACTTTCTTTAAGCTGTCAGGTTCAGTGGCAACTTCAAGAGCTTCATTTAGTTCCCTCAATATATTAGCAACTTCCTTTGCCCTAGTAAGTGGGTCAAGAACTTCAACACCACCAGTGTCCTCAAGGTACTTCCATGCAGCCTTAGAAATAACTTCTCTATAATCTGAGCCAACCTCTTTACATAGCGACTTGAACTCTTCCCATGGGTCTTCATCAAGTTCCGTATCTCTCGTTACCTTCTTTGCTTTTTTGACAAGCTCTTCTATTTCTTCCTTTGAAATGCCAACCTCTTCTTCCTCTTCTGGCTCTTCACTCTTCTTCTCCCTGCTCAGTATCTTCTTTATCCTCTCCAGCATAACCACACCTCCTACCTTCTATAGTCAACACACCATTAGCTAAGCTTGCTTTTAACGTGCTCTTATCGAGACAACCAACACTATACCTCTTCTCATTGTTACCAAACTTTATTACTATTTCACCTCCAACGTAATCCACTTTTGGCTTAACACCAATGCCAACTTCTTGTGTTATCCTGATAGTACCATTTTCCTCGACCATCTCACCCATGTACTCCTTCTTGTTAAAGAACGAGTCAGGTAAGTTAAATCCCAGACTCTTCGTCTGCTTCGCTGTCGATATCAGCTCGTCCAGCTCCTTCACCAAGTTCTTCGACTCCCTCAGAACTTCCGTAGCTGTCTTCACTATCTTCACTATATCCAGTTCCTTCTTCTTCCTCCTCATTTTCCACCTCCTCCATTTTACTTAACAACTTCTCAATCTCATCAGCACTTAACTGCTTTGCCTTAGTCTTCTCCTCTTTAACCTTCCTAATTAGTTGTTCCATAATCTCAAGCTGTTCTGGTGGCAACGATGCGAGTAAATTCTCATCAATCACTATCCTATGCTCCTGCTTAGCCACGTCAGCTTTTATCATGTCTATCGGAGAAATAGCAGTCTTTGCTATCTCAGTTTCTATCAATCTCTCAATTAGCTTATCAATAGTGCTACTCTCTGCACTTTCAAGCTTCTTCTTAACCTCTACTATCTCATCAAGTGACTCCAACAGCTCTTTTCTCTTCGCAAGAGCTGACATTTTTATAGTTGTCCCAAGTAGCTCCTCTGCAAATTCACCGTCCTCCTCAACAAGCGACTTAGCAAACTTGTATAGATATTTCCCAAGAACAGACTCAGGCTTCTCACTGTTTTCTTCACACCTCTGCCTGAACTCATTCCATAGTCTTATATTCCTAGTCTTAAGCACCCTAGCAGCCCTTGCTCCAACTTCCCTTATAAACAACCTATCTTCATAGTCCATTTCCATCACCTATCTCAATCTCTATCTTCTCTCCAACACCAAGCCTAGACACTGCTTCTCTTAGTTCTTTCTCTACCTTGTCAAGTTCACTACCTTTTATAACAAGAACCACTGCATCTTTTACCCTCTTAACCTCTATGCTTTCAACACCGTAGTCTTCAGCCAGCTTTCTTCCAAGCCATGAAACCAGTGCATCCACACTTATAAGTTTCGTCACTATATTCAAAACGTCCTCAACCATTCACTCACCTCCACACGTATCTATCAACCTATTTATTATATCGTCGTATGTCTCACCCTTCCTTCCAATCTTCTTCAGTCGTTCCCTAGTTTTTTCTTAACGGCTATCGTTGTCTCATTCATGTTATGCACTACACATAAAAATATATAAATCTTTCACTTGACAAAATACAACTTACTATTGTTAAATACTTTGCTCCTAATCCACATTCCCCTCCTATGTGCTTCGTCCTCGTCCTTACAGAACACAACCAGCAAGTACTTTCCATTTTTGTCCTTTAATGGATATATCTTATACCTAAATGTGTCGTCCTTAGCACTAATCTCATACATCTTAATCTCAACTTCATCTACTTCTTGCTCCTCTAAGAAGAACATTAGCTTCCTCATAACTCCACCTCCTTTCAAACAACTCACACACATAAGCAAACGTGTAGTGTACAGACGCTTTCCTAACTATGCACTTAATATACGAACTCCTACTACTACCAATACAGTTCTTACAATCATGGCACAATTCAATACGCCCAACCACTAACGCCACCTCCTTTTGCACTTAACCATCCTACCAACTGGCCTCCAAAACTCATCAGCCAGCAATGTTTTCTCATCAATCTCCTCTCTACTCCTCCACTTTCCAAACTCGTACTTCCAGTCAAACGTCACGTCATCTAAATAACCACTAACCCAACTCCTAACTTCTGACAGCCATAGCCTGTAATCGTCATCCCCAAGTAGCAACCTGGCCTCTATTGAAGTAGGCACATCTGCTTCAAAATGATACCCTTTGCTTGTCCTAAAAATCCTCACTTTACCAAAGAAGTACTTCATATTAAAGTATGTCTGTAGCACTTTCCAGTATGGTACGTTATCCAAGTCAACAGACAGCTTCCATTCCATACTACCACCTCACTTGCTTTCCCATACTCTTAAGATATCCCCTCTTAAACGCTTCCTCTCTAAAGTGCTTACACGAATCCTCCAAATCGACCCAATACCTCTTTGGCATAGGTATCTCATCGTACCACCTCCTTATATTCATAGGTCTATTAGCAGAACCCATATCGTAAATCTCACACTTAAACACAACATCCATGTCTTCTGGAGCTTTGTATTCTTTAAAATACTTCACTCCAGCCTTCCAGTCTGCGGTATCAAGCATGGCAACGTCATAACCTTTGCTCTCAAAGTATGCAAATATACACGCTATAAACAAGTCAGAAATGGTCTCAACTTCACTACAGTACCTTATTGGTATAACAGCACCTCCTGGCACATCATACTTGTAAACCTTCGGCACTGGCGCAAAAATCCTGCCTTCAAAATATCTCTGAGACCATGGCCCTTTACTTGACGTAGTAACCAGACTAACTGATACCATAACATCTACGAACTCTATTTCTTTCACTGGTGGTATATATTCATAATTACCATCAACTACCCATCTATAAATGACATACGCCCTAGCTCTCGTAAATCCAAGCTCACGCATCCTCCTCTCGAATTTCCTAGCACTTATTGTACCAGTATGGTACCTATAAACTATCCTCTCTATCCTTCTGAATAAACTGTCACTTACTTCAGTTCCATTAGGAAACCTGTATGTCATTCTACCACCTCGTAAACGTACTCGTACTCAATATCACTAGTAACAGACATCTCACCCCAACCAATCTCCCTCTTTATCCTAGCAACGTATTTGTCCTCTATCTCACAAAGTATAGCACTCCTGTTTAACATTTTCGCTGCCTTACCTGTAGTACCAGTACCACCAAAAGGGTCTAAAACAGTCTCGCCAGCATAGCTGTAAAGCTTAATTATTCTCAATGGAAGCTCAAGCGGAAACACAGCTGGGTGCTCCTTATCCTGCCTTGGAGCTATATGCCATACACTCCTTATAAAATCACTCTTAGGACTAACATCAATCCTTGACATCTCCATTACTTTCTGGTTATACTTCTGTATCCTAACATCCCCCTTACTAAATACATGAATATACTCATGAACCTATTAGGACTGAAATACATTGGTAGCTTGTGCTTAAGTAAATTTGAAGCCATCTTCCCTGCACCTATAGTCGCCAGCTCACCAGGCTTCTCCCATATAATCGTATCCCTATACGTAAACCCAGCTTCCTTCAACATATTGTGCCATTCAAATGGTAAGTCATACCTCTTACCGTCCAATATATAGTCACTCATGTTTATCGCTATTATCCTACCAATGTCAAGTACTCTATAAAGCTCATCCACAATTCTCCTCATCTTCTCAAGATAAACTTCGTAGCTTTCATACTCCATCTCTCCCCTCATTATAAAGTACGGTGGACTGCTAAATATCAAGTCCACACTCCTGCTAGGCAGCTTCTTTAACGCCTTCTCACAGTCACCGTGGTACAGCACATACCTCAACTTCATACCATCACCTCAGTACACAGTCCACAACCTTACAGTATTTACACTCCCAATCCCAGAAAGGTATCCTAGGCTTTTCTATTAAATCAAGTATGTCTTCATCAGTCAGCGTACTCTCTACCTCAAATTCCCTAAATCCAAACGGCGTTAAATACCACAAATACCCCTTATCTCTATCAAGCAACCACAAGTATATCTTCAGCTGCAGTATGTCGTGCTCTCTTGCTTCCTTTGGTGGATAAGCTGTAAACTTCACTTCAATTATATCATCGCCATTCACCAAATCCGGTGTTCCCTTAACAATGTATCCACCAACCTCTTTTTTAAACACATTCCCCTCATACCTTGTTATTGCATCGACTCCCAAATGAACCAATGTCCCAAGAACCACTATGTCATTCGCCATTACGTCATAGTAGTCCTGCTCAAGAACTTTTTTCCTACAGTAACACAGCGACTTCGCATGCCATTGCTTTCCACCTATCGTATATTCTCTTTTCATTAAGTCAGCAACCATCTGCTTAAATTCACTCAGCCTCACTAATCCCACCTCTTTACCTTATTGTAAATATTATCCAAAAGCTCAAACCAATCACTGAACTTGCCAAACAGACACGTTCTCCTACCATGAACCACTGCATATCTTTTTACCACTCTCCTTTACCACTAGTTTTCCCCACATACCACACTTCGGGCAAATGATTTCAATGCTCTTCCTAGTTATCGTATTATGAATGACCTTAACTATTGTCATCCCTATTCTAAAATATACATGCCCTCCTCTGAAGATGTATCTCTTTCTCTTGTCACTCCATTCCCACTTCCTGCCACACTCGCACTTGTACACTGGCTTTACTTGCATATCTCTACCACACCTACAAACAAAGTTCATACGCTACACCTCAAGCACTCTCCACACGTCGGGCAGTAATCCACTGAGTCATCTACTTGCCTTCTACACCTGGGACAGAACCTCAACTCATCCAAACTCCTCACCTCCTTTACAGCTTCTACAAACCACTTTGGAAACTGCTTCTTATACCTGAACAAATGACCGAAACTCTCATCAATTATATAAGTCACACCCCAGTCATCCTCTGCTCTAACTACTCTACCATAAGCTTGCACTATATTCTTTATCGCCTGATACCTAGCCCAGTTCCACGCTTTCCTATTAATCCAGATTTCCCTAACTCTAACATCACTAACGTCAGGGAACGGCACTTTGACTATTATCTGGTATCTTGCCAAATCATACTTCAAGTCAACTCCTCTATTAAAACCGACTGAAATCAGGAAATCAATCTCGCACATTCAGGAAATCACTAAACACTTCTTCTATTCTTACTATCGTGAATCCCAACTCTAA
>LZCG01000218.1_pt1 | contig 10655 bp, 13 predicted proteins | sample 768541 | NCBI WGS metagenome assembly LZCG01 (sample SAMN05200874, study PRJNA324366) | oil field metagenome | isolation source: sample BH-FW-1 from oil reservoir | place: India: Bombay High | collected 2015-07-11
ACGTACACCCCCAAGGGAAGTACCTACGTTGAGCCCAGAGGTGTGTCACAGGACTGGAGCGAGTACAGGAGGCAGCAATGCCTCCGCGTTATCAACCCGAGGTAGGAGCCGGATGAGCGTAGTGCCTCACGTTGAGGATCTGTGCGGGGGCACCCGGCGACGGGTGTCCCTACCGCGACGATAAGTAACGAGTGATGAGAAAGAGTGAGAAATGTCGATGCTACAAGCTGATAGCTGACTGCTGATAGCGTCTTCGCGTCTTACAGCGAGCGTAGCGCGCGATAGAAGAGCGCTCTATCATTTGCGGGCAGAAGCCGTTACCCACTCAAAACGGTATGGAACCCTTAAACCAGCTCGAACATCTCTCTTTCCGCGCCGCAGTCAGGGCAGGTCCACCCTTCCGGGAGGTCCTCAAAGGCCGTCCCCGCAGCCACCTCGGTCGTTGGATCCCCCATGGCCGGGTCATAGATATAGCCACAGATCGTGCATTCCCACTTCTCCATCATCCCACCTCCTTGCGGTCGATTATATCGCTAGTATTGTTCATCTCAGTCGATTCCCCATTACAGGGTGATCCCTCCTCTATGGGGGCGCCCTCTGCAGGCTCCGCCCGCTCCTCCTCTGGATTCTCCTCCTCAGACTCCGGTACCTGAACATGGAACCGAAACTCCTCCACGCTCGTGAGGCCGAAGTGACGGAGGAACTCGTCGGTCACATGCAACAGGAGGGTGCGCCCCTGTTCTTCCGCACGGATCAGGCGTCGCTCGATCAGCTCCTGGACGTGGCCGTACGCCTTGTTCCCCCGCGCTCTTACGAGGTCGGCCTGGGTCATCGGGTGGTTGTAGGCGATCATCGCTAGACTCCGGAGGACCGGGCGCGGGATGTCCTGCTGCGGAGCGAGGTGAGCAACGGCGTCGATGTAGGGACGCTTCACTTGCAGGAGAGCCTTCCCGTCCTCAACGTGAAGTTCGATCCCGTGATTGGGGTTGGAAAGCTCCTCGCGTAGCTCCTCGAGGAGGCGATCAATATACGCCAGCGAGGCCCCATCGAGGATCTTCGCGAGCCTTCTCCGCGACAACGGTTTCGGTGTGAGAAAGAGAGCCGCCTCCAGCAGGCCGAGATCAGACTTCTTCTCACCATCTCCTGTATCTGGCATCGTCTCTCTCCGTTTACCACTTAACCAGGACACTAAAGACACGGTGAGGGCAAGACGCGGAGAAGGTCTGAACCCTTGCATCTCCGCATCTTCCCCTTCCCTCTCTGCGTACCCCCAACCATTGAGAGATCGGAAAATTGCATGATCAGGAGGTTTTTAAATCACTCAATCCCTCCCTCCTCAGGGGAGGGTGATAGTGATATCGCCGAGGAACTCCTCCTGGCAACAGACGATCTCCCCCTCTGCGGCCAGGTGAAGCACCTCGAAGAAACACCTGACCCGCTCATCCTTATCCCCTCGATCGAGCAGGCGGAAGAAACTGATCATCCTTCGCCCGGTGAGGAGTTTCTTGATCTTACCAAACAGTGAACGCAAGCGATCGCCGAGATTCTCCCCCCCGATTTGGAAGTGCTCGAAGATATCGTCTTCCTCTTCATCATCATCCTGTTGAAGGTGACGTACGGCGCGGCGGCGGCTCACCTTCATCGCTGCAGCGAACGCACGACGCAGGTCTACGAGGGTCACCTGACGGCGTGGTCGCCGCACGATCGGGAGAGAGAACTCCTCTGGCTCAAGGGGCTCCTCCCAGGCGGCCGCTTCCTCCTCGACCGCCTCCTCCAGCTCATCGAACAGGTCGTTCCGCTCGGTGGGGCGGGAGGCAGCGAGCAGATCATCGGATTGCATCCGCAAGAGGATGGAGCAGGTCAGAACCATTCGTCCGGGGATCTCGAAACGAAGCTCGCGCAGCGCCTCGACATAATGGCGGTAGCGCCGTGCAAGTTCCCCAATATCGATGTCCCATGGATCCATGTCCATGGTCAGCCGCTCTAAGGTCCCCTCCCAACTCTCCTCCAACAGGTCCTCGATGGGAACCTCGGCGATCCGTACTCCCTCATCCATTCCGGTATGCCCCTCCCCTAATTCAAATTGAGAGCCAGTATCTGTGAGACTCCGTTCTTGATTGTCACCCCATAGGCCCGATCGGCATGACGAACTGTTTCCTCATTGTGCGAGACAACGATCACCTGAATCCGCTGGGCATACTCACGCAGCATCCGCGAGAGCCGTGTGACGTTCATCAGATCGAGTGCCGCATCGATCTCATCCAGGATGAAGAACGGGGCCCGTTGGTACTCTTGTAGGGCGAAGATGAACGCCGTCGCGACCAGAGTCTGCTCTCCCCCCGAGAGGGAGTCGATCACGTGCGGCTCTTTACCAGGCGGGTTCGCTTTGATCAGGAGGCCGGAAGAGATGTTCCCCGGTTCCTCCAGCTCCAGGGAGGCGTGTCCCCCTTCGAACAGCTTCTCGAAGATACGGTTGAACTGGGTGGTGATCGTCTCCAGGGTGTCGAGGAACCGCTCCTTCTTCCGCTCCTCGATCTCACCGATCAAGAGCTCGATCTCGTGCTTTTCCGCCTCCAGTGCATCGACCTTCTCGCGGAAGTGTTCGAACTCCTGCTCGTACGCTTCGTACTCTTCGATCGCCCGCATGTTCACCGGCTCCAGCTGCCGCAAGCGCCGCCTGTTTGCCTCAATCCGCCTCTCGAGCTCCGCGATCGAACCCTCGATGTAGTATGAGGGGTCGTGCTCCTCCTCTCTCAGGGATTCCAGCTCCGCCTGCGCTTCCGCCTCCTGGCGCTCGTAGCGGGTCAATCCCCGACGCAGGTTCTCTAATTCCCGGTAGGAATCACGGCGTTTATCACGTAAGGCGTGCAGTTCGTCACTACGTGTACTCGCCGCCCCCTTCACCCGATCCTCTTTCTCCTCTTTGGCGGCAAGGTTTCGTTCCTTCTCCGCAAGAAGTTCGGTCAACTCCTCTATCTCTTCTGTAAGAGCAGTGATCTCCTTCTTCAGTTTCGAGATCTGTTGCCGTTTTCTGGCCGTATCGAAGCTGGTGTCGGACGGCTCAGCAGGCGCGCCCTTCTTTTTTTCCGTACCAGGCGCCATCCTCCGGTCAGCGCCCCTCCCTTGCTCTGCAGGTCCCCGTCGAGGGTGACCGCACGCACCCCGTCGATCCCTCGTAGCGCCTCCAGGTTCTCAGCGACGATCGTATCCGAGAGGACGTACTCGAACGCACGGCGGTATTTAGCGTCGAACTCGACCAAGTTGATCGCGTAGTCGATCACCCCGGGGAGTTTCAAGGCGTCGGCCGAGGAAAGGCTCTTGCGGGCGGTAACCAGCCGCCGCAGAGGAAGGATACGCGCCCTACCAAGACGGTTCTTCTTCAGGTAATTGATGCAATCGATCGCGGTCTCACGCGAATCGACGACCAGGTCGTTCAGGTGGCCGCCGGCGGCTGTTTCGAACGCTACTTCAAATCCGGAACGCGGCGTCGACAGGGAACTGATTGTCCCGTAGACCCCTCCCCGTTTACGTTCAAGCAGGGCCTGCACCGCCCGGTTTCTGCTCCCGCCAACTCGGGTACGCGCCGCCTCCGCCGCCTTGATCTTCGCGACCTCGTCGATCATCTCCTGCAGGTTCTTCGCCTGCTGCCGCTTGAAATCGATCTCCCCCTGCTTGTGAAGGATCTGTGTGCGCAGGCGTTCGACCTCCTTCACCAGAGTGATCTGGCCGCCGTCCTCCAGATCGTCCCGCAGCCCCTCAATCTCCCACTCCTTGTTCTCGATCTTAAGATCGAGCTTAGTCACTTCTGCTTCGAGGGCCTCGATCCGCTCGGCCATCCCGGCCCGCTCTGCTTGAGCGCGTTTCAGCTTCTCGATCGTCTTCTCCCGCTGCTGGTGGCGGATCGACCGCTCAAGACGGATCTGTTCCTCGGTCAGGCGTTGATGTTCCAGTGCGGCGTCACGTTCGTGAGACAGCGCCACGAGACGCCGCCGCCGCTCGGCGAGGATCACCCGATGCGTGTTCAGTTTCGATTTTACATCCTTCAGTTCAGCGATCGCTTTTTTGCGTTTTTCATCATAGGCGGCGATACCGCTGACCTCGTCGAGGATCTCCCGGCGCCTGATCGGGCTCTTCTTGATCACCTCGGTGATCCTCCCCTGAGCGATCAGCTGCTGCCCGTCGGGATCGATATTCCCCGCTTCAAGGACCTTATCGATCATCGCGCGAGAACACGTCCTTCCCATGAAGGTATAGGTAGAGGAACGGCGGGTAATGCGGCGCCCCAGGGTCACCTCGGGGACGGTCCCGTCCTCGAAGAAACGGTTGAAGACGCCGCCGCTGTTGTCGAGGTACAGGATCACTTCTGCTGCATCAGACGGAGATTGGTCGACCCCGCCGTTGAAGATCAGGTGTTCCAACCGATCGGAGCGCAACTGCGACGAGCGACGCCCCATTACGAAACTGACCGCATCGAACAGGTTCGATTTGCCGGACCCGTTCTCCCCGATCACAGCGGTCATCCCATCGAAGAACGGGACGACCGTTCTTGTACGAAACGATTTAAATCCGGTCAGTTCGAGCTTGTTGATCTTGGTCATCGTGCTTGCCCGATCTCCTTTACCCCCTCGGGGAACAGACTGAGCTGGTGGATCTGTGTGTTGGGGCGGGAAGGGGATGGAGCCGGTGTATCTTGCGCAAGGAACTGTTCGATCTTGTACCGGTTATAGTCGTTCGGTTCGGCGATTTCGCCTTCCCACCGCATGATCGATGGAATCGAAACGCCGAGTTTCTCCGCCATCACTCGCTTGCTCCACCCCCTCTCCAACCGGAAACGGTGTAACCGTCTTCCTAGACTCTTCATTATCCCCCTCTGATTGGTTTACTAATATAACTTTTGTTACGTGCCGCCGCAAAAAAAGAGAGGGTAGGAAGCCTCCTCCCCTCTCTGCAAGTTTATCTGACCCCCTCATCCACCTGCGAATCAACTACTTAAGAATCCCCAGACGAGCGCTCCCACTCCCGTAAGGAGGGCGACGATGGAGATGAAGTAGAGCGTGTTCACCTGCGCTTCGAGTGCCTCGAGTTGGGTCCCGCCCTCGAGGGCGGCAATCCGGGCCTCCTGGTCCTCGAGCAGGTTCATGTTTGCGAGGATGCCGTTCTTATTCGACTCGATGTCGGTCGCCAGAGAGGCGATCGCTTGATCGAACCCCTCGAGCTTGGCGCGGTTATTGTCGATCTTGATCGACAGAGCGCTCATCGCTCGTTCGAGTTCCAGCACCTTCTTCTTGAACGTTCCTACATCTTCATCCTCAAGCTTCTGCACGCGTCCGGTCAGGTCTTCATGCCCTTTCTTCAGGCTGGAGATATCGGCGTAGGTTGCCTCTTTGAACGCTCCGATCTCCTCGTCCTCAAGCGCCTGTGTGCGGCCGAACAGATCGTTCTGTCCCTGCTGCAACGCAGAAATGCTGGCAAAGGTCTCTGCCTTGAACGCTCCGATCTCCTCGTCCTCAAGCGCCTGTACCCGTTCCTGCACGGCGTCGAGATCCGCAACAAAACTCTCCCGGAACGAAGCATACTCGTCCTTGAACGCGTTGTACTCGGCGATCAGGGCAGCGACCTGGTCGGTGAGTCCCGCCAGATCATCCTTCGTGCCGCCAATCTCTGTCTCTAACCTGCTGCAGCACTCATCGAGAGAGGCGGAGAGCTCAGAAAGGCCCGACTCGAGGGCAACAAGACGCACCTGCGTCTCCTGCTGCACATCGGCCATGGCATCGACATCATCACGCAGGCCAACGATCTTTCCTTCCGCGGCCTTGATCTCGATAGAAACAGCCTGCACAACATCCTTCAATTCATCGACCCGTCCATTGAATTGGTCGATGTCATCCATGTTCCCCTTCACTTCAGTAATCAGCTCACTTAGGAAGGATTGCAGGTCAGTGAATACAGCTTCCATCGAGGCAAGCTCCTGATCGAGCAACTCGGGGACCGGCGTCTCCTCCTGAGCGTAACCGACGACCAAAAAGAGGACGACCGATAGGGTTCCTACGAGTGCGATAGAAAGCGCCTTCTTCATAGTGTTCCTCCTTATATTCTCGGTTCAGTAGCACGAGGATAGCTCAGAACAGATCGCTTGCTGAAGACCATGGTAGCCAACGAGACAAAACTTTGTCGGCCGCGCAGCAGACAGATGTCCCATCGCGAGTCGCATCGTGGAAGGCAAAGTTCCCCTCAGGCTCGATTAAGCACCGCAAGCGCAACCCTTGCAGGGTCAAAACGCGTATGCTAGAATGAGCGGGAATTTTCCTCCAGGAGGGGAAAAGATTCGAACAAACACTGGTTATCTGGGCTAGGTTCCTGTTCTCGAAGGAACCAGTGGGGTCAAGACCTACCTAAAGGGGTGCATGTAGCAACATGACTACTCTAATTGTCATACCAGCTCTGATTTCAGTGCTGGCGCTCTTGAGTGCGTTCCTGTTCAACCGCTCGGTCGTGCGTAAGGCACAGGGGACCGATCGGATGAAGGAACTGCAGGGGTACATCAGATCGGGTGCGTTCACCTTTATGCTGGAAGAAGCGCGGGTGATGGGGATTACGATGGTCATCATCGGTGCAATCCTGTGGATCCTCTTCTATTGGGAGATCGCAGTGGCGTTCTGGATCGGGTCGCTCCTCTCGATGGCCGCTGGGTTCATCGGGATGAGCGCAGCGACCCACGCTAACGCCCGCACGACGCATGCAGCGCGCAAGTCGTTCAAGGACGCGCTCAACGTCGCCTTCTCCGGAGGGAGCGTCATGGGCCTCTCCGTAGCCGGTCTGGCACTAGGAGGGCTCGTCATCATCCTGGTCCTCTTCCATAAGTGGTTCGATCCGAGCACGTTGCACATCGAGACGCGGTACCTGTTCGGGATCAAATCGCTGGGGTCAACTTCATCCGCGGAGCGCTGATCGTCAGTGCCTACTCGATGGGGGCCTCCCTTGTCGCTCTGTTCGACCGCGTCGGCGGCGGAATCTACACCAAGGCTGCAGATATGGCCGCGGATCTGGTGGGGAAGGTGGAGATGCACATCCCTGAGGATGACCCCCGCAACCCAGCGACGATCGCCGACAACGTCGGTGACAACGTCGGTGATGTGGGTGGACTCGGCGCGGACCTCTTGGAGTCGTTCATCGGCGCGATCATCTCCGTCATCGTCATGGTCCTGTATATCTACGTCGGACGGGGTAACGCGAGCATCCAAGGCTTGGTTCAGAAGCTTGGTTTCTCCGCTGGTCTGAACGAGACGACGTACTGGTGGATATTAATCGCCCCGCTGATGATCGTCGCTGGTGGGACATTCTCCAGCTTGCTCGCGATCCTGTACATTCGCTTCTCCCGCCGGAAGGAGGGGATGCAGCAGGTCCTGATGAATGGGACGCGCCTCGCGGCTTTCCTCACCGCAGTGACGACGTTCCTCTTCTGCTACTTCTCCCCTCTGGGCTCAACATCTTCTACGAGGTGATCCTCGGTCTGATCGCCGGAATAGCGATCGGCTTCTTCTCCGAGTACTACACGTCAACAACCTACAAGCCGACACGCGAACTCGCCAGGATGAACCAGGACGGGCCGGCGATCGCGGTCACTGAAGGGATGGCGTTGGGAATGATGAGTACCCTCCCCCCGGTGATCGTCACTCGCTGGGGCGACGATCGCCGCCTACCAGTTCGGCGGACTCCTCGGGGTGGCGTTCACCGCAATGGGGATGCTCTCTTTCGTCGCGATGACCGTCGCCGTGGACACCTACGGGCCGATCGCCGATAACGCGGGTGGAATCGCCACTATGGCCGAGCTCCCCCCTGAGGTGCGCGAGCGGACCGATAAGCTCGATTCGATCGGGAACACCACCGCCGCTATCGGAAAAGGGTTCGCCATCGGATCGGCCGCCTTCGCCGCTCTCGGTCTGATCTCTGCCTTCATGTGGTCGGCAATCGGGAGCGCATCACAGGTTGTTGAGCCGCAGCTCCCGATCGTCGGGCAGATCGGGGCGCAGTTCTCCCCGACCGGAAATCCGATCGAAGTGGGAGCGTTCGTCATCGCTGGGTTGATGCTCGGGGCGATGGTCCCCTACGTCTTCTCCGCACTCCTCATCCGCGGGGTCAGTCGTACGGCCGGAATCCTCGTCGAGGAGATCCGCCGCCAGTTCAAGGAGAACCCGAAGATCATGGCCGGCGAAGAGACGGCCGACTACAATAAATGCATCAGTATCACGGCCCATGGAGGATTGCACAAGATGTTCCTCCCGGCGATGATCGCCGTCATCACCCCGCTTGCCTTCGGCTGATCTTCGGCCGCTACGCCCTCGGCGGATTCCTGATCGGAGCGCTCCTGTCAGCGATCCAGCTTGCCATCTACTGCGGAAACTCAGGTGGCGCGATGGATAACGCGAAGAAGTACATCGAGGAAGGGCACTTCGGCGGAAAGGGTTCTGAGGCACATAATGCAAGCGTAGTCGGGGATACAGTCGGCGACCCGTTGAAGGACACGGTCGGCCCGTCGCTCGATATCCTGATCAAGCTGATGAGCGTAATCGCGCTTGTCTTCGCCTCGCTCTTCCCGATCTACCCGATCTTCATGTAGCACAACGTTGCACTTTGTGATAAGAACGGGTCTTGCTGGTTGTGAGAAGGCAGGACCCGTTCTTGTTCTCGAAAGATGTGCCCAAATAAACTCTCGCCTCTTACGGAACAGGGGCTTTTAACGATAGGAAGCTATTAGCCCTCAGCGATCAGCCAAGAGCTAATCCTATGATCTGCTGTGAACTGATCGCTAGATAGCGTACCCTCTATGGCACAATGATTTAGAGCAGGAGTTGAACCTGAAGCAAGACAACGAGCAGGGCCTGTACAGCAGGCTGAAAAGGAGGCGCTATGCGAAACCCATTCCTGATTGGTGAGCGGATCTACCTGAGACCCCTTGAGGAAGAGGACCTTGACCGCTGCATGAGATGGATCAACAACCCCGAGATCACTGCTACCTTGGGGCGGCGACTTCCGATGAGCCGCACACTCGAGCAAGAATGGCTCACAGGGCAGTACAGAAGCGAGAAGGGCTTCTCCCTTGCGATCGTGCTCAAGAACGGAGACCATCACATCGGAAATTGCGGCTTGCACGAGATCGATTATCAAAACCGCAATGCAGAGTTCGGAATCCTGATCGGGGAGAAAGAACACTGGGGACACGGCTACGCTCCAGAGGCGGCGAAGCTGATCCTGCGCTACGGCTTTGACGAACTCAACCTGCATCGCATCGCGCTTGAAGTCTACTCACACAATCAACGGGCACAGCGCGCCTACGAAAAAGCCGGATTCACCCATGAAGGGGCAAAGCGCGAATCCTACTTTCGTGGTGGGCGCTACCACGATACCTTGATCATGGGGATTCTGATATCAGAATGGAGGGCGCAATGAGTTTTTCGGTTCCTCACGGTTAAGGCGGGGTAACCCAGAGAAAGACTCAAGAGATGAGTCTCTCGCCGAGCCGCAGAGGCCTGCAGGAAAAATGACAGAAAACGAGATCTCTCTGCAACAGGCAGGTAGAAAAGATTGTTATTGACGCCGCCGTGCCTGCTTCTACCTGTCTACCGCCAGGTAGAGGCAGGCAAAACGGCAGAGAGCCAAATCTCTCAAAATCTGTACCATTCGTGATACCCGACATGCCGGTCTCCGACCGGCCGGAAGCCGGAGTGCTAAACAAGTGCCTGCTGGGTAGAGTGAAGCCCCGCCCTTCCGGGCGAGGCAGCCTTCTCACTTGTATCTCACAGACTACTCAGAATAGTAGAAATGCGCGATCTGATCGACGTTTAACAGGACATCGTCTGCGCTTATGTACTCGGCTGCGATCACGATAGGGACGGTCGCCTTGACGTCGACGATCCCCCACATCTCCTGGCTGAGCGCAACGAGCGCCGTCGAGTTGTAGTAGTCGGTCTCATGCGGATCGAGGACGATATCAAACGTCTCCTTGAGGTTCCCGTAGGAATCGTAGATGAACACAGTCGCCGCCGCTGGAAAGCCGTTCGGGTTGACGATTGCGATCCCGGTTGACTGCGAGCTCGTGTTGGAGTAGTTGAGCCCATACCAGTAATACGTGATGGAACCGGAATCCTCCGGGACAGCATCAACGATGTTGTCGGAGGCGCGCCAGTAGCCTTCCTCGAACGTCTCCACGCCGATGGTGAGTATCGCTGGTGTCTCAATGAGGGCTAGCCCCCAGCTGGTATCGCCGTTTCCAGCCAAGTCGCTTAAGATCTGATAATCGGACTCAAACGGAGTGAGATCCCCCGAAGTCGCATCGAGGAGATCTCCGTAGGCGTCATAGACCTTGAGCGTGTAGTAGGTGTCGCTCCCTCCCGAGTTCATGATGACAAGATGGGTGTCCTGGTTCCTCGCGCACGTGTAGTAAAGGGCGTACGTATTGGGGTACGCTACCCCGAAAAACCCGATGCAGATGAGAAGAACGAGTGTCGCGCCGATCAGTCCCTTCTTCATGCTGTTCCTCCTTAACCGTTTTTTTTCATCCCAGATAATGCGCCAGCAACCTGCCGGAGATTGGAAAACTAGCTAGGGGTGCTCCTTTCCGCTACACTCATGGAAAACCAAAACGCACCAAAAAGGTG
>LZCG01000219.1_pt1 | contig 10644 bp, 17 predicted proteins | sample 768541 | NCBI WGS metagenome assembly LZCG01 (sample SAMN05200874, study PRJNA324366) | oil field metagenome | isolation source: sample BH-FW-1 from oil reservoir | place: India: Bombay High | collected 2015-07-11
AGAACAGGCGTCATCAGCCTCAACGGGGGTTACAGGTGGACGCCATCACCCTATGCTGACTGAAATTAGCTCTGACAGAACTCATTTAAATCGAAAACCCACCATCCTCGTTCTGCCTGAGCTTGACGAAGTTTGCGAGGCCTCTTAAGTCAATTGCGTCCACATTACCACCTCCCTGAGAACAGGCGTCATCAGCCTCAACGGGGGTTACAGGTGGACGCCATCACCCTATGCTGACTGAAATTAGCTCTGACAGAACTCATTTAAATCGAAAACCGATATCGAAAATAGGTATGATAGTAAGGAAGCTCATTATGGGCTTTGCGATCTTTACCACTGTTAAAGTCGAGGAGGGTTGTTGTTAGTGGGAAGATGTACAGGATAACGGAAAAAGGGTGCGAACTGCTTGAGGATGCGAGAGAGAAGGTAAAGGAGCTGTTTGAAGAAGTAATGGAGGATATGTGAATGAACAGGGCGATGAAATTCATTCTCCTGATGGGATTGGTAAGCCTCTTCGGGGACATCACTTATGAGGGGGGCAGGAGCATAGTTGGGCCCTACCTCGCGACCTTTGGTTTGACAGCAGCAGCAGTAGGCATTGTTACAGGCTTGGGCGAGTTTGCTGGCTACGGGTTGAGGTTACTCTCAGGCTACATTGCAGACAGAACGAGGAGTTACTGGCTTCTGACCTTTATCGGATACTCATTGATTCTTGCCATTCCTTTGCTGGCCTTTGCGAATTACTGGTGGGTTGCTGCATTGCTGATAGTTGCAGAGAGGCTTGGAAAGGCGATAAGAACACCTGCAAGAGATGCGATGCTGTCATTCGCAACAAAGCAGGTTGGAAGGGGAACGGGGTTTGGGATTCACGAGGCTATGGATCAGATTGGGCAGTAATTGGTCCGTTAATTGTTTTCTCAGCTCTGGCTGCTAATGGATACAAAGAAGCCTTCTTGGCTCTTTTTTGCCCGCTTCGTTTGTGATACTGTCTCTCCTCGCGACATGGAAGCTTTACCCTGCTCCACAGAGATTTGAGGATGAAGAGCGGGAGAGCAGGGTGGAGGGAAGTTTCTGGCTTTACTCGCTCTTCGTTTTCCTGAGCGTAGTGGGATTTTTCAGCTTCCCTCTTCTCTCATACCACATGGCAAAGCATGTTGACCTTAAGGTAATTCCTCTCCTCTATGCTCTTGCCATGGGGGTTGATGCTGTCTCCGCACTAATTTCGGGCAAATGTTACGACAGGGTTGGTCTGAAAACACTGGTGTTCGTCCCCCTTCTCACACCGCTGGTTCTGTTTGCTCTTCTCCCCTCACTTGCCGGAATCGTAGCGGGTGTTGCTGCGTGGGGGGCGGTGATGGGGATGCATGAGGCGATAACGAGGGCTGCAGTGGCCGACCTAACAGGTGTTAAGAAGAGAAGCACGGCCTACGGCATTTTCAACACCGTTTTTGGAGTCGCTATGTTAGCTGGAGGGGCGGTGTTAGGCTATCTTTATGACCTCTCCGCAGCGATGCTTGCCGAGTTCGTTGTGGCAATCGAGGTTGCGGCATTTTTGGCAATTTTAGCCTTGGTTGGGAAGAAGAGGCAAGGCTGGAGGCGTTAAGAAAGCAAACAGCCCGTCGTGGCATTCATCGCTGGAAGAACGGCACCAAACGGAAAGAGAGTAGGGACATGCCGGAGCCAATCGAGGGAAGTACAGGAACCGCAGAGGCCAAGAGGGCTGCACTCCGCGATGCAGGAGCGAGGGTAGCGGAAACTATCCTCATTTTCTGCTTTCCTTTTTTATTATATGATTGAGATTCCGCGACTGTGAAATAAAATCAAATCACCAAAGTTATTAAAAATAATCCAAGCGTTTTATCATCATGGCTGAGATTTTGATGTACGGGCTCTCTACATGCCCCCACTGCAAGAGAACGCTCGAATTTCTCAAAAAGGAAGGTGCTGACTTCGAGGTGATCTGGATTGATAAGCTGGAAGGAGAGGAGAGGAAGAAGGTTATTGAGAAGGTTCACAGCATCTCAGGTAGCTACTCTGTCCCTGTTGTTGTGAAGGGGGACAAGCACGTCCTTGGATACAACGAGGAAAAGCTAAGGGAGCTTTTAAGGAGCTGAAAGCATGGATCCTGAGGACTACCTCAAAATTTTTGAGAGGGTTGCGGAGAAAATGGGCTGGAGGGTAAACCCGGATAAGGAGCTTTTACTTGACTTTGCCAAGGCTTTAATTCAGAATAAGGAGCAATACGGCATCGCAACCTGCCCATGCAGACTTGTCACAGGAAAGAAGGAGATTGATAGGCTTATTATATGTCCCTGCATTTACGCAGAGGATGATATCAGGGAATACGGGCGTTGCTACTGTGGACTTTACCTCAGCAGGGAAAAGGAGCCCGCAGATAGTGTCCCTGACAGGCACGCAAAGTACTATCTGGAAGTCTAATTTTACAAAACAAAAAAGAAAAATTAGAGCTCAAATTTGCCCTGAAACTTCTTGATTACACCGGCAAGCCTCTGCGCTTCCATTATGTTTCCTTCAATTCTGTACTTGCCCATCATGAAGCCGCTGACCGGGTCCTCCTGTCCCTTGAGCACAGCGAGCCAGAAGTCTGGAGGAGCGACAACCGTAAAGGTTGGGGAGCTGTGAACACCCTCCTTGAACTCGCAGGTTCCATCTGACTTGTACTCGACATAGAACTCCTCTCCATCGAGCTTGTACTGCACGACACCGCTCCAGCCAGCCATCTCCTTCTGTATCTCTTCAGTGCTGTTCTGGAGGTCACACATCTTCTTAATCAATTCCTTTGCCTCGCTCATTTACATCACCTCTTTTGCAACTCATCATGAGGGTCTTTCATATATAAATCTTTTGATTTTTGCCCTAAAAGCTCTTCAACTCTTTTGCAGGAATTTTATGCGTTTTTTAGCGTTTTGAACAAAGAAATAAAAAAATTTAAGTTCTGATAGAAAAAGCAATTATTATTTATTATTTTTAACAGGTTGGTAAAGACTATAAGCCACAATGAAGCCTAAAAACTCGTGCTCGAAATTCTCATGTCTCTAGCAGCTGCCATTTGCTGGGCCTTTAACGGTATAGCTTACAGGAAGGGTGTGGAGAAGGTTAGCGCCTTTACAGCAAACTTCCACCGAACACTTTTCGCCACAGTTTACTTTTTACCCTTCACACTGTTTGACTTTCAGGGAGTAACGATAGACCTTCAAACTGCCATTGTCCTCGTAATTTCTGCGATACTTTCCTTCTATATCGGTGATTTGAGCTACTTTGCATCTCTGAAAAGGTTGCCTGTGAGCATAGCCCTTCCGGCATCCTCAACTTATCCCGTTTACGTTGTTTTGCTGTCAACTGTTGTTTATGGTGCAGAGTTGAGCGTAAATGCTCTTATTTCCGCAATATTGGTGTGTGTGGCTGTGTACATCATTTACGGATCAGGTGGGAGAGGTGGGACATCAGGCTGTTTTACGCCCTCCTCGCAGCTTTTTCGTGGGCTCTTGCCATTCTTACTCTCGACTATCTCACGGACAGACTGCCTGTATCGGTTGTTGCATTCGTAAGGCTTCTCCTCTGCTTGGTGCTGCTCACCTTTACTGTAAAAAGGGATGAGCTTTTCAACAGAGAATCAGTAATTTTTTCAGGTGTGGTGGGAGGCTTTCTATCCTTTCTGGGAATTATGCTCTTCATTACGGCAATAAAATTATCGAGCTCATGGAATGTTGTTCAACCCTCCTCCTCTTCACCGGTTTTTGCGGCAATTTTTGGAGCAGTATTTCTGAAAGAAAAGATAAACTTCAGGCTCCTTACCGGAATTTTCGTGGTTTATTCTTGCCATTCTTCTCCTTCTTCTTCCTCCTCTTCAGTGAATTCTCTCGACTCGTAGTCAATCGCTCTCGATTTCCTCTTAAACAGGTCTTTGATTATAATAATGTCTCCCACTGCTTTAACGACCCTGTACGGATGATAACGCCCTTTGCGTGGGAGTCTATGAGTGCCTTGTTGTAGTCCGATATTGCCAGCCCCCTGATCGACTTTGTGTTCTGGTCGAGAATAACGTCCTCAACTCTGCCAACATACCTTCCCTCATCTGTGAATACTCTCATCCCGAAGAATGTGGTTATTTCGCCAATCATCCCCATGAGAATAGCAGAACGAAAAATATATTAATTTTTTCAAGCAGTAAAGAGCTTGTATTTGGTTTGTGGGTTTTTGATTTCGTAGATAATCCTGCTGACGATAAGCTTTTCGGGCCTCTGGATGCCCTTAACTCTCTGCGCTATGTCCTCAAAACTCTCAAAGGGCTTCTTTTTTCTCTCCTCGATTATCGCCCACATCATCTTCTTTCCAACACCAGGAAGAAGCTCTAGCTGGTGCATTCTCGTAGTTATGGAATCGGCTTTGTTGAAGAAGTCCACGTACTTCTTCTCATCCTGCTTTATTATGTGCTCGATAACGTAGGGCAGTTCAGTCTTTGCGGCGGGAGTTAGGTCTTCGTATCTCAACCTTCTCTTAATTTTAAACACAACGTCTCTCTCCCTTTGCCTATGTAAACTCTGTCCATGACAAGAGGTTGTTTGCCCTTTCTTATGCTAACTTCAAGCAGTGTAAAATTCCTCTCCCCAACGACCTGTGCGAGCGGTTCTCTCCTGTGTATCGGCCTTTTATCGTCAGGATGGCCGTATGGCATGAAATCAAGTACGTAAGCGTAATCCTCAAGTTTATCCTTACTTTCGGCTCTCTCTACTTTCGGCTTCTCCATGGCATCAGCTCCTTTTCAAAAATAGTGCTGTAACTATTTATGTTTTTCTTAAATACGATACTTGTCAATGACGTCCAGAATTTCCTGAATCTGCTCGGGTGTGAGAGTAACTCTCTCCTTTGCGTAGATAATCCTCACTTCGTCGGGAATTCGAGGCATTATGTCCGCAAGCTTTACGGCTATCTCCTTACTGCCCACCTGGGGCAGTTTGACAAGCTCATCAACAAGCTCCTTGGCCTTATCAGCCGGAAGTTTGGCGAAAAGGCGGAGGTGCTTTAAAGCCCTCCTGGTTTCAAATAAGAGCTCAGCTTCTTCCTGTCTTTTCTTGGCTATTTCCTCCATTATTTCTTTCGCTTCAGAAATTGTGATGTATTCAAAATCCCTAACCTCTTTAAACATTTCAACCACTCTGTGGTTTGAGGTGCTCGGGCCTTACAATCAGAGTCTTCATTTTTCCTCCGTCCCTCACCTGCACAAGGTAGGCTCTGCCCCTCTGCCCTATCACGACCCCAGTTCTGCCCTGAAACCTAGGATGCGGCATGCCCTTCTGTGATGCGGGCTCGATGTCAATGTGGACTCTCTGGCCAACATCAAACGTTTGCAGGAACTTCCTGATTCTCACTCCCCTTTCTCTGACCTTCTTTCTTAGCTTTCTTCCCGATTTGAACCTGAAACCGTGTGACTTCCATCCCATTGTTGATCCCCTTTTCAGTGACACCGGAAGTATATTTAAGGCTTTTTGCAAAAGACTGCTTGAGATAATGTTTCAAGTAAAAGCGGGCCGGGAGGGATTTGAACCCCCGACTGCGGGATTAAGAGTCCCGCGCTCTGCCTGGCTAAGCTACCGGCCCTCGATGTCTCTTCCTCTCACTCGGGGTTTAAAGACTTAACGCTAATACTCTCCACAACCTTCTCTGCTATGCTCCTCCCAATCAGGGACGCAACTTTCTCCTTTTGCTTTACGATGTCCTCAGCTGTTCTTATTCCAGCATTGTAAAGCTTTCTCGCTCTAACCCTCCCGATGTTCCTAATCTTCACCAGCTCAAGCAGCTCTTCCCTAACACCGTGCTTTATCCTCTCTGTCAGCCCCCTGACGCTGTTATTCCCCACTTCTTTCGCTATTCTGTCCATCGCGTTGCTCAGCCATTCTGCAGTCTCGACCACTCTTCTCAAATCACCAGGTGCGATGCCGTATTTAACGCATATCTCGTCCTCACCCTTCTCCTCAATCCAGTCCTTAAGGCAGAGGCAGTCTTGACCTCGGACAAAAACCAGTCGTACTCAACCGAGAATTCGGAGGGATAGTAGCTCAGCTCTTTTCGCAGCTTGAATGCCTCCTCCTCAACCCAGGAGTCGGTTTTTCTTATGGCAAGTCTCTCCATGTCTGGAGTTCTGCAGATGAGGTGCAGAGCACCGATATCGGAAAGCTCCATCCTGCTGAGAACGTCGTGGAATATGAAGCCCGTCAGCGGATCGATGTAAAGTCTCGAAACAAGGGAGCCGAGCTTTGTTGGGGCAAGATGTCGATCTTCAACAATCATCCCCCAGTTCTCAAGCTGCCTGACAACTCTCTCAAGTTCATAGCTGAGAGAAATTTCGTTTTGCTTGAAGAAGAAAGTTTCGGAAAAAAAGTCCTCAAGCTCATCCAGAGTTTTTGCATACCCGTCGCAGATTATGGACAGGCTGTGAAATCTCAGGTGAGTCTCGACTCCAAGCTTTGACGTTATCCTCTCTGGTTCTCCGAAAATGTACCTTTTTATCGCAATTTCTCTGTCTCTCTTTCTAGCAATGATGATTGCCTCACCTCTATCATCCATTCCCGGCCTGCCTGCTCTGCCAGCCATCTGCTTGTACTCTGAAACCTTAATTCTCTTCGAGTAGCCATCGAAGCGGTAGAGGCTCCTAACTATAACCCTCCTCGCGGGAAGATTGACGCCTGCTGCCAGAGTGGGTGTAGCGACGACAACTTTAATGTTCCCACTTCTGAAAGCATTCTCGACAATCTTTCTCTGTCCATTCAGCAAGCCTGCATGATGAAAGGCCACACCTCTCTTAACGCATTCTGCCAGCCTCCTGCTCATTTCTCCCTCATTCTCCTCCAGTATCGCTTTCTCCAAGCCACTGTTTTCAACGTATTTTGCTGTTATTGCTGAGAGCTTAACCGCTGTCTTTTCGGCTCCTCTCCTTGTGGACTCGAAAACAAGAACTCCTCCGTTTTCAGCAACGCACTCCTCGACAAGCTCCTCAAACTTCACCCTTCTTGAGGTGGAGAAAGCCCCGTCGAAAAGCTCCAGCTTACCCTCGCAAAGCACACCCTCAACCAAAGGTACGGGCCTCCACTCACTCACATAGTAGTCAGCGTCGAGCCACTCTGCAATCTCATTGACATTTGGAGCTGTTGCAGAAAGCCCAATAATCCTTAGAGTTTTGTTCATTCTTCTCATTTTTGTTACAAGGATTTCCAGAGTAGCCCCTCTATTTTCCGAATCGAGAAGGTGTATCTCGTCAACCACAAGGCAGCTCACAGCTCTGATCCAGCCTGCTCTGTTTCTGATCAGTGAATCAGCTTTTTCGCTGGTAGTTACGATAATGTCGCATTCCCCAAGATGCTCGTCCCTCGACTCGTAATCGCCGATGGATATTCCTATTCTCAAACCAATCTTTTCCCACTTCTTGAAGCTTTCATACTTCTCCCCGCGAGAGCTCTTAGAGGGACAACGTAGAGGCTCTTTCCTCCTTTAATCGCTTCTCTAACCATCGCCATCTCAGCAAGAAGAGTTTTTCCTGATGCTGTGGGCATTGCGAGGAGCAGATTTTTGTCAGAAAAGACCTTCTCCACAGCTTCAGCCTGAGGTGGGAACAGCTCTTCCACTCCCTCATCCTTTAAAACACTAACAGCGTAGCTTGAAATAGCTCCCGCGAGCTCCTCAACCCTCACCAGTTTAAGTTTTCGGATGTGCATTAAAATTGCCCCTCATTAACTCAATGATATATAACTACAATTGTGTTCTATTTAAATCCTTTTTCAATTGTTTAACTTGGCAAAATTTAAATAATCACGAAAATAGCCTCCTTGAGGTGGTTAAAATGCTTGCGGATTTCATCCTGACAGAAGACCAGAAGGCAATTAAGGAAGCTGCAAGAGAGTTTGCAGAAAAGGAGTTTCCTAACTACGTTGAAGAGTGCGATAGAGAGGAGAAGTTCCCATTTGAGCTGTGGAAGAAGGCAGCACAGCTCGGGTTCATCGGAATGGCGATTCCAGAGCAGTATGGTGGGCAGGGTTTAGGAGTGCTTGATGCCTGCCTCGTCGTGGAGGAGTTCTGGAGAGTTGACCCAGGTGTGGGGCAGATTATTGGAACGGTGTTCGGCTCAGAGCAGATAACGCTCTTCGGCACAGAGGAGCAGAAGAAGAAATACCTCCCTCCGCTGGCAAAGGGAGAGAAAATCTGCGCAGCCTGCTACACAGAACCACAGGCTGGAAGCGATGTTGCCGGAATCAAGACAAGGGCTGATAAGGACGGAGATGAGTATGTCATAAATGGAACGAAGATGTTCATAACCAACGGCAGCATAGCGGACTACTACATCGTTCTGGCAAGGACTGATCCAAACCCACCGAAAAGGCACCACGCATGTCGGTATTTCTGGTTGAGAGGGACATGCCAGGTGTGCAGGCGAACAAGCTGAAGAACAAGCTGGGTATAAGGGCCAGCGACACTGCTGAAGTCGTCTTCAAGAACGTGAGGGTGCCGAAGGAGAACCTCATTGGCCAGGAGGGTAACGGATTCTACCAGACAATGATGTTCTTCAACATCACAAGGATTCCTGTCGCCTTCCAGGCTCTCGGATTGGCTCAGGGAGCATTTGAGCTTGCGTACCACTACGCAAGAAACAGAGAAGTTTTCGAGAGGAAGCTTGCAGACTTCCAGGTTACGCAGGAGAAGCTGGCTAAGATGAGAACTGAACTTGAAGCTGCAAGGTTGCTTGCCTATCAGGCTGCATACTTCCAGGACAAGATGGGAATGCCTGATCCTGGCCTGACGGCCATGGCCAAGTACTACACCGCAAAGGCCGCGCAGTTCATCGTGAATGAGGCTCTGCAAATCCACGGAGGTTATGGCTTCATGGGAGAGCAGCACATAAGCAGGATGTACAGGGATGTTAGAATCCTCGAAATCTATGAGGGTACAAGGGAAATCGAAATGGAGGTTATAGCGAGGTCTTTGCTCGGAAAGATACCCTCAAGACTCGGGGTTGTGAGAAAGCATCCTTTGCAGTAATCTAATTTTTTTAATAAAGATGTTTGCAGGGTGATAGAAATGGAGGAGGTATATATTGTAGACTTTCTGAGGTCTGCATTCTCAAGAAGCAGACCGAAGCAGCCTGAGAAGGATGTCTTCAACAAGATAGACATGCCAGCAGTTGCTGCAATGCTAATCAAGGAGATGGTCAACAGAACTGGAATTGACCCAAAGGAGATTGGAGACGTCATTACAGGCTGCACAATGCAGATGAAGGAGAACTGGCTTTACGGTGGTAAGGTTGTTCCGCTTCTCGCTGAGCTGCCAGTAGAGGTGCCTGCGCACGGTGTTGAGAGGGTTTGCAACTCATCCACCACTGCAGTTCACCACGGAACAATGGAAATCATGCTTGGTTACTCTGACATCGTCATTGCTTGCGGTTTCGAGCACATGACCCATCTGCCAATGCAGATGGACCTAAATCCACACCTCGGCGTCTCGCCAACACTGATGTCCCGCACGGATTTGATACAGAAGTACGATTTGATGACCGCTATGAGCATGGGTCTGACTGCCGAGAAGCTGTTCGAGGTTGCGAAGGACGAGATGGGCTGGACGAAGAGAGACCTGGATGAATGGGGTGTAAGGAGTCACAAGCTCGCCGCACAGGCCGTCAAAGAGGCTGGTTCCTTGAAGGAGAGGGATACCCAATGAAGTGGAAGGGAGAGATTCTCCCAATTGAAGTGGAGCAGGCAGATGGAAGCAAGAAAGTCATCGATGTTGACCAGTCAATCCGCCCAGACACGACACTTGAGCAGGTGGAGAAACTCCCGCCAGCCTTCAAGCCGGGTGGAGTAATCACTGCCGGAAACTCCTCACCACTCAACGCAGGAGCTACAGCTCTAATGCTGATGAGCAAGAAGAAAATGAAGGAGTATGGCCTCGAACCAATGGCAAAAATCGTTTCAATGGGCTGGGCGTCAATCGACCCGAGCATCATGGGTGCGAGCCCTGTTCCAGCAAGCCTGAAAGCGTTGCAGAAAGCTGGCCTTGAGGCGAAGGACATCGACTACTGGGAAATCAACGAGGCCTTCTCGGTTGTCCCGCTCTACACGATAAAGAAGCTTGGACTCGACCCTGAGACTGTAAACATCAAAGGAGGCGCTATTGCCATCGGACACCCACTTGGAGCGAGCGGTGGAAGGGTTCTCGGTACACTCGCGAGAATTCTTCTCGTTCAGGAAGCGAAGTATGGCTGTGCCACCCTCTGCGGTGCGGGCGGACAGGGTGGAGCAACCATCATCGAGAACCCGTACATCTAACTCTTTTTTTACTGAAAAGCTGAAAGGGTAACCTTTTATCGCCACCTGTTAACTTAAGCTCATGATAGTTCACCCTATCGATTACCGTTACGGAACTCCCGAGATGAAAAGAATATGGAGTGAGGAAAGCAAGATTAAGAGAATGGTAAGGGTTGAAATGGCTCTTCTGCGCGCTCTTGCCAAAAAAGGATATCTCAATGAAGAGGAAGCTAAAGATAGTTCACCCTATCGATTACCGTTACGGAACTCCCGAGATGAAAAGAATATGGAGTGAGGAAAGCAAGATTAAGAGAATGGTAAGGGTTGAAATGGC
>LZCG01000220.1_pt1 | contig 10617 bp, 14 predicted proteins | sample 768541 | NCBI WGS metagenome assembly LZCG01 (sample SAMN05200874, study PRJNA324366) | oil field metagenome | isolation source: sample BH-FW-1 from oil reservoir | place: India: Bombay High | collected 2015-07-11
AGACCTCCACCAGCTAGCTTCTATGTGGCGTTGAAAGAAGGCTACTACGAGCAGGTGGGGCTGAAGGTTGAACCCAAGGAGTTTGCCAACGGTGTGATGGAGATGGAGGGATTCAAGAATGGGGAAATCGACGCGGGTTATCTTGGAAGCGCGCCTGCAACACTGAAGAGGGTAAACGATGACATCAGAATCAGCATAATTGCGGGAGCAAACAGCGAGGGTTCTGCAATTGTGGCAAAGGATGTGAAAAGTGTAGCGGAGCTTGCGGGAAAGAAGGTGGCAATACCCGGCTTCGGAACGGTCCAGGACTTTCTGCTTCGGATGGTGGTGGAAAAGGCTGGATTGGAGATAACAACATGAGGCTGAAGGGTGCAGCTATCCTAATTTTTCTTTGGTATCTGATTTCCGCTTTAACCGACCTGCCCTACCCCCACGAAGTTGCCGAAGTCTTCTTTTTCTTGCTTTTCAACTCTGAGCCAGTTTTAGGAAAAACTCTCGTTCAGCACGCAGTTGCAAGTCTTTTTAGAGTTCTTGCAGCCTCCTTTCTAGCATTCTCTGTTGCAATTCCTCTCGGAATAATTTCTGGATGGAACAGGACATTTATGGAAGTTATAGCACCAGCAGTTGAGGCCCTCCGCCCTATCCCTCCTTTGGCCTGGATTCCTCTGGCTTACGTAATCTTCGCTCCACTGCCAAACACAGTTCAGATTTCGCAGATTTCATAGTCTTTGTTGGAGCGTTCTTCCCGTGCTTCATCTCCGTCTTTGATTTACTCCCGTAACGTCCTAGGGAGCTTTTGGAGATGGCTAAAGTATTCAGGCTCCAGAAAGACTAATACTGACGGACATAGTCCTTCCTCACTCGCTGCAGGGAATTATGAGCGGTATCAGAATCGGTCTTGGTGTGGGGTGGATGAGCATAATTGCCGCGGAGATGATTGCCACATCTGGAGAGGGATTGGGGTATTTCATAATGGTTATGTACGAGGTCGGTGGGAGGACTGCGGAAATTGTAGCTGGCATGGCGATGATTGGAATCATTGGGTACATGATGAACTGGCTGCTCCTGAAGGCTGAGAAATGGGTGATGCCGTGGCGCTAATTGTTGAGGGATTGAAGAAAAGCTATGGGAACTTAAGAGTCCTTGATGGAGTTACGTTTAGTGTTGAGAAGGGAGAGTTCGTCTGCCTTATTGGGGAGAGCGGTTGCGGTAAAACGACCATATTGAAGATAATTGCAGGTCTGGAAAGACCCGATGAAGGGAGGGTGGAGTTTAAAGGCGTGGAGAGAATGGGCTTCGTTTTTCAGGATGACATGGCTTTGCATGGAAGATGTTTACGGTAACATCTTCTTTGCTCTGAAAGCATCTGGGATCGAGGATGGAAGGGTTGTGAGTAAGATTATAGACGTCGTGGGGCTTGTTGGGTTTGAGAACTACTATCCAAAACAGCTCAGCGGAGGGATGAGGCAGAGAGTAGGGATTGCAAGGGCGTTAGCAGTAAATCCTGATCTGCTGCTCATGGATGAGCCTTTGCCAGCCTCGATGCGAGGACCAGAGAAAGAATGCAGGAGGAGCTCCTGAGAATTGTTGAAGGGAAAACGGTAGTTTTTGTGACCCACAGCATTGACGAAGCTGTTTATTTAGCCGACAGAATAGTTGTGCTCTCTCAGAGACCATCAAAGGTTCTTAGAATTGTTGAAGTAGGCTTTGAAAAGCCGAGGGACAGAAATTCCGATGAGTTTGTTGAGATAAGGAAAGAAATTTACAGCGCTCTCAAACCTTAATCATGAGGAAGTTGCTTGCCATTGCAATCATCGCAGCAGTTTCAACCATTCTCCTCTCTCTTGCTTATCAGGAGGATCACCTCTTTACTTCTGGAAGTCCTGTCGTTCCGAAACCATAAATTATGGCATCTATGGAAGATGTAGGAGTATGGATATTAAAGGTTGCTTACAGCTGAAGCAAAAATAACCTTTTTAATACCACTGGCTGTTCAGGTTTCATGCTTCCTGCTAAATACTCACCGAAGGATGTGGAATCTGAAATTTTCAAATTCTGGGAGGATAATGAAATCTACAGGAAGGTTAAGGAGAAGGGAGGTAGGAAATTTTACTTCGTTGACGGTCCTCCCTACACAACGGGAAGGATTCATCTCGGAACTGCGTGGAATAAAGTTCTGAAGGACACGATTCTTCGCTACAAGAGGATGATGGGCTTCGCACCGACAGACACCCCAGCTGGGACATGCATGGCCTGCCAATAGAGGTTAAGGTAGAGCAGGAACTGGGATTCAGAACAAAGAGGGACATAGAGAGCTTTGGCATTGACAAATTCATCGAGAAATGCATGAACTATGCTCTGGCCAACAAAGATGCAATGACTGAGCAGTTCAAAAACCTTGCCGTGTGGATGGACTGGGAGAGGCCATACATGACCATTAAGGCAGAGTACATGAACGCTGCGTGGTTTGCCATTAAAAAGGCCCACGAGAGGGGATTGCTTGAGAGGAAGAAGATGGTTGTCAACTGGTGCTACCGCTGTGAAACGGCTCTGGCAGATGCTGAGGTCGAGTACTGGATGAAGAGGACCCATCAATCTACGTGAAGTTTCCTGTGAAAGGGCAGAAGGACACCTACATCGTCATCTGGACAACCACACCGTGGACTTTACCAGCAAACATGGCCGTTGCAGTCCACCCCTCGCTTGAGTACGCAAAGTTCAGAGCCGTGAAGAACGGAAAGGTGGAGTACCTGATAATGGCCAAGGAGCTTGCCGACTCCGTTCTGGGGAAGGGAGATTACGACAGCTGGGAGGTTATCGAGACTTACCTTGGTGAAGACCTGGAGGGGCTGGAGTACGAGCACCCTCTTGCTGATGAGGTGCCGCTGCAGAAGAACTGGAAGCATCAGGTTTTCTTCGCCGATTTTGTCACTGCAGAAAACACTGGGTGCGTGCACATAGCTCCGGGCCACGGTGTGGAGGACTATGAGCTTGGGATGGAGAAGGGGCTTGAGGTGTTTAACCCCGTTGATGACAGAGGAGTTTACACTGAGGATGCTGGAAAATACGCAGGAAAGCACGTGAAAGAGGCTAATGATGATATAATTGACGATCTCTACCGCAAAGATTTGCTGCTTGCTGAGGAGAAGATCGTTCACCGCTACGGACACTGCTGGCGCTGCAAAACGCCGATAATTTACCGGGCAACCGAGCAGTGGTTCATCAAGATCTCTGAGCTGAAGGATGAGATGATTGAGGAGATAGACAAAGTCACCTGGATTCCTGAGTGGGCTGGAAGTGCGAGATTCAAGGACTGGGTGAGCAACGCCAAGGACTGGTGCATTAGCAGGCAGCGCTACTGGGGCATCCCAATTCCTGTGTGGATTTGTGAGAATTGCGGGGAGATGAAGGTAGTTGGCAGCATTGAGGAGATTGAATGGGATAGCGACCTTGATTTGCACAGACCCAAGATTGACGCTGTCACCTTCACCTGTCAGTGTGGAGGAGTCATGAGGAGAGTTCCTGATGTCTTTGATGTATGGTTCGACAGTGGTGTTGCAAGCTGGGGAAGCATAGCTTACCCGCTCAAAAGGAGAAGTTCGAAGAGTTATGGCCTGCGGATTTCATTACAGAGGGGCACGACCAGACGAGGGGATGGTTCTACTCCCAGCTTGGAACTTCAGTTGTCTGCTTTGACAGGGCACCTTACAAAGCCGTTTTAATGCACGGCTTCACGCTTGATGAGCAGGGAAGGAAGATGAGCAAGAGCCTTGGCAATGTTGTCGAGCCTGAAGAGGTTGTTAGCCAGATCGGTGTTGATGGTTTCAGGCTATACGTGCTTTACTCAGCTCCCTGGGAGGACCTGAGGTTTAGCTGGGAAGAAGCAAGGAACGTAAACAGAATGCTCAATGTCGTCTGGAATGCAATCAGATTTGCCCACACCTACATGAGCCTTGACAGCTACAGGTTCAGCGAGAAGGGAGAGCTGAAGATTGAGGACAGGTGGATTCTGTCTAGGCTGGAAAGCTTCATCAGGGAGGCAAACGAGGCCATGGAAGGATATCAGGTACACAGAGTTGTCAGGGCCTTCTTCGACTTCTTCGTTGAGGACTTCAGCAGGTGGTACATCCAGATTATAAGGCCAAGAGTATGGGAGGAGAGAGATTCGCCTTCAAAGCTCGCAGCGTACTACACAATGTTCAGAGTGATTGACAGAGCTTTGAGGGTTATCGCCCCCTTCGCTCCTCTCATTGCTGAGTGGTTCTACCAGCATGTGATAAAGCAGTTCAGGGAGGGGGAGGAATCCATTTTCATGGAAGAGTATCCCACTGCAGAGGTCGATTTGATTGATGCTGAGCTTGAGGAGGCAATGAAGGTTGTTAAGGACATCGTTGAAGCTGCTGCCAATGCGAGGAACAAGGCAAAGAGGAAGCTGAGATGGCCATTGAGAGAGCTTGTTGTTGAGACAACCAGCGAAAAAGTTAGGAAGGCTGTGGAGATGCTTGAAGAAACAATTCTGAGCCAGTGCAACGTGAAGCAGATTAAGGTCGTGGACAGCTTTGAAAAGGAGATTGAAATCAAGCCGAATTACAAGTACATAGGCCCAATTCTAAAGGACAGGGCTGGAGAATTTGCCAAATACGTGGCGTCGCTCAAGGAGATTCCGGAGAAGCTTGTATTCGATGGAGAGGAGCTTGACCCCAAGCAGGCCATCGTGATTGATTACAAGCTACCTGAAGGGTACGAGTATGGAGAATTTCCTGGGGGAGTGGTATACATTTACAAGGAGCTTGACGAAGAGCTTGTAAGGGAGGCTTTCGCCAGAGAGGTCGTGAGGAGAATTCAGGAGATGAGAAAGGAGCTCGACCTTGATGTGGAGGAGTTCATAGAAACATCATTGGAGATGGATGCTGAGCTCGTTAAAGGCTGGGAAAACTACATAAAGAGCGAGACAAGGTCACAAAAACTGATTTTCGGCAAAGCTGAAGGGTACGTTAGAGAGTGGAATATTGAGGGGAAGAAGGTCAAAATAGGAATAAAAGGCTCAGCTCCTGACGACCATCATTGCATTTTCGTGATACAGCCTGCAGAATTCCAAAGCTTCCCCCACATTTTTCGTGGGCACAAATTCCGAGTCTTCTGCAAGTTCAGGTTAGACATGGGCTAAATCTTAATCTTCTGGCACGGAGTTGCCTTTAACACCTTCTCTAGCTCCTCTGCAACAGCTTTCAAATTGTAATCCCAAATCAAGTGGGCTTCTAATCCCATCCGCTACCAGAGGGTAGGCTGACCTTCATAACTGTATTTAACCAGATAAAATATTAACTTTATTTCAGAAAAACCTTCACCAAAAGTTTATTATTCCAGCAGAGAAGAGAGAGTTCATGTCACTGAAGGAAAAAGTAGAGGAAGTTGTCGAGAAAGACATCAGACCTGCCTTATGAGGGATGGAGGAAACATCGCTGTGATAGACGTTGATGAGAGTTCCGGAACAGTCAAAGTTCAGCTTCTTGGGGCTTGCGGTGGTTGCCCGATGTCGATGATTACACTGACTTCCTTCGTCGAAAGGTACCTCAGAGCCAAGGTTCCTGAAGTGAAGAAGGTCGTGCCAGTCTGATTATGATTAAGCTGGTAGAGCCTCTGAAAAAGCTCATAATTGACGGAGTTGGAGTTAGTGGAGAGGAAGTGGAAGAGCAGCTTTTCGGTGGATTTTGCGAGTGCGGCGGAGTGATGTACCAGAGGTTCTGGTTTACCAGGGATTCCGAAAAATCCTTGTTTCGGAGTGTGACAAGTGCTGGAAGCACAAGGCAATGATATTTAACTCCCACTCCTTCGTTTCGTATCATAACGTTGAGGTTCTGGGGAAGTACGACTTCGTCGAGCTTTTAAAGGAAATTCTGGGTGAAAAGGAGTTCGAATCGCTCGTCAGAAAGGCAAAAAATGAGGAATTTGACCCTGTTTCATACACAAAGGCTAAAAAAATGTTGACTTCAATGAATCTTGACATCGACGAGATTTTAAACCAGATTCGATGAAGAGCAAGCTGCAGGAAATCAAGGAAAGAATCAAGCTTTACAGCGAAATGACCGATATTGCCTCGGTTTCGAGGCGTTATTTTATAATAGGTTTTTTTGACGGAGTTCTGACAATTCTGGGCCTCATAATCGGTTCTCATCTTTCTGGAGAGATTTCAGCAAGATTGATTATCAGCGCTGGTGTTGCCACAGCCCTTGCACTGGGCATTTCGAGTTCTTGGGGAGCATTCGAGGCTGAGAGGATAGAGCAGAAGATCATGAAGGATCAAAAAGAGAAGGCTCTGCTCGTAAATTCAAGAGAATCAACAATCGACCGTGCCCATCGCTTTGCAGCTTACGTTTCCTCAATTATTCATGGGGTAGCACCAATTATCGGCGCAATCCTGCCCATACTTCCTTACGCCTTCCTCCCGCTTGAAGAGGCCTTTGTACTGGCTGTTGCGATAGGATTTGCAAGTCTCTTTATTCTCGGAGCGGTAATGGGGAAGTCGGCCAAGTTCAATGTCTTCGTGAGCGGTTTTAGGATGTTTCTTGCTGGCGTTTTGACTGCGGTGATAGTAACGATTCTCAGTCCGAGCCACTTTATCTGAAACATTTTTTAATTCTGCCCCAAACTTTAGGCTCATGGGAAGAGCGTGGAAATTCGGGGATGACATAGATACTGATGTCATCATACAGGGAAAGTATCTGGTAATCAACGAGCCTGAGGAGCTTGCAAGGCACGTCTTTGAGAACTTACGCCCTGAATTTGCAAAGGAAGTCAGGAAAGGAGATTTTGTAGTTGCTGGGGAGAATTTTGGTTGTGGAAGCAGCAGAGAACACGCCCCTCTTGCCTTAAAGGCTACAGGAATTGAGGCAGTTGTTGCAAAATCTTATGCAAGAATTTTCTTCAGGAACGCCATTAACATTGGTCTGAGAGTTCTTGAGTGTCAGGAGACGGACAAAATAGATGATGGAGATGAGCTGGAAGTTGATTATGAGAGAGGGATTATTTACAACAAAACCAAGGGGGAGGAGTACTCAATCAACCCTCTACCCGATTTCCTGAAGGAGATTCTCGAAAAAGGCGGTCTGGTTGAGTTTGCCAAGAGTCTGAGGGAAAAGGCATGAAGAAAATCGTAGTCATTCCGGGAGATGGTATTGGCAAGGAAGTAATGGATGCTGCGATGCTAATTCTCGAAAAGCTCAACCTTCCATTTGACTTCAGCTACTACGAGGCTGGAGATGAGGCTCTGGAGAAGTACGGCAAGGCTTTGCCCGATGAGACGCTTGAGGCGTGCAGGAAGAGTGATGCTGTGCTTTTTGGTGCTGCCGGAGAAACTGCAGCCGACGTAATTGTAAGGCTGAGAAGGGAGCTTCAGACCTTTGCAAATGTCAGGCCGGCTAAAGCCATTGAGGGAATTGACTGCCTCTATCCAGGCCTGGACATCGTGGTTGTGAGGGAGAACACAGAGTGCCTTTACATGGGCTTTGAGTTTGGCTTTGGTGATGTGACGGAGGCAATCAGAGTGATTACAAAGAAGGCTTCGGAGAGAATTGCAAGATACGCCTTCGAGCTGGCGAGAAGAGAGGGGAGAAAGAAGGTTACCGCACTGCACAAGGCCAACGTTATGAAGAAGACCTGCGGACTTTTCAGAGATGTCTGCAAGGAGGTGGCAAAGGACTACCCTGAAATACAGTACAACGACTACTATATTGATGCTGCATGCATGTACCTTGTTATGGACCCCTTCAGGTTTGATGTGATTGTTACTACGAACATGTTCGGTGACATTGTCTCAGACCTGGCCGCCGGCCTTGTTGGAGGGCTTGGACTTGCCCCGTCAGCCAATGTTGGAGAAAAGACGGCAATTTTCGAGCCTGTGCATGGTGCAGCCTTCGACATAGCAGGAAAGGGCATAGCCAATCCTACTGCAATGATTCTCACAGCATGCATGATGCTCCGTCATTTCGGCTATGTTGAGGAAGCCAGGAAAGTGGAGGCAGCAGTTGAGAGGGTAATTAAGGAGGGCAAGAGAACTCCTGACCTGGGAGGTAGCCTGAAAACAATGGAGTTTGCTAACGAAGTTGCATCCCTTTTGGATTAGATTTAAATAGTAAAACTTGACTAATTTTTTTCATGAGTTACGAAATTTTGATGGCAAGACTGGGCTTTCCGGACTCAGAAAGGCTCAGGAAGATACTGGAGTACCTGATGAACGAGGAGGAGGCAAAGGTTGCCGCTGCATTGCCAGGCACCGCTGAGGAGGTTGCTGAGAAGCTGGGAATGGATGTGGAGAGAGTTAAGGAGATTCTTGAAAACCTCTTCTTCAAGGGAGTTGTCTTCCCCAAGGACTTCCAGAAGAAGGACTACTGGAGATTCGCAAAAGACCTGGTTCAGCTTCACGACGCCACTCTCGCATCTGTCCACATGAAAGACCCTGAGTACGCCAGAATGTGGAAGGAGTTTGGGGAGAAGGAAGCTCATGCAAAAATGGGTCAGTTGCTGGCTTTAGCAAACTTCAAGGTCTGGAGAGTGGTTCCAGCTTACGGGGCAATAAAGGACTTGCCAGATGTGCTTCCGCAGGAGAACATTGTTGAGATGATAAAAGCTCAGGAGAAAATTGCAGTTGTGCCATGCTCCTGCAGAAACGTAACGTATCTTGCGGGAGATGGCTGCAAGCGGACGGATGAGATGTCTCTCTGGCACTGCATTCAGTTCGGCAGAGGAGCAGAATACGTCATTACAAGGGGTTCCGGAAAGGAGATTACTGCTGAGGAGGCAATAGAGATAATAATGAAGGCTGAGGAGGATGGGTTAGTGCACACCTGGCCCAACACGGGTAAGATTGTTGACAGAAGGGTTACGGTAAACTGCAACTGCTGTGAAGATTGCTGTGAGTTCTTCCTTTCAGCGAAGTATGGCAACGTGCCAATCGAAAGCTTGCTGGAAAAGAGCAGATACCTTGCATATGTGGATGAGGACATGTGCATAGCCTGTGGAGTTTGTGAGGAAAGGTGCCCCTTCGAGGCCATAACGCTCGAAGACGTTGCGAAAGTTGACGAAGAGAAGTGCTTCGGCTGTGGTGTTTGTGTTGTTGGATGTGATCAGGAGGCAATCAAGCTAAAAGCTGTCAGACCGCCTGAGCACATACCGTCTTAAATTTTTTATTTGTATAGGGAAACCAATTTCTGATACGCTCGCACTTATAAAATTGGCAAATCGTTTAGCGTTTTACATGCAATACCTTCAGCTTTTATCCGCTCCAGAAGTCTTTTTGACGGCTTTCCGTGGTAAAAAACAACCTCTTCGGGCTCGCAGTGGTCTATCATTTCGAGAAGACCTCTGTAGTCGAGGTGGTCGCTGATGGTTATTCTCGGCCATCTGTAGAACTTCTGTGCTGTTAGGATGTAACCTCCACCGTAAAGGTGGAGATTGCGGGGTGAAGCGATGGTGGGGCCATCAGTTGCTGTTAAGCCAACTGCACTGCAAATTTTCGCAATTTTCTCCTCAGCAGAGAACCCAAGCCCCTCGTTTGTGAGAATCTCCGCCACCCTCTGGGCCTTTCCGATGGGGTATGCCCCAAACACCGTGTTGTTTGATAAAGCGACCTTCAAAAGCTTGTCAATTTCCTCCTCAAAGATGTGGGAGGGATGGCCGTAGGTAGCTTCGGTAACGAGAATGGAGCATTTCGGCAACTTTGAGTAGTCCTTAACATCTCCGGTAATCAGAACATCACTCCCGGAGAAGTAGAAGGCTGTCGAGCCGTGCATGTGATAGGTCGGATAAGTCTTTATCCTGCACTCTCCTACCTTTATCCTGTTCCCAACTTCAAAAGTAACCCCGGAAAACCTCTTGCCAGTGGAAGCTTCAAGTATTGCTGCACTCTCCCTGCTTGCCACAGCACAGCCATTTTCCATGTTTCTCTGTCCGTAATGGTCTGTGTGGGCATGGGTGATGAGGTTTATCCCGTAATCTGCAGGAGATGTGTCGATATGGAAGTGCCAACCCTCTATGCAGAGAGAAAGGTGAGGTCTGCAGCCCCTACCGTATTTTCTTCTGTAAAACTCAACCTGCACCTTTTCGCATTACCGGCAAGATTTATAATACCTTTCCCCAATTATCACAGGAATGAACCTGAATGAGTTTGAGAGAGAGGTTAAGGAGCTGTTTGACAGCGACCTCGTGGAGAGGGCTAAGAACCTCAAGAAGAGCGGAAACATATTCAACCCCATCTTCTACATCTTCTTCACGAGGATTGTCGAGCTGTCAGCAATCGTAAACGATATGATTCTGCCCAACAAGTATGAGCTTGAGGAGCTTTTCAGAACGCGAAAAGACTTTCTGCAGATAGATTATGGCACTATTGGAGAAACAATAAGAAGGGCTTGGCTTTATGAGAGGGAGAGAGGTGTGGAATTCACCTTCAGCAACAGTGTGGAGGACATGCTTTACCTTCTGTACAGAATGGGGAAGCTTCAGGGAAAGCTCGACAGGATAATAATGAAGTATGCTGAGTGGGAGAAGAACAAGCTGGCTGAACTTTACTTCACAATCCTGAAAATCCTGATTGAGCTCGAAGACAGGATTAACAGAGAAATA
>LZCG01000221.1_pt1 | contig 10600 bp, 10 predicted proteins | sample 768541 | NCBI WGS metagenome assembly LZCG01 (sample SAMN05200874, study PRJNA324366) | oil field metagenome | isolation source: sample BH-FW-1 from oil reservoir | place: India: Bombay High | collected 2015-07-11
CTCTTCCTCCGCCATCCTTCTCGCACCGTCCACAGCGACCGGAGAAACGGCGATCACAACAGGTGTTGAGAGGAATCCGCTCCCCAGCCACTCGCGCGGGACCGGACGTAACGGTTCGCTATGGAGCGCGATCGCGCGGAGGGATGCCGTGGGGAACCCTTCCTCCCCGCCCTCCTGTTTCAGGGTGAGGATCTCCGAGATCCCGCTGAAGGCAGAGAAAGGACCGATGTACACGCGAGCCGGTGTCTCGATGATCACCCGGGGAAATCGAGGGTGATCTGGCGGATCGTCGTCAAAGGAATATCGAACGCCTGCGCCGGACCGGTGTAGGTGACGGTCTGAGGAACACTCAGACGGATCACCGCGGAGAGCCCCGTGAGGCTCCCTTCCGCCGTCTTTCCCGTGTTCGTCAATATGAGCGCCGGCACCCCGCAGAACGCATCAACGCAAAGGAGCAAAAGGAACAAAAAGACACAAAAGACAATCAGTGAGCGCTTCCAGTGAACTCTACCCATCACGCCACCTCCAGAACTGGATTCAACCACGCCCCTCACCATAGCACCCCGTCTGTGTGAGTGTCAAGGGGGGAAGAAGCGATCAGCCGTCAGGGATAAGCCGTCAGCTATCAGCGGTCAGCTAAGACCAGAAGCTAGCGGGAACTTGGTTCTCTTACCTCACCCCAACCCTCTCCTGTGAGGAGAGAGAGGAGGGTGAATGGTGGGTGGTGGGTGGTGGGTAGAAATGGCTGACCGCTTATAGCTGAAAGCTGGCGGCTGATGGCTGCCAGCTATTTTCCCCGGACACTTGTCCTTCTCCTGTCGGACGGAGGGACGGGGTTTCTCACACCAAGCTCCTTCGAGATATGAACGGTCAGGGAGTAGGCTTGACCAGGATAATCTCCCGATGATAAGGGGGTGAAGAGAGGATGCACGCCATAGGAACCGGTGCCGGGATTTGCCCTTGTCCGTTCTTCGTGGTACAAAGATGGGGGAGATCGCTCTTGGAGGCGGTTCTTATCAGGCTTGACACGGGCTATCGTTCTGTGATAAACTGCGTCCAGTTTCTAACCGTTCTGGATGGGGAGGGTATGCCATTTCCTCCCCCAGGTCATTGAGAGAACAGGAGATGACGCGCCAAGGTTTGACCGGCGCCGTCATATTGGTGTAGGGTTTACCTACTGTCTGTGGCGGGATCACGGTAGAATCGCGATCCTAAAACGGTGCGAACCCAACCACAAGGGATTGGATACACCGGGTGAAGTGGGTATGATTAGGGGGTGGTAGGAAAATCTAGGACCTATAAGTCCCGATTGAGAGCTAAGAAGGAGGCTAATGAGCTTGAACGATACGTTAGTTTGGCAAGCGAAATCGAAGAACCTTAACGAAGGAGGTACGACCTTGAAAAAGAGATTAGCCGTAGGAAGCGTCATAGCGATCCTTGTTATGGCGCTCTTTGCCCTGGCTGCCTTTGCAACGAGCGCGGAGATGTACTTCTCCAGCGACAAGAACGGGGCAAACAGGGTAACGAACATTCAAGAAGGAGACGAAATCTGGATCTGCGTCTACGATCCGGATCAGAATATCGATTGCGACCTGCGCGATAAGATGTGGGTCGATCTGAAGGTCTTTGACCCGAAGACCGGCGCGTACATCGTGTGGGAGAGTTATGGTCCTGGAACTAGTGGTACCACCGGCTACGGTCCCAACTATACTGGGATCGACGGAGATACCAGCAACGGTAACTACCTGGAGGAGACCGGTGCCGACACCGGCCTGTTCGTCAGTAACGTAGCTACCAGGTCGGTACGCGTGAGGACTACGCGATAGACTACAAGAACACCCACGTCGTCGATAACACGTTGGCGCCCGATGACTTCATCTGGGGTCATTACGATTATGTTAACGGCATCCGTGGTTGGTATGGCAACAACGCAGGTGTTAATGGAACAGCGGGCTTGATGCCTGTTACCGGTTATGACCCCGTGCTGCCATCTGGAGAGTGGGATACTGGAAGCAAGTACCTTGTCGGGCGGTTCGAGAACATGGACACCCTCGTCGGGATGTACCAGGACCCGAACGGTGCGACCGATGTCGCGGTAGCGATGGCGAAGATCATCGACACCGAGGCGACGATCAGTTGGGATCAGGAGGTCTACAAGGACCCGCGCGGGACAGCGACGATCACCGTCGTCGACCCGGACGAAAACCTTAATTGCAATGCAGTCGAGTACGTCCCGGTCTTCATCATCGTCAACCCTGGGTCATGGAACCCGGTGCAGACAAACAGCGCCACTAACTTCTGCATGTTGAAGCGCTACGGTGGAATCGACCTGGTACTACCGCTAGTCCTAGCGGGGCTCTTCTTGATCAACCGATCCGCTGGTACAACATTTACAATAGCGGGCTGAGCACTGCTACAATTGATAACGACCAGCCGACGTCTCCTGGCGCGTACTACATGCAGTACCCGGTGTCGGGGAACGTCACGACGTTCGATACTGCCGACCCTCATGGTTTCTGCCGCGTGATGTTCTACGCGCAGGAGACCGGGGTCTCCACAGGTGTGTTCCAGCTCAACCTGAACGACCTGCGGCGCGACCTCGGGTTCAACATGCTCGATGTGCACGACGTCCTCGTCGCCTACTACCTCGACCCGAACGACTTTGACGACTTCAAGCTCGCCACGGCCTACATCGAGGAGCGGCAGCACTCGATCACCAGCTTCACCGATGCCACGCGCATGGATAAGAGCGAGTACTGGCTCGGGCGCGACCCGGTCTACGTGCAGGTGATCGATGCGAACGCGAACGTCGACCCGTGCTGCCCGGAGCAGGTTGTGGTCCACATCTGCGACGTGCACGGCGAGGACGACTCCGAATGGATCATCCTCGACGAGACGAGCTCCAACTCCCCTGTCTTCTTCACTAACGCCGGTACGCAGCTCTGGCCGGTGTGGGACGCGCTCGGTGTTGGAATTACTCCTACGACGACGGGCGGCTTCCAGCTCCAGCTCGACAACTGGAAGCTTGAGGCGTTCAACGAGGACTCGATCTACGTCCGCTACAATGACGTCTACTACGAGGCCGACTCAACTGGCCTTGCTGGTCTGGGCGACATAAGCACGCAAACAGCCTTCCCGCCAACGATCAACCGGATCCGCGTGGATAACGACCTCTCCTTCGATACGATGGAGATCGGTGACACGCAGGTCTACGACGGCTCGAGCGTGAACATGTACTTCCTCGACCGGCAGGGGAACCGGGTCTCCGGTTACGTCAACTCCGACTGTGTCTTCGTCGAAGTGATCGACCCCGATCAGGACGAGGATCAGTACCGCCGCGAGCGGATCGACGGTTTCTGGGATGCAAATCAGAACATCCCGTTCGGGCCAATGCACACGAAAGACTTCGGGTGTGACTTTACTCCTGGTGATGACCACAGCGTTAACGCGCTGCTTGGTAACACTAACGTCTTCAATACCGGGAAGTGGGCGAAGCTCTACGTCCTCAACCCGCGGAACGGGCGCTGGGCGGCGATCGACCTCTTGGAGACCGGTACGGCCACGGGCGACTTCGTCTCCGTGACGTGCATCGATCTGGTCGACGTCTACACCTGCGTGCCGACGCTGGCTGTCCTTCCTGGCGACACGATCATCGCGGTCTACCAGGATCCGTCCAACCACTCCGATTCGGCCTGGATCTCGATCAAGGTCGGGCTCGGCGGCGGCGGAACGCCTCCGGGACAGGGCTCGACGACGATGTTCGTCGATAGCGAAGGAAACGAGGTTGATACCTACACCGACGTTGATGACGTCTACGTGAAGGTAGTCGACCCGTCCCACGCCGGTGCAGCGAGCCTGCTCGACGCGGTGGAGATCGATGGTACGACCTACGATCTCGCCCCGCTCGCCGGTGCGCAGAGCGACACGTTCATCACCGACGCGATCGACCTGGATCTCGTCGCCGGTAGCTCGATCACCGCGACCTACACCGATCCGACCGATCCGACGGATACGTCGTCTGACACGATCTCGATCATCGCCTCCGAGCTCTCGGTGACGGACTTCTACGCAGGGCCGAACCCGTTTGCGACGGAGACAGTCTTCACCTACCACGGCAGCGGTATCGCGACCGAGTTCTCGGTTACGATCTACGACCTGTCCGGTCACATGGTGTGGACGGAGACGCTGGCGAACGTCACCGGAATCACGTGGAACGGTACGAACGAGGCCGGAGCTGCTCTGGCTAACGGTGCCTACATCTACCTGGTGATGGCGACCGACGGAACGAACACCTTCACCGACAAGGGCACGGTGTTCATCAACAAGTAACTTAGAGAGGGGAATCTCCGGGGCTTTAACGAGCCCCGGAGGCCCCGATCGATGAAAACCTTGATATAAGGGGGTAACAACAACGATGAAACGAGTGATAGTCTTAAGTCTAGCGCTCCTCATGGTTATCTCCGCCATGGCCCTGGCTGATGGTGTAGGTGCCTTCAGTGCCTTCAAGAGCGGCATTGGTGCGCGAGCATTGGCCATGGGCGGCGCGTTTGTCGCCGTCGCGGATGATAGCACGGCAGTAAAGTGGAACCCGGCGGGGCTGGCCCTGCTCGACGATACCCGCATCGGTGGGATGTCGACGGACCTGTTCGGCATGGGGATTACGCACCAGTACGTCGGTGCAACGAGTACGTTTGCGAACTTTGGGATCGGCCTCGGGTGGGAGCGTGCTTCCATTGCCGGAGACGGTGTCGACGGCGAGGGGAACCCCACCGGCAGTTTCAACTGGAGCGAGTCGGCGGTCATCGGTACGTTTGCGACGAACATCATGGATATCGGCCTTGCCGGTGCCAACGTCAAGTACTACATGGCCGACAGCGTCTTGGTGATACGGCGAGCGGCTTCGGTTTCGACCTCGGCCTGCTGGTCAACCTGGGCGACATGTTCACCATCGGTGTGAACGCGACCGACCTCGGGAACACCGCGATCTCCTGGGATGGCGGCGCGACCGACAGCATCACCGGTATGTACAAGGCCGGTGTGGCGATGAAGCTGGTCGACGGCAAGCTGATCATGGCGGGCGACATCGGCTTTGACGGGACCGCGCTGGGCGATGCCAACGTCGGACTCGAGTACAAGGTCATCGATGAGCTCGCGCTGCGCGGTGGTGTGGTTCTGACCGATGAGTTCCAGAGCTACAACTTCACCGTCGGTGCCGGGATCAACATCGCTGGGCTGACCGTCGATGCGGCTTACATCATGAATGAGACGCTCGGAAACACACTGGTCCTTTCGGCAGACTTCTCGCTCGGTAGCCTCCTGGGCGGGGAAGAAGTCGGGACTGAGACGGCTCCTACCGAGACGGCTCCTACCGAGTAGGAATACGGGTTCTAGATTTCCGCTTGACACGCGAGCGGAGGGCAAACGCCCTCCGCTCGTTTTTGTTGGTATAGACATCAGCCGTCAGCTCTCAGTTGAGGAGTCTAGGGGTCGGATCTTGATATGTGAATTTCATCGCTCTATCTGCTCTCCCTCACCACTAAACCAATGGCTAGCCTATGCCACCTCAAATTCACATATCAAGATCCGACCCCTGTCACAACGAAGATCCCAAACCCCTTGTCTGGACAGCCAAGGTCGAAGACATCCTACGAAAGGTGTCGAAATGCAAAGCCATATTGCAGACAGTACACTAGTTATGAGCGGCAAGCACTGCTCAACTCGCATTGTCCTGTTCGGAGTTCCAGATCTCTTCCAGAGCTTCTGCGTCGGCCAGGTCCTTCGTGCGGCCCGCCGCACGCTTGTTTCGAATGAGGTCGGCAAGGGATGGGATGTGCACATCGATTCCGTCGATATCAATAGCGATCGAACGTTTGAATGTTTCCTCGAAGTCAAGCCCTGAAGCTGTTGTGATAATGTCAATTCGTCTTGGAGCCACACCAATTTGAAAAACCACGCCCTCCGTCTGGAGATCTTCCTGAGTTATGGTCTGCATGGCAGCTCCAAAACGGCGCAACGCTCGAAGCACCGCCTCCGCATTCTCCGGCGCAGGCAAGACCCAGATATCTATATCCATAGTTGCGCGAGGGTAACCGTGGGCGGCCATTGCATATGCTCCAACAAGAAGGAATTTAGCTTTCTCGTCGTGCAACGCTTGTAACATGTCTCTGTAGTCTTCGTTTAGCATCGTAACATTTGCTTAAAGATGTCGCTTCCAGTGTGAGCGACCAAACAAGAGAGACCCTTTCCGCTGGCGTTCCCGGGACGAATCCATCGGGCCGCTATCCGTCATTCGGTACTTAACCGTATGTTGTCTGTCCATGATCAGAGAATACAGCCCTTGCAAAGAAGTGTCAATCAGTGTTGACACTCTGGCCTCTTCATGGTACAGGCGTGGATCGGGGTCAGACCTTGATTCTTGAATTTTCGCTTCGGCAATGCGTTTGGCAATGACGCCGATGGTCAAAGAGTGCAGCCCCAGAAAATCACGCGCCTTTTTGAAGGGGCTATTTGAGTGCTGATCTTGAAATCAAATACTAAAATAGCATCATTATTAGCAGAGCGGATGGGGTGTGCACACCTGCTGATGCAAACCGGAGTTGGCGTGTGTGTGGGTCATGGTCTCCGTGGACGCTGACCTCTTGACTCTGAAATGCCGGCTCCACTTGCACCGCTGATGTTACACGCCATCCCCTTCCCCCAGACCGGGTGAAGGAACCGAAAAACGTATCTCGTTAGCTTCCTACCCAATAGAGGACTGGCTTCGAAAGGAATTCATCGATCGGTATCCCATCATCACCCACAAGCAGCTTCCGCGTTGGATGGAATCTCCGATCAAACTCGGCGATTCCCGAGAGGGATTTGCGAACTCGCCCGCTCTTGACTTCGATCGCGACCAGGGATCGCGCTGTCTCCACTACGAAATCTACCTCGTGGGCGCCCACTCGCCAGTAGAACACCCTGTACTCACCCGCGTTTTGGGCGTTGACGAGATGAGCGCCGACAGCTGATTCGACCAACCTGCCCCAATAATTGCGGTCGGCCTGCGCATCGCTCAACGTGAGTCCCGATGGCGCGGTCATGAGCGCGGTGTTCATCACCTGAAGCTTCGGGCTCGACCCGCGGCGTCGCACTGTCCCTTTTGCATACTTCTGGAGACCGGTGACCATGCCGGCTCCTGTAAGCAGATCGAGGTAGTGGGCGAGGGTCGTCGTGTTCCCCGCATCCTGAAGCTGGCCGAGCATCTTTGTGTAGGAAAGGACCTGTCCTGAGTAACTGCAAGCGAGTTCGAACAAGCGACGAAGGAGAGCGGGTTTATCGACTCGCGTAAGGAGCAACACGTCGCGGGAGATCGTCGTCTCGATCAGAGAGTCGAGTATGTATCTGGACCAACGGGAATGGTCCCCGATGAGCGGGGCGGCTCCGGGATATCCGCCGTAGAAGATGTATCGGTCGAGATCCCATCCAAATGCTGCCTGCATTTCGACGTAGCTCCAATGGGAAATGTGAAGGACTTCGAACCGCCCCGCAAGGCTCTCTGTTAGACCCCGTTGGATGAGCAGAGGTGCTGATCCGAGAAGAACGACCTTAAGAGGACGACCAACGGCTGTGTCTTCATCCCACAGCCTCTTTACCGTTTCGGACCACCCACTGATCTTCTGGACCTCGTCGAGAATGAGGATAGCTTCACTCTCTTTGCTTTGTTTCGTGAGCAGGCGTGCCGCGTCCCATTGCTCCTCCAGCCATGGACGCCCACGCAGCGTTGGCTCATCGGCACTCGCATATCGGTAGGCGATATCCGAAGATGCAAGGACTTGACGCGCGAGTGTGGTCTTCCCGACCTGACGGGGGCCGGCGATTACCTGGATGAAGCGCCGTGGCTCGTTGAGTCGTGCTGCAAGTTCCGCAGCGGCAGGGCGTCGGTACGGTGGAAGCGTTAATTTACTCATGGCGTTGAGTAAAATAACTCAATATTTTGAGTATTTCAAGTGAGTGATGCTGAATTCCTCTCCAGAACAGGAACGTAGGTCTTCAACGTCAGTGCAAGACGCACCTTGTTGAGGATGTGCTCTCCGAGGGTCCGTTTGGGCAAAGGGAATCGGTGAAGTACCCCTTATGGCTGCCCACGCTGCCGTCTCCCGCGCCGTCGCCCATGCGCTCAAAGCCGATGTCAAGAGCTATCCTCTGTCACCCGACCGGATGAAGGGGCTTGTATGCCGCTAATTTTGGATTTCTCAGTAAAAGTACTTATAATGCAATTTGTGCATCTCGAATGGGAGAGGGTGATGCAAAGCGTTTGAATCTGATGTTGGATTGCAAGACCTGACCTTGGATTTTCACAGAATGCAATCAATTCTCTTTTGTTTGTTATCTACTAAATTCTCCATTTTTCGTACAGCTAACGGCCTGCGGTTCAGCCGCACGCGGACCGGAGGGAGCGAAGCGACCGAAGCGGAGCGGTCGGCTGGAAGCGCTTGTTGGGCGGCTTATCCCTTGATAGCTGCTGTTGCTGTTTGGCCCAGGTAGTTCGTTAAAACTTGCTCGAACTCACGGGTAGCGTCTACTGCGCCGGAAGTCGTGTGTCCCAACTCATGAAGAAGTGTGGCGGCGTACCTCACAAGAGACGACAGTCTACTGCGTTTTATGGCAATTGCTTGAATCGAGGGGTCCCAAACTCCTCCAGTGTCATCGTTTGTGACCCGCATCGTCTCTGAAATCCGAATCTCTGGAACATGACTTCGCTCTATACCCACCAATGCAATAATCTGGGGCGTTCGGTCATATACATGGCGTTCATCTCTAGTCAGCTTCTGGGGATCAACAAACTGGTATTGAAAACTTGCATTGTATTCTTCAACATATTTCTCTACAGTCCGGACCTCTAGCCCACCTGAGGCCATTTGCTGCTCCAGTTTCGCTTTCTGGTGTTCGGTGACGATAATTGGCTCATACCCGTCTGAACGAACATTGTCTAATACATTTGGACGCCACTGAAGTTCGCTTTCCGTGAAATACACCACCCTTGCTTCCTGGTGCATGGGGGTTAGAGCCATTTGGCTGATCTCAATCCATCCCATTTCATCGCACTGTTCCCCAATGGCTCTTTTTCTAACCTGTTCCACTAGGAGACTATGTACTGTTTTGCTCTGAGAGTTCTTGAGAATGCTTTTGATTCACTCTGCACAAGTCGTTCTGCCGACATTCAAGCGCTCTCTGTTGAGTCTCTTCTTCATGGCCTGGGTCAGACTGGTGATGTTGTACGAAAACAGAAAGTTGGGTTCCTCGCTGGCGAACACACCTAGAATGTAAACCCGACCTACATTTCCTCTGCGGTGCAGAATTTGACCGTAGGCATTGGTCTCGATAATTTCTTCCCCAGAAAACTTAAGAAAGAGAGACTTGGCCTTCGCTATGTCTGTATCTGTGACCCCACGAAATATAAACTCAGTGCCGCAGATGCCTGTTGGTGAATCATCATACTCAATGTGTAAAGTCACAATTCCACTGAAGCCATGCTTTTCTGCCTTTCTGAGGCGATACGTGCCATACGAGGAACGTATGTGGACGTCAACATTCCTTCGGTGGAACGTAGCAAGGGCATCCTTCAACCCCACGCCGAATTTGCCAATGACACCAGATGGAGTGTTCAGCTTTTCTTGATCCTCGTTCAGGGTAAAGTGTTCAATCCGAAGACCTCTCCCAAAATCTCTAATATGCCAATACCCTCTTTCATCCTTGAATATCTGTATTTCAGAGCTACTCGACAGAACCTGTTCGTCAAGTGCATTGGCGATGACTTCTCGAAGTGCATGTTCGACTTCCCAGTTCTCCAATACTTCCTCGATGTTAAGGTCAAATAGCTTCGGTGCCATTTTGCCCTCCGACAGTATGAAAAGTAAAGTTGAGCCGCCCAACATTGTTTATATCGATCCGCATAACACCCCAACCACGGCTACGATTGCCGTATAAGACGCCTGCAAATAGAGCATCGCGTTCGGGCTAACCGGTGAGATATCAGGCCGTTGCGACAAGACGCCGTTCTTATCATCGTATCTTATATGGATCGGCATAAGACCCTCCATGACCACCTCAGAGCACATCGATGGGGCTGCGAACTCCGGCCGGTCCACGGTTGAGGACGTGGGTGTAAACCATGGTGGTCTTCACGTCTTTATAGCCAAGGAGCTACTGAACCGTTCGAATATCGTAACCGCTTTCCAATAGGTGCGTTGCAAACGAATGCCGATTGACCCACATCACGTGCCTGCTCTATCCGGCGGCTGTAATGGCGTGAACGTAGCGCCCTGCGAAGCTGATCCAGCAGTTTCGGCTTCGCGCCGACAGCCAAAGAACCGGCTTGGCCTCCTCCGTTCAGACCCCAAACATATGTGAACGCGTCCGTCTTCCATAAATCTCTCCACTCATAGTGGAGCACTCGTTCCTACAGCTTGTCAATACGAAGGGGTCTACCATTGGATTCGCAGGGTTATAAGGGGTCGTGTCTTGGAAAGCGCCGTCAAAAGCCGGAGGTGTGTAGTTGGTGAAAGTCCGGGTTGCGCAGCAAGGCCGGAGGCCGTACAGGGAAGGATTAGCGATTCACCCT
>LZCG01000222.1_pt1 | contig 10544 bp, 12 predicted proteins | sample 768541 | NCBI WGS metagenome assembly LZCG01 (sample SAMN05200874, study PRJNA324366) | oil field metagenome | isolation source: sample BH-FW-1 from oil reservoir | place: India: Bombay High | collected 2015-07-11
GAATTTTAGAGAGAGTAGAAGAGAAATTACTTGGGAGGGATTCTTATGAAAAATGATTTTTTAGGGAGAAGTTTAACGGTTATGAATGATTTAACGGTTAGACTCATAAGAAATTTGGGGGGGCCACAGGGCGAAGGGGTACTAAAAGAGGCTTTAGAATTTTAGAGAGAGTAGAAGAGAAATTACTTGGGAGGGATTCTTATGAAAAATGATTTTTTAGGGAGAAGTTTAACGGTTATGAATGATTTAACGGTTGAAGAGCAGTTATTTCTTTACAACCAAACAAAAAGGCTAAAAGCAAAATGGGCAAATAAAGAAGATCTTACTGAGTTTCAAATAAAAAATCAAACAGGTATTTATATAGTATTCCTCGAATCAAGTACCAGAACCAAAGAATCCTTCATTAATGCTTCTAAATTCCACAAAAACGCTAAAATCAACATCTTCGAATCAGAACACTCCTCGTTTAATAAAAATGAAAGTTATATAGATACCTTCAATATGTTAACGGGCTATTCGGATTATTCTATATTCATTATCAGATCAAAACTGGAAGGTACTTGCAAGTTATTAGACGAAAAGGTATCAGAATTTGCTTCAAGGCATAACCTACCACATCCTTCTTTTATAAACGCGGGAGATGGTAAACACGAGCATCCTACTCAAGAGATTTTAGATGAATTCACATTTTTAGAACAGATGGATTTCAGCAACGAGTATATTCATATAGCTCTCATTGGTGATCTTCTTCATGGAAGAACGGTCCATTCCAAAGTGGAAGGTTTAAAAATATTTAAAAATGTTGAGGTTGATTTGATAGCGCCAGAAGAATTACAGATGCCAAAACATATATAAGCAAAATGAAGCTAAAAGGGTACAACGTTAGAATCTTCTCTTCAATAGAAGAGTACCTAAAACAGAGTAAAAAAGCAAATATTTGGTATTTCACAAGGCTTCAATTAGAACGAATGGGTGAAGATATTCTAGAAAAAGAGCATATTTTGAGAAAAAGTGTAACTTTTACAAAAGAATTTCTCCCTCTTATTTCCGAAAACGTAAAATTTTATCACCCCCTCCCGCGTCACAAAACTTACCCTACTATTCCAACCTTCTTGGACCCCTTACCGCTTAACGGCTGGGAAAAACAAGCAATTAACGGATATTGGACAAGGATAATCCTACTTTCTATGTTAGGCGGAGCTTTAACCGCTCCCTTTGATACCTCAAGAAGAAATCTTGAAATTAATGAAGAGGATTTCATCATACCCGCTCCGATAAAGGATGGTAAAAAAGGGTTGTTGAGCGAAGGGAAAAGAGGGATCAAGCCGATTGAAAATGGAACGGTAATAGATCACATAGGCCAAGGGGCAAAAGTCGGAAAAGATATATGAGACTATCATGAAGATAAGGAAGATTTTGAAGTTTTATAATATTGACAGTGCAGATGGAATATTTAGATCAGCCGATGGTAGATTAAAGGGTTATATTAGTTTGCCCGACGTTCATCTATCAAAGAAAGAAATAAAAAAGCTTTCAGCTATATCTCCAAATACAACTGTGAATATTATTGAAGGTGGAAGAGTAAAAGAAAAATACAGAATTTCTTTACCGCCTATTATATACGGTTTCGAAGAGTTAAGATGTAAAAATGAAAACTGTATAACAAATCCTCAAAACAACGAAAACGTACAGGTCTCTTTCATTAGAAATGAGGAGAATGAGTTAATATGTGAATATTGTGAAACCCCTCATACCTTTGAAGAAATATGGCGCTTTTAATAGTAAAAAATCTTTTTTTATCTTTGTTTTTAATCTTTTAATATTTTTGTGATAAAATTTAGTCGAAGGGTAAAGACTAAAGAAGGGGGAGTTTTTTTTGAGAAATATCGTTTTTGATTTGGGAAATGTCCTTTTTAAATTCGATCCTGATGAGATTTTAGATGGTCTTTTCAAAGATCCGCTTATAAAAAGGAAGTTAAAAGAGGCTGTTTTTAAAACAAGCATATGGAAAGAATTGGATAGGGGAACCTTGTCTTTTGAGGAAGCCAAAAAGATTTTCATCGAGAAAAATCCTGATTTAAAAGAAGAAATAGATATATTGCTCAAAGACTGGAAGAATTATCTTCATCCCATAACTGAAAACATAGAAATTCTACCTGAATTGAAAGAAAACAACAAACTTTTCATATTGTCTAATTTTCATGAAGAGGCCTTCAATTATATAAGAGGGAAATACTCTTTTTTCGATATCTTTGATGGAATGATTATTTCCTACAAAGAGAAGCTATTGAAACCCGAAAAGGAAATTTATCAACTTTTGCTTAATAGGTATAATTTGAAACCAGAAGAAACTTTTTTTGTGGATGATATTGTTGAGAACATAATGGCTGCCGAAGAAGTTGGAATTAAAGGTATATTATATACGGATCCTGAATCCTTGAGAGAATTGTTAAAAAGAATAGGTGCCTTATAATTGTGAAAGGAGGCAATGAAGTGGATAATGTTTTTGATAAACATTGTGTATTTATCGCTTCAACCGGAAGAACAGGTACGAGATTCCTAGCAAAAAGTTTATCAAAAATGGTTGAAGATTGTTATGCGGTCCATGAACCTGCGAATGTGTTTATTAAAGATCTAAAAAAAATGGAGTGATGATATAAAAAGGTTCGGTTTTTATCAAATGACCGTGGGGCAGTTTTTGCCTTCCAAATCTATGTGCAAGTTGAGTACTTACAGGAGAAGAGGAAAAATAACCGATGAAAAAACTAAAGAGTATATAAAAGGTTTGAGAAAACAGATTTTGGAGGAAACAAAAGAAAGCTTATACGTCGAATCAAGTAACCATCTTCACGGAGTTATAGATCTATTGGGAGATGTCTTTCCCAATAGTAAAGTCGTGTTTATTATAAGGGATCCAAGAACATGGATCCGTTCAGCCATAAGTTCTCCTGTTTATTTATTGTATAGTAAAGTTGATTTTTCATTTTTGGGAATGAGCATGAGAGCTTTCCATTTCAAAGATGATCCTTACTCGACGAAATGGAATAGTATGAGCAAATTTGAAAAGTTTGCCTGGTATTATAATAAACTGAATACCTTGGTATTGGAATCTATGAAAAATAAAAATAATTTCAAGTTATATCGCTACGAAGATTTGTTCCTTGGTGAGAAAAAAGAAGAAAATTTTATTAGATTTATTTAGAATTTTCTACAAAGTTTGATGATGGGTTCAGTAGAAAGTATACTTTTGAGCCTTCTTTCCTAAAGAAGAAAATAAACTCTGCGTCGGATGAGTATAAGATACCACATTGGAAAAATTGGGATAAAAAGAGGGCTCAGATACTTCAAAAACATTGTGGGAATTTGATGGATATGTTTGGTTATGGAAAGGAACCCGAGTGGTTAGAAAAGTTGAATTCAAATTATAAAGAAGAGTACGCATAATTTATAGGAGCGTTCAATGATTTCAGAAGATCTTAAACTCAGCTTGTACGCAGAAGGATGCGATATTAAGCAAAATGAATTTCTCAAATATTATACGAGTTTTAGAATAGGTGGACCTGTTCCATATATATTATTTCCAAAACTCTAAATGCTTTTATAAATGCTTTATCGCAATTAGTTAAAAAGGACATTCCTTTCAGAATTATAGGTCAAGGAACCAACCTCATCGTAAGTGATGAGCCCTTAAAATTTGTAGTACTTTCCACGAAATACTTAAATAAAATGAATTTTGAAGAAAAAAATAATATGGATTTGATTGTAGAAGCGCAGAGCGGAGTTTCTTTATCTGCTCTTTCTTTTTTGCTTTCGGAAGATGGATACTCTGGACTTGAATTTGCGTGCGGCATTCCAGGAAGTGTAGGCGGAGGTGTTTACATGAACGCCGGGGCTTACGGGGGTGAAATGAAGGATGTTGTTTTGGAAACAACGGTATACGATTTAAGGGATGGAAAAGTAAAGACTTTAAATAAAGGTGATTTAGAGTTTGGTTATAGAACCAGCATTCTCCAGGAAGGTTCTTTCATTCTGTTATCCACTAAATTCTTACTAAAAAAAGATGAGCTTAAAAGGATCAAAAGTAAATTGATAGATTTTTCAACCCGCAGATGGGAGAAACAACCAATCGATTTACCATCTGCGGGAAGTATATTCAAAAGGCCGAAGCCAGATTTTTTTGTGGGTACTACGATAGAAAATTTAGGATTGAAAGGCTTTTCCATAGGCGAAGCTCAAATATCAACAAAACATGCAGGTTTCATAATCAACAAAGGTAATGCCACTTTCAATGATGTAATTTCATTAATTGAGTATGTAAAACGTATTGTAAAAGACGAATACAATGTTGATCTACAGGTTGAACCAGAGATTTGGAAGTGAATTACGATTTTTTCCTTTTTTTCTTATTTTTTTTGTTAACTTTTATTTTGGCATGAGGATGATTCCTTTTTCAAATTTTTCAAATCATCTTCCGTATATGGGATAAAATCTACTTCAGTTCCGATTTTATCCGCTCTTACCACTTTGGCTTGTAACTTGTCTCCGATTCTATAAACTTTGCCAGTTCTTTCGCCTTTCAACGTATTGTCACGTTCTTCGTAGATATAATAATCATCGCTCAACTCTGATATATGTATCAATCCATTTATCATCTTTTGGGGTATTTCTACAAATAAGCCAAACCTTGTTACGCCTGTTATGTACACCCAAAAGACTTCTCCTATATGTCTTGAAATGTATTCAACTTTTTTCATATCTATTAGATCCCACTCGGCTTGGTCTGCTACCCTTTCCATTTCAGAAGAATTTTTAGCTATTTCAGGAAGCATTTCAGAATACCTCTTAATTTCTTTCTTTGAAAGGGTTCCTTTATGTTTGATGAATTCTTTCAACAATCTATGAACCACTAAGTCAGGATATCTTCTTATTGGTGATGTGAAATGTGTATAGGATGATGAAGCGAGGCCAAAATGCCCTACGTTCTCCTCTGAGTACAACGCCCTCTTCATAGATCTAACGAGCATCATTTGTATATTTTTACTTAAAGGATGATCCTTTGTTTTTTCCAAGATTTCTTGTAGAACCTTCGGATGAATATTTTGAGGAAACTTTATATTTATTCCCAATATATCCAGATAATTTCGCAGCTGAAGCAATACATCAGGGTCGGGATTTTCATGGATTCTATAGATAAAGGGCAAACCTTGAACATCGAAGTATGAAGCAACCGTTTCATTGGCCAAAACCATGAACTCTTCGATCATTTTTTCCGATAGGCCTCTTTCAACAGGGATGATATCCTTTACATAACCCTTTTCATCGAATTCAAAATATACTTCGTTGCTTTCTATATCAATTATGGATCCTCTTTCTTTTCTTTTTGCAGCAAGTATTTCCATCAGTTCTTTCATCATCTCAAGCTCTGGCTTTAAAAAGCCTATCTCTTTTTTTACTTCTTCACTACAGTTGTCAGATAAGAGTTCGTTAACTTTGTTATAGGTCAATCTTTTGGTACTTCTTATCACTCCATTGTATATTTTTGAGTTTACTAAGTTTCCATAAGGGTCAATTTCCATTACTAGGGACATTGTCAATCTGTCTTCACCTTCAACCAAAGAACATATCCAGTTGGATAACTCAAATGGAAGCATTGGAATGACCATGTCGATTAGATAAACGCTTGTACCTCGTTTGTATGCCTCTCTATCAAGAGCACTGTTGCTTTTCACATAATGAGATACATCTGCTATATGTACCCCAAGTAAATAATTACCATTATCTAACTTGTTTATACCGACGGCATCATCAAAATCTTTTGCTGTATCACCATCGATGGTAAATATGGTTTCTTTTCTAAAATCTTTTCTTCCCTTAATTTCATTTTCAGAAAGTTTTTTTGGAAGTTCTTTGGCTTCTTGTAACACTTTTGAAGGGAAATAACCTGGTTCAGGTAAATCATGTTTGAAGATCACTATAGGTAAATCTATGGAAGGGTCATCTTTATCCCCAAGGACGTTGACTATCTCGACCTCTGGCTTTTTCGTGGGAGATTGATATTTTGTTATCTGGGCTTTCACTATTTGACCATTCTTAGCTTTTCCTATACTTTCTGGGGCTACGTAAAAATCGGTGTTTATTTTTCCATCAATGGGTATAATGAATCCAAAGATCCCTTTTCTTACGAACTCACCTACTACATATTTTAACCCTCTTTTTAATATTCTAACTACCCTACCTTCTTTTAAATCCCGCCATTTGCCAATTGTTTCGACTAAAACTAAATCTTTATGCAAACTGATTCCAGAATTTTCAACCTTTACAGCAATTTCGCTTCCATCTGGGCATTGTACAAATGCCATATTTCCACTCTTTGTGAATTCAATAGTTCCAATAGCCATGTTTTCATCTAATTTTCTGTATCTGTTTTGTGAATCTTTAATTATTTTACCCTCACTTAGGAGTTTGTTTAAGGTTCTTCTAATGTTAGCCTTTTCCGATTTTTGAAATGCATTTAGATTTTCATATAGTTCTTTTTGTATCGTAGGATTTTTGTCTATTATTTCTAATATTTGTTTTTCTAAGTTGTCTTCATTCATATTTTACCCCCTTTCAATGTAATTATACTTTTTAAAAAAGCTAAAACTTGTTTCAATGCCCCTGTAATCCTTTTAAATCAGAATCTTATTTTTAAACTTACTGATATCCTCTATCAGAGGTGTAAAAAGTTGCAAGTTTAGGATTGAAAGTTAGTTTTATTGTTCCAACGGGCCCGTTTCTTTGCTTACCTAGAATAAGTTCTGCTTCATGCTCATCATTTAAAGTATCTTTTCCGGGCTCATCTTTTTTTCTTTTGTAATATGAATCTCTATACAAGAACATAACGAGGTCGGCATCCTGCTCAATTGCTCCTGATTCTCTGAGATCACTTAAACGAGGCCTTTTATCTTCTCTTTGCTCAACCGCACGGGAAAGTTGAGACAAAGCAACGACGGTGATATTTAACTCTCTAGCGAGCAATTTCAGGGATCTTGATATTTCTGTGATTTCTTGTTGCCTACTTTCATAACCTTTAGATCTAGAAGTCATCAATTGTAAGTAATCGATAAAAATTACTTCGATGCCATACTCTCTTTTCATTCTCCGTGCTTTAGCCCTCAGCAGTCTGGGGGTCAAATCTGGTTCGTCGTCAAAGATAAGCCTTGATTTCGATAATTCTCCTGCTTTTTGCACTAATTTTTCCCACTCTTCGTCAGAGATTTGTCCAGTTCTAACCTTGTGTAAATCGACTTTGGCTTCAGAACATAAGATTCTGTTAGCTAACTGTTCTTTCGACATTTCCAAACTAAAGATTGCTACGGCAATATTTGCCTGTAAAGCCATGTTAGTTGCAATATTTGCTGCAAAAGAGGTTTTACCCATTGATGGTCTAGCGGCGATGATAATTAACTCGGATCTATGAAATCCTGAAGTCATCCTGTCCAAAGGTTTGAATCCAGTAGAAACTCCTGTAACGAGATCGCCCTCGCCTTTTTGAGCCCTGTTCTTCAATTCTTCTATCTGTTCAAAAACATCATGCATTACGTTGGATAAAAGATCATATGTTCTGGTTGCGCGGGCTTCGGCTATAGAAAATATTCTCTTTTCTGCATACTCTAAAACTTCTTGGGCATCTCCAATATTTCTTACGGCATCAACTATCTCGGAAGATGCGTTTATTAAAGCTCTTAAAAGGGCTTTCTCTTTTACAATTTGAGTATAATACATCACATTAGCCGTTGTTGGAACAACCTGAGCTAAATATATTATTGTATCTTCTCCACCGATTTTCTGTAAAAGATTGGATTCTCTTAGTTTTTCAATAACAGATACGGTGTCAACAGGTTCCCCTTTGTCAAAAAGTTCTTCCATAACTTTAAATATTGTTTTATTATTTTCGTAGTAGAAGTCTTCCCATCTTACCTCTTCGATTACGTCAGGAAGTATGGAAGGGTCTAAAAAGATGCTGCCTATGACCGACTCTTCGGCTTCTTTACTATTAGGAGGGGTAAAAGAAGTAAGTTCCATTTGTATCCACCTCGATCAAACTAATAAGCTCAAAAAATAAGATAAAACAAAAATTCCAACACTTATCAAAAGGCCTAACAGTCCATTTTTGTCCATTTTTTTTACGTCTTCATCAGAACTTTTACTACCGTTTCTTATCATTTTAGCAGATCTCCATAAAAATACCGTTGAAATTATAAAAAGGATCATTGATATTACAAAAAGAGTGTTTATAAAAGCAAACATTAAAGTATCACCTTTTCAACATAAGGACTTGTAAAAGCCCTCAAAACAGAGGAGTAACCTAGCCTAAATCTTATCTTATCCCCTACTTTATACCTCACTTTAGATTCAGTTAAGTCTACGATCGTATGATCACTACTTGCATGGAGTATTTCAATATCGTCGTCCAACGGATGCATGCTAGTAGGATCAACATCTTGTTCCCCTACCGCTAAAATGCCTTTTATTCTATTGCCTTTGTCTTCAAATGTTGGTTTACGACCAAACGAATCATAACCGATGTTGCCATATGGGACGGAAGGTTTTTCTTTTAATTCCACAATTTCTGCTTCCAAGATTATCGTATCCTGCCTTGCACCTGGAACGTTGCGGTTGTTGGTTGCGTCCGTTCCACAGATGATTGATTCCCCCAATCTAAATTGGTTTATACCCTTTGGTAAACTTCCTTTTTCAATTAAAGGTAAGGCAGCGGTATTTCCACCGGAGATTATATCTAGAGTTCTTCCCGTTTCTTTTTGGATTTCTTCTTTTATTTTAACAAGCCTTCCCATATTAGTCTCATCGGGGATTACTCCACCAAAACACCCTAAGTTTGTTCCTATTCCAACAATCTCTATTCCTTCTATATCAAGGGCTTTTGAAATTTCAGAAACAGCTTTTTCAAACCAAACTCCTTCTCTTAGATCTCCAACGTCAACCATATAGATGACTTTAGATCTCTTGTTGAACTTAGAAGAAACGTTCCCCAATCTCTTAGTGATTTCTAAGTCACTCACTAAAGTATAATCAACATAATTTGCGACGTCATCAAGTTCAGAAATCATAGGTATTCGAAGTAACATAAAAGGTCCTTTTATACCAGAATTACTCATTTTCTTTATGTTTTGAATCCTTGAATCACCCAGTATTTCAATTCCAGATTCTTTAAGTGCACGAGCAATTGTAGGTTCACCACAAACTACTTTAGTGACACCTACCATTTCTACACCTGAATCATCACACAATGATTTTAAAAATTTCGCATTTTCTTGAATCCTTTCCAAGTAAACGTAAACCTTTGGATACAAGGAAAATCCTCCTTTATTTAAAATTGCGGGCAATCTTGGCCCGCAATTAAGAAAATTTTACCTACGTTAAAACATCTAAATTTTGACCTTGATACAACTCACCAACGGTTCTAACTAATTTCATAGATATTCCAGTTTGTTTGTAAATTATAAAAGATAAAAGTTTTTCCATCTCTTCCTTGGACATCGTGGGGCTCTTGTTAATGTTTTGATTATTCACGCGCTGAAGTTGATCACTTCCATAATCAAAACTGCTTAAATAAAGTGGCTTGTATTGTTGAGAGGATATAGGATCGATCAATTTGATCCCCCTTTTAATTCTGTTTTAGTAGTTTTAAAATTTTAGAATCGTCTTCTCCGCTTTCCTCATATATTTTGTTCAATTCATCAATAGACATTTTAGATATTTTCTCTAAAAGTTCTGGAACTCCTTGAGCTTTACCAGGAACGCAACCGTCTTTTCCAACCTCTCCCTTGATAAATGCCTTAGCAAAGGCTGCACATCCAGGATAACCACAAGATCCACAATCGTTATTTGGCAATACCGCTTTAACAATAGCTTCTCTTGGATCTTCTTTTACTTCAAACTTTTTTGCAGCAAATGCTAAAAAAGTTCCGGAAGCAAACCCTAAAATCCCTAATAATAAAACCGAATAAACTATTGTAAGCATTGCAAAAACACCTCCAAAGAAATTCTTTCTAGTATAATTATATCACATATTATCGTAGGTTAATTTAAAATTGTGGACAGTATTTCGCTTACTTTCTTTCCATCGGCTTTTCCTTGAACCTTTTGAATTACTAATTTCATAACTTTGCCAAAATCTTTTTTGATGTTGCATTGACTTCGTTTATAGCTTCTTCTATTATTTTTCTCAACTCTTCGTCAGAGAGCTGTTCAGGAAGATAACCTTGTAAGATCTCAGCTTCTTTTCTTTCTTTTTCAGCGAGATCGTTTCTATCTGCTCTTTCAAACTGTTCAATGGAATCTTCTCTCATTTTTATCTGTTTTCTTATCAATTGGACTATTTCTTCCTCTGTTAACTCAGCTGCTTTTTCAACCTCTTTATTTTAATCTCGGATATTATCGATCTAACCGCATTTAAAGCAAGGGTATTTTCTCTTTCATATATTTTTCAAATCTTTATTAATACATCTTTTAACATTTATAGTCACTCCTTATTCAAGGCT
>LZCG01000223.1_pt1 | contig 10432 bp, 16 predicted proteins | sample 768541 | NCBI WGS metagenome assembly LZCG01 (sample SAMN05200874, study PRJNA324366) | oil field metagenome | isolation source: sample BH-FW-1 from oil reservoir | place: India: Bombay High | collected 2015-07-11
CTAACCCCCACAGGGGAGAGTTCAGAAGAGTTTTCGGAGATGTGGAGGTGAAGAAGGCTGCTTTGAAGGCAAAAGCAGTCATACTTCTAAAGGGGAGAGAGGACGTCATAACGGATGGCAGAAGAGTGAAGGTCAACCGTTCGGGAAATGCTGGCATGACGGTTGGTGGAACCGGGGATGTTCTCGCAGGAATCTGCGGTGCACTTCTCTGCAATGACGATGCATTTCATTCTGCCTGTGCTGCGGCCTTCCTTAACGGCTTTGCAGGAGACCTGTGCTTTGAGAAGTACGGCTACAACTACACAGCAACGGATTTGATAAAGGCATTACCTGAGACGATTTTGAGGTGCAGAAGTTTTTAATCTCCCCTTCTTTTCAACCCCCTTCTTACGTACTCCATGATGTCCGAGGTTAAGTAGTCGAGAAGCGTTCCTTTGCCTCAAAATCCTCATGTATTCTACTATTCCTCTGTATTCGCCACCTGCAACGGCGTTCGCAATGATTGCCGCTCCTTGGGCGGATTGCTTTCCTCTGCCAAGACCGCCGAGCAGCCTGACCTCCTTTCCCTCACTTCTCAGCTTTCTCAGGACATCCGGTGCAAACCTGCCCGAAAGCACGTAGAAATCAGCATCAGTGGAGACCTCCATGGCCCTTATTCCCTTCAGTACGAACTCAGAGAGGATGTTGATGACCTCGTTGTCATTTATTTTCCACTCACTTGCGAAACTCTTGATTCCACCGCTGAATATCAGCTTCTTTGGGAACTCACCAATGAGGTAGGCAAGCTCGGCATCCATCGCTCCGAGAGAGGAGTAGCCGGGGAATGATGTTGTCCCTCCCATTCCATCAACAATCCTTCCGTTTCTCACGGCGATAAAGGCGTTAAATCCTTCCCCAATCTCTGCCAGAATGAAGTTCAGCTTTGTAAGCTCTTCCTCCTCGCTCAGCTTTGCAACAGCCAGAACTGCGGAGCAGAGTTTGTCTGCCGTTCCAATGTCTATTCTGTTCATCTTTCTCCATGGGGGTACTGTTGGGAGGTGGATTACTGCGGGAACGGTGTAGAGGTTAACGTTTCTCTCTTTTAAGGATTTGATTATGTTTCTTAGCCCTATTGCTCTCTCAGAATCAAAGTTAAGCGTCATCAGCAGCAGATCCACCTCATCGAGCTCGGAGAAGTGCTTTATCGGAAGTCCGTAACCCGAAAGTCCGGCAGCTACCTCAGCCCCAGACTCATCAATAACATCAGCTATAATCTCGGGTGAAGCTCTGACTTCCTCTGTTGGAATAGTTCTTCTGAAGACTACTTTCCCATCCTCAATTGCAACAACATCATAGCTACCTGTTCCCGGATCAATACCTGCGGAAATCATGTTACCACTACTTCCAGGTTGAGCCCTGAAGTATCCCCCTTATCCTGTCATTCGTACTTCGCATGATTCTTTTTAACCTTACCCTTTTTCATCCAGAGCTTCAATTCTGAACTCAACTCCGAGCAGCTTCATGTGAAGTTTGAAAAGTTCGAGGACTTCTGGGCTTTCAAATACGAGTTCGCTCTCCTCACAAACCATTTCCCCTCGCTTACAGTCTCTGATGCTCTCAATCATCGGTTCGAGGATTGCCCTACCCAGTCGAAGGCACCTCTCGTTGAACTTCTCCTCCCCCTCCTCAAACTCGAAGCTCTGAAATGCCTCCCTGATCACCCTTGAAAGCATGAAGTCTCTGCCGTACTCGCCGAAAAACCTGAATGCATACTTCAAATCGGACTGATTGGCGTAGCTTGTGGTGTACTTCAGGGGATTCAGCACCATCTCGCGATCTTTAAAAACAACTCCTTCTCTTCTTTTTCTGTTCAGCTTCTCCACTATTTCCCTCATCTTCTCGACATCGTCGGAGTTAACGGTTGCAAGAATTTCCGCAAGCTTGAAGTGATACTTCTCGGCAATTTCCTTTTTCTCGTCAATTGTTACTGGCTGGTTGGTTTTCCCCTCTCTGATGTCGAATAGGAAGAATTCGAGTGTTTCTATACTGTAAACGTCCGTAGGAACGTAGGGAGAAGCTTTTCCCACAGCCTCGCAGCACAGCATGTAATCAGGATAGTCCCTGAAGAACTCGTCGTCTATGAGAATTCTTGCCTTTTCCGTTGTGTATGGGCAAATCAGCCCCCTTCTTGTAATTGCATAAAGATTTTCGCCGACTTTGACAATTCTGACGTTGTAACCGTTCATTTTTTCCTCAAGCACGACCTCTCTATCGCCAAAATGCCTTTTTATTGTTGGATCGAGAAGCAGCGCTCTCCTTATCTTGGGAAATCCTCTGAAAACCTTTAGAGAGTCCTTGGCCTTTATTACCACAGTTCCCTCCTCATACTGGCCGAACTTCTTCTCAAATCTGAAAGCTTCCTCGATATCCGCAAAAAAGGGTGCTTAACGAAGGCCTTTCGAAGGATGTTTCTCTCTTCCAGCCTTCCGGCTGCTGATTTCGATAAATTTAATGCCTGAGCAACAAAATTCATGATTTGGAATAAAGGAACCTGATCAAGTCCCTTTCAGTAATAATACCCTCAAGCTTGCCGTTTTCCACAATAAGAGCTGCTCCGTACCCTTTTTCCAGCATAGAGCTTACAAGCTGGGATATGCTTATGTTCCTGGGAAACGTCAGGATGTCCTTGTAAACAAGTAGTTCATCGTTGGCGAGAATCGTCGAAATTGGTTTTTCGATGGCATCTTTTATGTTTCCGCTCGTCAGCATCCTGAACGCTTCTCCTGTCCCGAAGTACCTCAGTATCTCCCTCACCGTTATCAAACCCACAAGAATGCCGTCGTCTATTATGGGAAGTCTTCTCAGCTTCTTCTCAATCATTGTTCTCATCGCCTTCTCGATGGAGTCCTTTGGTCTGAGCGTGATTACGCTTGAGGTCATGTAGTCTGAGGCAACTCCATCGATGTTTCTGTTACTTCCGAGATACTTCAGAATGTCCCTCTCCGTGATAATCCCAACGACAATGTCATCCTTATTGACTATCGGGCAGCCACCCACATTTTTTCAAACATCGTCTCCACAGCTTCTTCGAGAGAATCCTCCTCGTAAACCTTGACCACCTTTCGCTCCATGATCGTCTCCACAACTTCGTTTACCGCGGCGGACAGGTTTCCGCCATACCTCCCTTTGATAAGCCCGAACTTCGGCCCCCCGCCAAAGATGTTAACAAAGTCTGTGGCAGATATTATTCCTTCAACCTTTTTGTTCCCGCATCTGCTATGGGGATTCTCCTGAAATTCCGCTTCAGCATCATTTTGAGAGCGTTCATCAGTGTTGAGGTAGGAGGGAGTGTGAAAACGTCTTTTGTGGCAATTTCCATCACATTTCGCGTTAAAACCAAAACAAATCACCCCTCGAAGTCCATACAATCCTCACACAGGTTCAAACCGTTGCTAGGATACAGCTTATCGGCATACTTGCCACATCTGTCGCAGATTCCTCCAATTTCTTCCTCTTCCTCAATGACCGGCCCCTCCAGCTGAATGGTGTAACCTGCGGCATCCTGTGTTACGAGGGAAGCGAACTCACCAAGGTCAAGCGAGACACTGAGAATGTCGTTGTCAGTGATTATACCAACAAGCTCCTGGTTGTTGTTCACAACAGGTAACCTTCTTATCCCTCTTTTCATCATAATTCTTGCCGCTTCCCTGAGGCTCGTGTTGGGGCTTATCGTTATCACTGGCTGGGACATAACTTCTTCCACAAGAACCTTGCTCGGTACTTTGTTCCTTGCGACGATTTTCGAGATGAGGTCTTTCTCAGTAACTATGCCCACCGGCCGGCCATCCTCAACAACGACCGCACTTCCCACTCCATACTCGACGAGCTTCTTTGCCAGGTTGTGGATACTGTCGGTTCTTTTTACGGTGCAAACGACAGTGGTCATCACTTCCTTTACTGGCAGGTCTGTCTGCATTGTACCACCTCATGGTTTGGTCTTCAGGTGAATTAAAAGCTTTTTTGATGTTCATGGAATTTCAGAATTGCAGGCAAATAACTTTATTAATTTCATACAGCCCTTCTGTAATATGATAGAGGAGAATCTGGTTGAATTCATCGAGATTCTCATGCTCGCCACTGCTGTTGCAGTTGTGGTCAAATTTATCCGCTTGCCCTACACCATAGCCCTGGTTTTTGCGGGGCTTATGGTTGCCTTGCCGGTCTTTTGCCGGAAATCCCTCTTAGCAGAGAGATTGTCTTTTTTATTTTTCTGCCACCCTTGCTTTTTGAGGCTGCGATGAACATGGACCTGAATGAGCTAAGAGAGAATTTCAGGCCGATTGCGTTAATTGCCTTTTTGGGGGTTGTGGTGACAACAATCGTTGTCGGGTTTTTCCTGAACTGGTTGATCGGAATTCCTTTGGCAGTCGCCCTCATTTTCGGTGCAATGGTCTCTGCAACCGACCCGGTTTCGGTTCTAGCGACATTCAAGTCAATTTCTGCTCCCAAAAAGCTTTCCGTACTCATTGAGGGGGAGAGCGTATTGAATGATGGTGCTGCAGTCGTGGTTTTTGCAATAGCTCTCGAAATGATGCTGAAGGGTGTTTTCGACCCTCTGAACGCTGCGTTGGACTTCGTTGTCGTCTGCCTTGGCGGTGCGGCTGTTGGACTGGCTGTAGGCTACCTTGCTTACAGAATCCTTGCAAAAATCGATGACGCTCTTGTTGAAATAGCTGTGACAATAGTAGTAGCCTACCTCGGATTCGTACTGGCCGAGAGATTACACTTCTCCGGTGTGATTGCGGTGGTGGCTGCTGCTGATTCTCGGAAACTACGGCAGAGACTTCTCAATGTCCCCCACAACGAGAGTTATCATGCTTGACTTCTGGAGTGTCATCGTCTTCCTTGTGAACTCCATAATCTTCATTCTCATAGGCGTTAACACACACATAACGATTTTCTCGGCATGGAAGGAGATTTTGGTGGCTATTGCTGCTGTAATTCTTGCAAGGGCCTTAGTAGTTTATCCTGTAATGACCTGCTATAAATATCCAAATCTGTGGAAGCACGTCGTCTTCTGGGGTGGGCTTAGAGGCGTAATCCCGGTTGCCCTCGCTCTGAGCTTTGGCGATCAGCTTCTCTCAGCAATGGCCTTTGGTGTTGTGCTTTTCTCCTGCTGCTTCAGGGCATCTCCCTTGAAATTTTTGTCAAGAGAAAATTTGTCGATGAGGGTGAAAGAGAACTGGAGGAGCTTATTGCCAGATACATTGCAGCTAAAAGCGCGAAATTTGAGCTGATGAAGGCTATCGAGCAGGGGAGGATTGTCGAACCTCTTGCGAGAGGTTTGCTTCCCAACCTGGATTCTGAGATTGAGGAACTGGGGGCAAAGCTGGAGGAGAAGATAAGGGAGGGAAAAGCGGCAGAGTTGAGAAAAGCAGCCATGAAATACGTCATTGATGCAAAGAAGAGTGCCGTAGTTGACGCTCTGGCCAAAGGCCTAATCTCTCAGGAGGTGGCAATGGAGATAATGCGAGAGCTTGATAGCAAAACGGCTGAACTCGTAGAATGATTTGCCTGTCACTTTTTAACCCACCTACAACAAAGTGGCAAATCTTATATTTGAAAAATGAGAGATTAAAATCATGAACTTTGAGTTTGAGGAAGAGCACCGAATTCTGAGGGACAGCGTTAGGGAGTTTGCTGAAAAGGAAATTATGCCTTACGGGAAGGAGTACGATGAAAAGGAGAGTACCCGTGGGAAATATTCAGGAAAGCTGCGAAGCTCGGCTATGTTGCTGCGGACATTCCTGAGGAATATGGTGGTGCGGGACTTGACTACTTGGGATGCGCCATAATTGCTGAGGAGTTCACAAGCAGATAGCAGCATAGGTTCGGCAGTTTTAACAGCATCCCTCGGATGTCCGATGGTGAAGTACTTCGGAACGGACGAGCAGAAGGAGAATTATCTGCCAAAGGTTGTTAAAGGTGAAACGCCTTCAGCAATCGCCATAACCGAGCCCGATGCGGGGAGCGATGTTCAGGCAATCAAAACCAGAGCTGAAAGGGTGGAGGGAGGATGGAGACTAAATGGGACAAAGACATTCATCACCAACGGCAGTATCTCGGATTGGGTTGTGATTCTCGCCAAAACTCAGCCTGAGGCGGGTTACAGAGGAATTTCCGCATTTCTCGTTGAGACAAGCTGGGAGGGGTATGAGGCGAGAAGAATAAAGAAGATGGGGCTTAACTGCCACGATACGGCTGAAATATATCTAAAAGACGTTTTTGTTCCTGAAACGCACATAATCGGCCAGGAAAACTTCGGCTTTTACCAGCTAATGAGGTTCTTCAACGAGAGCAGAGTTTTTGTAGGTGCTGTTCAGCTTGGAATGGCGGTTGGGGCTTATGAAAGAGCCCTGGAGTATGCGAAGCAGAGGAAGGCCTTTGGAAAGCCTTTGATCGAGCATCAGGCAATACAGTTCAAGTTAGCAGACATGTGGAAAGACATAGAGGCCGCGAAGCTTCTGATTTACAAAGCTGCATGGCTTATAGACAGGGGAAAGGCAAACCCTGCGTTGAGCTCAGCTGCCAAGCTTTTCGCAAGTGAAACAGCCATCAAGGCCACCTATGAGGCGTTGCAGATTTTTGGCGGTTATGGATACAGCAAGGAGTACGACATAGAGCGCTACTACAGGGATGCAAAGTTGATGGAGATTTACGAGGGCACGAAGGAGGTTCAGAAGCAAATAATTGCGAGAAGATTAATTGGAAAGATTTGAGGTGGTTGTATGGCAGAGAGGGTTCAGTACGAGGTGGAGGGGAGCGTGGGTATTGCCACACTCAGCAGGCCTGAAAAGCTCAACGCTCTCGATACCAAAACAAGAACGGAGCTGGCAGAGGTCATCGAGAGAGCGGAAAAGGAAGTGAGAGTGCTAATCATAACCGGCAGCGGCAAGGCATTTGCCGCAGGGGCTGATATCAACGAACTCCTTCAGAGGGATGCAATTAAGGCCTTTGAGGCTACAAAGCTTGGAACTGACCTGTTTACCAGAATAGAGGAGCTTGAGATTCCGGTTATTGCTGCAATAAATGGTTACGCTCTTGGTGGAGGATGCGAGCTGGCCATGGCGTGCGACATAAGGATAGCGAGTGACAAGGCAAAATTTGGGCAGCCTGAAATTAATCTCGCAATCATCCCCGGAGCTGGTGGAACGCAGAGGTTGCCGAGGCTCGTGGGTTTGGGTATGGCCAAGAGACTCGTTCTTACTGGAGAAATCATCGACGCTCAAACTGCTCTGAGGATTGGGTTAGTGGATGAGGTGGTTGAGCACGAGAAGCTCATGGAGAGGGCAAAGGAGGTTGCAGCCAAAATTGTCGAGAAATCTCCAATTGCTGTGAAAATAGCCAAGAAGGCCCTTAATGCTAGCATGAACATGCCGCTTAGAGAGGGGCTGAAGTACGAGGCAAGTCTGTTTGCCATGCTCTTCTCAAGCGAGGATGCTAAGGAGGGTATGAGGGCTTTTCTGGAGAAAAGGAAGCCTGAGTTTAAGGGAAGGTGATGGCATGTTTGAGAAAATAGGAGTTGTTGGATTTGGGCTGATGGGCACTCAGATAACCCAGTTTTTCGCCCAGCAGGGCTTGAAGGTTGTCGCTGTGGATGTCAGCGAGGATAAGCTGGAGAAGGGGATGGAAGCGATAAGGGCTGGAAGGTTTGGTTTGCAAGGGCTCGTTGAGAGGGGCAAAATTACTCAGGAGGAGATGGAGGCGATACTTGGAAGAATCTCCACCTCAACCAGCTACGAAGCCATCAGAGACTGTGATCTAGTTATCGAAGCCGTTTTCGAGGATGTTAACCTCAAGCTTAAAGTTCTTAGGGAGATTGATGCTGTAACAGATGCTGTAATTGGCTCGAACACGTCATCAATCAGCATAACGAAGCTTTCTTCCGCTGTAAGCAATCCTGAGAGGTTTTTGGGCATTCATTTCTTCAACCCTGCTCAGATTCAGAAGCTTGTGGAGCTTGTAAAGGGCTTGCTGAGCGATGAGAAGCTTGTGAGCGAGATCAGGGACTGGTTCCTAAAGCTGGGCAAGGTGCCAATAGTCGTCAACGATTCTCCCGGCTTTGCGACCTCCCGCCTCGGGCTTGTGCTCGGCAAGGAAGCTCTGCTCATGGTTCAGGAGGGAGTTGCTACTCCTCAGGACATCGACATCGGCATGATGCTTGGCTACGGATATTCCATGGGCCCGATTGAGACGGGCGATTTGGTTGGCCTCGACACAAGGCTCAGGATATATGAGGCGATGTTCGAAGCCACGAAAGATCCAAAGTGGGCGCCGCCAAAGCTCCTTGTCCAGCTGGTTGATGCAGGCTATCTCGGAGACCCGAGACTTAAGCCAGGTAGCAAGGAGGAGTTTATGAGTACTTTGGTCAGGAGAGGGCAACAGAGGTGTTGAGGAAGCTTGGAGTTAGGAAGTAGCCTTTTTTTAAATTTTTTGAATTTTCTGTACGGTTGGTAACACCTAAAATGGAAATTTTAATATTTCGTCTTGTGTAGAGTTCAAAGTGAGTAATAACAATCTCAACATTAATAAAGAACCCTCTTGCTCAGGAGCTCCTTGAGCTTCTGGAGGTTATGAGGTGAGAATATGATGAACATAAGACCAGTTGGAAGAATAAAGTCCCCCTACAAAACCAAAGGCGAAGCTCCTCATCAGGGAATCCATTCAAAAGAGATCATGGAAATCGAGATTTTTCCAGAATTTGAAGATGGGCTGAAGGACATCGAAACCTGCTCACACCTCATCGTTCTCTACTGGCTTCACAAGGCGGAGAGAGAATGTTCTGGTTGCAAAGCCACCTCACGACAAAAGGGAGCACGGAGTCTTCGCCACCCGCTCTCCCAGCAGACCGAATCCCATTGGGTTTGCTGTTGTTGAGCTGCTTGGAAGGGAAGGGAGAATTCTGAAGGTTAGGGGGCTGGATGCAATTGACAGCACACCTGTCGTGGACATCAAGCCCTACTCTACTGCCATTGATGCCGTTGAGAATGCCACAATAGGATGGTTTGATGAAGCAAATCCAGATGCAAAGCTCAAAGTTCTGCTCAAGAGAGCAAAGCAGTTCCACGGCCACATCTGCCCCTTCGTGTCTCTTGGCGTGAAGATGTCCGTAATTGCAATGGAAAAGCTTGGAGTAAAGCCTGACAGCATAGCCAGTGTTGGTGAAGACATCCTTGCGATAGTTGAGGCGAACAACTGCATGACTGACGGTGTGCAAATCGCAACGGGCTGCACACTCGGAAACAACTCCCTCATTTACCTTGATATGGGGAAGAATGCCGTAACTGTTGTTAGGAGAGGCGATTGGAAGGGTGTAAGGGTTTTCGTTGATGCGGAGAAGGTGAGGAGGCACTTCAGCAAGGAAGCTCTTGAGCTCTTTGAGAAGGTTGTGGTTAAGAGGGAGGGAAGTGAGGAAGACGCGAGAAAGCTTGCCGAGATGTGGGAAGAAATAGGATGGAAAATGCTTGATTTGCCTGAGGAGGAGTTCAAGGTAGAGTTTGTTGAAGTGCAGCCAATTGAAAGGGCTCCGATTTTTGAGAACAGGAAGTGCTCGAAGTGCGGAGAGATTGCTATGGCACGCGCATTAAGGATGGCCTCTGCCTGAAATGTTCTGGCAGCTACTACGCTGTTGTTGGAAGAGGGATTGTAAAATTTGAGAATGGAAGGATGGAAGAGGTGGTATGATGCGGCATGTGTTTTTTCTAGTTCTTGCTGCTTTATTGGTTCTGGGATGTGCGCAGCAAGCTCAGGTTGAAAAGACAGGAGAAATGGCTGGGAAGGTTGAGATAAAGGATATGCTTGGCAGAACTGTGGAGGTTCCTGAGAAGGTTGAGAGGGTTGTTGCGATAGTCCAGGAGCGCTCAGGTTGGTTGTGTACCTCAACGCTACCGACAAGGTTGTTGGGGTGGAAGATGCAGAAACCAACTGGCCTGAAATAGGAAGGCCTTACAGAATGGCCCACCCTGAGTTAGCCAGCTTACCGGTAATAGGCAAGGGCGGCCTAATCCGTCTCCAAATGCAGAAGCCATTGTTTCAGTCAAGCCGGATGTCATTTTTGCCTGCTACATGGATGCATCGCAGGCGGATTCACTGCAAGAGCAAACTGGAATACCGGTAGTTGTGCTGAGCTATGGGGAGCTTGGAAACTTCAAAGCTGATGAAATATATTCCTCTCTGAGACTTGCGGGTAAAATCCTGGGCAAGGAAGAGAGGGCTGAGGAAATTATAGACTAACATCGAAAATGCTTACGCTGAATTTGACAAAAGAGTTGAAGGGGTTCCTGATGAAGCTGATGGGAGCTTGGAAACTTCAAAGCTGATGAAATATATTCCTCTCTGAGACTTGCGGGTAAAATCCTGGGCAAGGAAGAGAGGGCTGAGGAAATTATAGACT
>LZCG01000224.1_pt1 | contig 10432 bp, 12 predicted proteins | sample 768541 | NCBI WGS metagenome assembly LZCG01 (sample SAMN05200874, study PRJNA324366) | oil field metagenome | isolation source: sample BH-FW-1 from oil reservoir | place: India: Bombay High | collected 2015-07-11
TGTCCTGTTTTGATAAATTTTGAACGATTTTTTTATACGCTGCCATCCGGGTTATTATGTATATAAATAAACATTATTTTTTATGGTTATAATCCTGTTAGAAACCTCATGAGGTGCTTTTTAAATTTTAATTTTGGTTGAAGATATAATATCCTCAATTGGTGTATTCAAGACAATTTTACTAAAAGCTTCCGGATTTAAAAGATTGTATCATGGAATGCTTATAAAATTGAAAGCATATCTAATAATCCGTATTGCCAATGAACCTCTTTTTTGGAATTTGGAATTTTTTTATTTGGAATTTCTTTATTTGTAATTTGTTTTTTTACATCTTGGTTAAAAGTGATGTCTCTGTCGCATGGCTTCGTATAAAACTATTCCGGTTGCTACAGAAACATTCAGTGATTTGATCGTTCCATACATGGGAATTGAAACATGATGGTCGGTTAGTTTTATCAGTTCCAAGCTGATACCTTTGTCTTCAGCGCCCATGATGAGGGCTGTGGGTTCGGCTAAATTTGCTTTTGTATAGGTCTTTTCTGTTTTCTCGGAAACGGCTGTCAGGGTTAAACCGTAAGCCTTAAGTTTTTTGACTGACTGACTTAGATTGAATGTCCGGCTGACAGGAATTTTGAGCAAAGCCCCTGCCGAAGTTTTAATGGCATCATTATTTATGGCGGCACTTCCTTAGCGGGTAGCAGGATTAAATGTACGCCGGTACTCTCTGCTGTCCGGGCGATAGCCCCCAGATTTCTGACATCTGTTATGTGGTCTAATACCAACACCAATGGATTTTCGCCTTGCTCAAATGTAGAAATAATTATTTCATCCATATTCTGATAGCTGATAGGGGCAAGGTAAGCTATGGCTCCTTGATGATTTTTGCGGGTAATTTTGTTAAGACCGGCGAGCGGGAGTTTTGCACCGGGATATCACGGTTGCGTACAACCTGTTTCAGTTCAGCGGCCAGGTCGCCTTTCAGGTTGTTTTGAATGATTAATTTTTCTATTTCTTTTCCGCTATCTATAGCTTCTAGTATGGGTCTGATGCCAAAAATGTATTCTGATTGTTTCATATTTTTTAGTTGCGCCATCTTTCAACAGCTTTGTAATAAGGCGTTTTATAACTTTCTTTTCGGATAAGTCTGTATTCGGTTTGTCCGAAAGGCCTGTCTGTTTTTTTAAACTCAAAGGTCAGTTTATCAATCGATTCCTGTTGACCATAAACCCATTGTTCCTGTTGTTTTGTAGTATAAACCACATCGGGAATTCCAAATATGATAAAAATCATGCCGCGGTCGGTTTTCCATCCGGGTTTTTGGCCTGAGAACAGTATGTTTGAGAAAGAGGCCCGGTCATAATATTGTTTCATACGCTCGCGGGCCCGGGGTATGGTGCCGGACTGCTGGTGCCAAAATTTGTGGACAGCTTCGTCAGGGGCAAACCTCACAGTGAGTTGGGCCAGTTCCCACTTGAGGTCAGGTATTTGAGGCTTCAAATTTTTCATTCCATGGTAAGTTCCGGAAAACGGTTTCCACCGGCATATAGTTGTAAACCCGTAGTGTCGGATAGAGAGGTTCTGATTTGGTAATATCCGCCGGAAAATTCAGGATGCCAGTTTTCGCCGGCTGCTATTTTTTGGTCGGCTTTTCTCAGGCCGTTGGTTTCATTTGCTTCGGGTTTCATGTCAAACGGCGGGACAGGAAATTGTTCCTGATTCGTTTTGATGAACCGAATGTAAAACGTATCGATTTCCCTGATATGGGTGAGGCTGTATTTTTTCTGTGCGGTCAAAAAATTATTCATCCACAGGTTGTTATTTTCCTGTCGGATTTGAAAAAATCCCCGGCTGTTTTTTGTTTTTTCGATAGCTATCAGGTCTTCATAGTGCCATTCCTGGTTTAGGTCGTCAATTTGTAACCACAGCCAATAGTTGGTACCTGAAACGAGTTTTAGCGGATAGTGCAGCATTTTTTCCTGACAGTTTTTTTGGAGGGAAGAATCTTTGAGTTGGATAATTTTTTCCAAAACAGGATGTTTGATAGTTAAAGACGGGTAAACTTTAAGATTGATAAGAATGTCGGGACGGTAGGTTTTTGAACCGCCGGGCCGGGTGTAGCGAAAAACAGCCGGATTTATCCGGATGTATATTTCGGTCAGGCTGTCGTTGAGATGTTGCAGGTGTGTTTTGACCTGGTATTGAGGGCTGAGTGCTGCGCTACGGTTAACCACTGCCAGTTTACTGACGGTGGTGCATCCGGCCATGAGCAGGACTAAGAAGACATATGTCAGCATCCGATGTTTCTTCATTCCTGGCTATCGTCAATTTCGTGTTGATACTGCTCGGGAATTTGTTTACTGCTTTGGGTTCCCACGCCCAATTCTTTCAATTTTAGGGCTGTTCGTGCAAGGCTCTGCCGGCTTGTGACGAATTTGTCGCGCAAATACTGGTAGGATTTGCGGGCAGATTCCAGTGGTTTTTCCAGTTTTTCAAATTCGGTGAGAAATTGGTTGATGCGTTCGTAGAGTTTTTCTCCTTCTTTGGCAATCAGTATGACATTTTGCTTGTGTTTCTCATGTTTCCACAATGAAGCCACCGTTTGTAGGGTCGCCAGCAGGGTGGTGGGGCTGACCATGACGATCTTTTTGTCCCAGGCAAAGTTGAATAGTTCATTGTCGTGTTGAATGGCCAGACTAAAGGCCGATTCCAGTGGCATAAATAGCAAAACAAAATCCGGAGCATCCAGCTTGTCAGTGATGTGATATTCTTTTTCGGCCAGTTTCTTCACATGACCCCTGACCGATTGGAGATGCTGCTGTAAGGCTTTTTGTTTGTCGGCATCATCTTCTGATTCTACATACTGATTATAAGCTACCAGCGAAACTTTTGAATCAATAATGATGTGTTTGTTGTCGGGCAGGTAGATTACGGCATCAGGTCTGTAACGGGTTTCTTCCGTGGTGATGGCAACTTCACGTTCATATTCAAATCCGCGACGCAAACCGCTTCTTTCCAATACTTTTTCAAGAATAACTTCGCCCCAGTTTCCTTGTTTTTTTACATCTCCTTTCAGCGCTTTGGTCAGGTTATTGGCTTCCTGACTCATCTTCATGTTGAGGTCGTGGAGGTTTTTTAATTCTGTACGCAGGATGTTTTGTTCTTTGATATTGGATTCGTGGGTTTGCCGGACTGTATTTTCAAATTTTTCAATGCGTTCCCGGAAAGGCTTAATAATTTCGTCAATACGCTGATGATTGGTGGTAGCAAACTCACGGGAGTTTTCTTTAAGGATTTTTGTGGCAATGTTTTCAAACTCTACCTTGAATTTTTCGCGTAGCTCGTCGTATTCTTTAACCTTATCATTAATGCGTGTCTCAAGGCTTTTCATTTCCGCATTCCGTCGGGCCAGTTCCTGCTTTGCCTCGCTATTGTCAGCAAGCAGTTTATCAATTTTATTCTGAAGGGTTGTTTTTTCATTCAGCAAATGCTGATAATTATCTTCTGATGCGGCAGCCTGGCTTTGGGCTTTTAGTAGAGCTGCTTCTTTTTCGGCGATGGTTTGGTTGAGCTGCGCGGAAAGTTCCTGCTGCCGCCGTAAGGCTGCCAGCCTGCTAACAAGATAGGCAATGAGCGCTCCTGCCAGAAAAATTCCCGCATCAATCAAGTAATTCATATTGGTCAGATTTTATTAAAAATTAAAAGTACAAAGTTTTTATGAGAGTTATCTTATTCATCAAAATCAGGATAAAGCAAATATTTTTTTCTTAATTTTTTAAATTCCGATAATTTTGGCTCCCAGGATTGTCGGATTTCTTTGGCTGTCAAGCCGGCTTCAATTTGTGCTTGCAGGGCGGTGGTGCCTGCCAGTTTGGTGAAATATGGTGTGAAAAAAGCAGTTGAATCTGCCAATTGTTTGTACGCTTCCAAAAGCCAGACCAGCCTGATTTGTCCTTTGTTTTTAATGGCCCGGGCTTCACGAGTCAGGTTTTCTCCGTAGCAGCGTTGATAGGTATGTTTTGGGTGGCTGCTGCCGGTGTTGGGTTGTGGAACAAATGAAAATGGTCCTTTCATGTCCGGGTGTCCATATACCCGAAAGGAAAATCGGTTCCGCGTCCGATGCTTACTACGGTTCCTTCAAACAGACAAAGCGAAGGATAAAGATAAATCGCCTGCATATCAGGCAGGTTAGGAGAGGGTTTCACAGGCAGGGAATAGTGGTCGGTGTGGCTGTAATTCTTACATTTGACCCATGCAAGGTCGCAGTATCCGTTGATAAAGCCTTCGTCGTTGACCATCCGGGCATACTCTGCCATAGTCATCCCGTGAACTATTGGTATGGGATGCATACCTACAAAAGAACTAAAACCGGGTTCCAGTACCGGGCCATCAACATAATATCCGTGTGGATTGGGTCGGTCGAGAATAATAAGCCGGATATTGTTTTCGGCACAGGCTTCCATCACCAGTGACAGAGTAGAGATGTAGGTATAGAACCTGGCCCCGACATCCTGGATATCGAACAAAACGATTTCAACATCTTTCAGATCTTCAGCCCTGGGTTTTCGGTGAGTTCCATAGAGCGAAATAACAGGTAATCCGGTTATGCTGTCTATGCTGTTGTGGAGGCTGGCTCCGGCTTCGGCTTTACCACGAAAGCCGTGCTCGGGACTGAAAATTTTTTTTAGGTTATATTTCATGGCCGTCAGGGTATCTACCAAATGAGTGTTTCCAACCAGGGAGGTGTGGTTGGCTACGACGGCAAAAGGTTTGTCGCCAATATAGGGTATATACTTGTACATCCGTTCCGCTCCCGAAATGATACGGTTTTGGCCGGGGGGTTGAGAGGATGCGGCAAATCCGTGCAGCAGAAGGGTGAGGAAAATGAATACTATTTGATATATTCGCATGGTTAAAACAATTTGTTATTTTGAACATTGAATTATTCATAGCCCGAAAGACCACGAAAAGTGCCCATCAAAACCAGTCACGTCCCCTGGTACGCATTGCCATTGTCAGCATTGTGCTGGGATTGAGTGTTATGGTGCTTTCAGTGGCTATACTTAAAGGTTTTCAAAAAGAAATCCGTGACAAAGTTATTGGATTTGGGGCACATATTCGCATTACACATTTTGATTCTAATAAATCTTTTGAACCTTCGCCCATCAGTCAAGACCGCAGTTTTTATCCGGATGTGGGGGTGAATGGGGTTACCCACATTCAGGTCTATGCCACCAAAGCCGGCATCCTTAAGACAAGCGATCAGATTGAGGGGGTGGTACTTAAAGGTGTAGGTACTGATTATAACTGGGATTTCTTCAGTAAATATCTGATAGCCGGAACTATACCTGTGTTTGACAGTGTGGAGATTTCTGATGAGGTTCTTTTGTCGCAATCACTGGCCAGCTTGTTGCATCTTTCTGTTGGCGACCCGGTGCGGATGTATTTTATTATAGACAAATACCAGCGTGCCAGAAAATTTAAGGTGTCCGGAATCTATGAAACCGGCATGACAGATTTTGACAATAAGTTTATTCTTGGCGACCTGCGCCATATCCAGCGACTGAATGGCTGGGAAGAAGACCAGGTTGGCGGTTTTGAGTTGCTGGTGGATGATTTTGATCGTCTCGATGAAATCAGTATGCAGGTTTATAATGTGGTTGGGTATGACTTGAATGTGACCAATGTCAGGGATTTGTATCCCGAAATCTTTGACTGGCTGAAACTGCAGGATATGAATGTGGTAATTATTCTTATCATAATGGTATTGGTTTCATCCATCACCATGATTAGCACTTTGCTGATTTTGATTTTGGAACGAACCAACATGATAGGTGTTTTGAAAAGCCTTGGGATGACCCACCTTTCGGTTCGTAAAATATTTCTTTATAAAGCATCTTTTATTATTGTAAGAGGTTTGTTGTTTGGAAATGCATTGGCCTTGTTACTTGTAATGATTCAGAAATATTTTAAACTCATAAAGCTTGACCAGGCATCTTATTTTGTTTCAGAAGTGCCTGTACATATCACAGGATTTGACTTGCTGTGGATTAATGCCGGAACTTTGCTAGTGTGTCTGGCCATGATGCTGCTTCCTTCTTATGTGGTTTTGCGAATATCCCCGGTTAAAGCTATTCGATTTGATTGAGGGTGCTGGTTGAAATCATTGAAAGGCTGGTTTTTTTTTTAAGCTTTATGTAAACCGCATTCTTTGGTTTCGGGATTTTCCCACCACCAGCGTCCGGCTCTGATATCTTCGCCCGGAAATATGGCCCGGGTACAAGGCTGACAACCGATTGAGGGGTATCCTTTATCGTGAAGTGGATTGTAGGGAATGTTGTGTTTTTTAATATAATCCCAAATATCATTCTCACTCCATTCGATAAGTGGGTTTACTTTTATAAGTCCGTTCACATCATCCCAAACAACTTTGTCGAGGTCTGTGCGTGTGACTGCCTGCTGCTTACGGAGACCAGTAATCCATGCTTTTTTGCCTTCAAGGGCCCGCTGAAGCGGAATGGTTTTCCGGATGTGACAGCATAATTTTCTGTTTTCGATGCTTTTATAAAAGAGATTGATCCCTTTTTCATTAACCATTTCTTCAACTTGCTGTGCATTGGGAAAAAATACCTTGATATTGATTTTATATCTTAAATTGGTTTTCTCAAGCAAATCATACGTCTCCGGAAACAGACGTCCGGTGTCCAGCATGAAAATGGATGTTTCCTTGTTGATCTGCGCTATCATGTGTGTGATCACCTGGTCTTCAGCTCCCAGACTGGAAGCAAAGGTGATAGAATCGCCAAATTCTTTTAAAACATGATGAAGAATCTCTTCGGCACTCAGGTCGTGCAGTCTTATATTTAGTGTATCGATGCGTTCTTTATTCATAAAAGTGCTGTGTTTAATCCTGCAAAATACATTATCATCATAAAGATCAAAAACATAATTGACAACCGATTGTGTGCTAAGGGATAAATTGGTCCGACAAATTTTTAAAAGCAGGCCGGGAAGAGTTGGAAACGAATGATTAAACCATCTGATAAATCCGGGTGCTAATCTTATGGAAAATAGCATTGCGGTGGCAATCGTCTATCATGGCAGCCCCTGTTTTTAAGCGGGTAAACGACGGGTTTTGCCTCCAAAAAATTGGTCAGAGTTGTTTTTTGGGTAGCCTCAAAGAGTGTTTTTGGGATGGTATTTTATTTGTCAGGAAGACCTTCTTGTTGGGGATAAAATTTATTGTAGAAATAGACCAGACCGAACACAAACAGGGAAGCGGCCATACCTAAAGCAATATTTATATAGGGCGGAGCGGTCAGGGCAAGCCGGATAAAGACCGTTGCCAGGGTAAAAGCAGAATTGCGAAACACAACCAGATAGTTGGTAAAATAGCGAAGGGAAACCAGCACCAGGAGAATATCAGAAAAAATCAGGATGGTATAGAAGGTTTCATAGAAATTGGTGGAGCATGGGGCAAATTGAAAAAAGAATAAATGGTCGATGCCGAAAATAATAAATACCAGAATCATAATGATAGAAATGGACTTTTTGATGGCTATAAAATGGTACTGATTCTCGCCTGAGCCTACAAAAACGTGCTGTCTCATCATCCGTCCAATGAAAATAATAAACAGAAAAATCATGATAGCACCAAAAGAATCAGCCACCATGTAAAGAATCTGGCTGATATCGCCCGACCAATCAATCGGGTGGCGGATTTTACCAAAAGTTTTGAAAGCATCTCTCAGAAGGATCAGCGAAAGCAGCTCCAGCTGCTTCAACATGGACGCAGTGACGGAAGATGAAATTGACAACACCAGGCTTATTACTTCATAAATCAAAAGAGTATTGAAAATAAGGCCAATGGCATCAAAATAATTAGTGGTAATATGGGGTGAAAGAAAAACGGGCAACACATCAAGAGTCTTCAGTTTAATGAGTATCAGATGGACGATAAAGATGCTTATCAACAAAGCTCCGATTATCCGGGAATTGGTCTGGCTTTCCCAATAACGATCGATGGCATCAAAAACCTGGCTTGATTTACGTAATAAATAATTCATAGGCGCATGTGAATGTTTTTATCTATTGAAAATCAAAAATACTAAAAATACATTGCTAAAGGTTTTTTTAACAAAAAGCCTGAGGAGGTAAGCCGTCGCTTTATGACAGGTTGATTTGCTACCTTTGCATGACAATATATTTCATATGGGAAGATATCATTTTATTGCCATAGGAGGAAGTGCCATGCACAACCTGGCCATAGCCCTGTACCTTCAGGGACATCGCATTTCGGGCTCTGATGACGAAATTTTTGAACCCTCAAAAGGACTTTTGGCACGCCACGGACTGTTGCCCGAACACCAGGGCTGGTTTCCGGAAAAATTACCCATGACCTGGATGCGGTTATCCTGGGCATGCATGCCAAAAAAGATAATCCGGAACTGGCAGCGGCTCGTCGGGCCAACCTGCCAGTGTATTCTTATCCCGAATTTTTATTTCAGCATGCCCGCAACAAACGGCGGGTGGTGATTGGCGGGAGCCATGGCAAGACAACCACCACGGCTATGATTCTTCATGCACTCCGTGAGGTTGGAATAAAGGTCGATTTCATGGTGGGTGCCCGGCTTGAGGGCTTCGAAACCATGGTTTCGCTCTCCCGCGATGCCTCCACAATGATTCTTGAGGGTGATGAGTATCTTACTTCTCCACTTGACTTGCGCCCTAAGTTTCTTTGGTATCAGCCGCATATTGCAGTGATTACCGGAATAGCGTGGGACCATGTGAATGTGTTTCCTGATTATGCTTCGTATCTCGAACAGTTTCGAAAATTTGTGGCCACCATCCCCTCTGGCGGTAGCTTGATTTATTGCAGTGAAGATGCTGAAATCAAGAAGGTAATCGATGCCCGTGCTGGTCAGGTTTCTCTGCGGCCTTATAAATCTGTTCCCTTAAATTCAGCAAAGAATGCGGTTTATTACCAAAAGAAAACCTATCCCATGCAGGTTTTCGGACACCATAATTTTCTTAATATGGCGGCAGCAGCAGCGGTATGTGAAATTCTGGGCATGGAAAAGCCGGATTTTTTTCAGGCGATGACTTCTTTTAAAGGGGCATCGGGCCGGCTTCAGCTGTTGCCTTCAGCTGTTAGTAAGGTCTATCGTGATTTTGCTCACGCCCCCTCCAAAGTAAAGGCCACTGTCGAAGCTGTGAGGTCGCGTCATGTGGGTAAAAAACTTGTGGCAGTGCTGGAGTTGCATACATACAGTAGCTTGAATAAAACTTTTTTACCACATTACAGGAATAGTCTGGCCATGGCTGACGATGCGGTGGTTTTTTACAATCCACATGTGTTACAACAGAAGCGACTCCCTGATTTAAACATAGAAATTATTCAGGATGGTTTTCAGTATAAGGGTTTGCAGGTTGTCTCCTCGGGTCAGGAATTGGTGCAACTTCTTAAAAAGAAAGTCGGGCAGGATGCTGTTTTTCTTTTTATGAGCAGCGGCAATTTTGCCGGTACTGATTTTCAGCGATTGTTTGAATAAAAAAAAGGTTACCGCATGTGGCGATAACCTTGTATAGAACTATTTATGTTGCAAATTAACCATTCATCGAGGCAAGAAATTCTTCATTGTCGGTAGTGAATTTCATTTTATCTTTCAGAAATTCCATTACTTCAATTGGCGTCATATCGGCCAGATGATTTCTCAGAATCCAGACGCGCTGCAAGATTTCTTTGTTGGTAAGCAACTCTTCACGGCGTGTGCCGGAGGCCACCACATCCACAGCAGGCCAGATACGCTTGTTGGCCAGTTTGCGGTCGAGTTGCAATTCCATATTGCCGGTTCCTTTGAATTCTTCGAAAATTACTTCGTCCATTTTTGAACCGGTATCAATCAATGCGGTGGCCAGGATAGTCAGCGAACCACCATTTTCAATCTGACGAGCCGCACCAAAGAAACGTTTGGGTTTTTGAAGTGCGTTGGCTTCCACGCCACCGGAAAGTACTTTTCCGGATGCCGGGGAAACGGTGTTATGGGCACGCGCCAGACGGGTAATGGAATCGAGCAGGATGACCACATCATGACCACACTCAACCATACGTTTGGCTTTTTCCAAAACAATGTTCGATATACGAACATGGCGCTCCGCCGGCTCGTCGAATGTGGAAGAAATTACTTCCGCATTGACACTGCGCTGCATGTCGGTAACTTCCTCAGGGCGCTCGTCGATGAGCAGAACGATGAGATAGGCTTCCGGATGATTGGCCGCAATGGCATTGGCTACTTCTTTCAGCAATACGGTTTTACCGGTTTTCGGTTGGGCCACAATCAGACCACGCTGACCTTTACCAATAGGGGAAATAAGTCGATTATGCGCAATGAATAATCGTCATCTCTTTTATGGCCTGTAAGATTAAATTTTTGTT
>LZCG01000225.1_pt1 | contig 10397 bp, 17 predicted proteins | sample 768541 | NCBI WGS metagenome assembly LZCG01 (sample SAMN05200874, study PRJNA324366) | oil field metagenome | isolation source: sample BH-FW-1 from oil reservoir | place: India: Bombay High | collected 2015-07-11
GAATCTGAAATTCGTTATCGAATCTATTGCACCTGAGCTGTGCGAGCCATGAGGTACGCATCCTCTCCGTCACTGTAGTAGCCTTGGATTACATCGATGATTTCAAATCCAAATTTTTTATACAATTTTTGAGCCTGAACGTTTGAAACCCTCACTTCCAGCGTTATCCTCCTTTTCCCTCTCCCCTCAAGCCTCTTAATCGCCTCTGATAAAAGCATCTTTCCTATACCCATCCCCCTGAATTCTTTTCTCACAGCAAAGGCAATTATCTTGCCCGTGAACTCATCAACATCCATCGTGACGATGTATCCGGCCAACTTTGACCCAATGTCCGCAACAAGCAGGTCGGTGCCGTAAGTTATGTAAACGTAAACGTCATAAGCCGGATTGCGAGGAGAGAAGGCTTCCCTGTCTATCTCCAGAACTTCCTTGAAGTCCTTGTGAGTGTAGTCCCTAATTATCACTGTCTGCACAAAACTTAATTGTCTCCCTGAGATATAAAAATTGTTCATGCTGCAGATCGCCGACTACATCGCAGAGACCTACAGTGGCAAGGTTGTGGAAGTTGGCATAGGAAGGTTCACTGCAGTAGCTGAGCTTCTGGTAAGGAGGGGTTTTGAGGTTTTTGCGACCGACATCGTTGAGCTGGACGCTCCTGACGGATGCAGATTTTATGTTGACGATGTGACAAAGCCTGACCTCAAAATTTACAGTGGTGCTTCCCTAATTTACTCGATTCGACCACCACCTGAGCTTTTTCCTGCAATAGTCGAGGTTTCACGTAAAGTGGGTGCTGACTGCATAATAAAACCTCTCTACGGGGACTACATGGAGGAAAAAATTGTAAACTACAAAGGTGTGCATTTTTACCTCATAAGGAGGGAAAGATATGATTAAGGAAATCGAGATTGAGCTGGACGGTTTTGGAGATATGGCTGACATAACTCGCGAGGTTGAAAACTTTGTCAGGGAGAGTGGTGTGGAAAGCGGAGCTGTTCTCGTCTTCAGCGTTGGGAGTACGGGGGCAATAACAACTATCGAATACGAACCGGGCCTGAAGAAAGACCTTCCAAGGATCATGGAGAAGATCGCTCCCTATGGGGACAACTACGAGCATCACAAAACGTGGGGGATGACAACGGCTCAGGACACGTTAAGGCGAGCATAATCGGACCATCCGTCCTGATCCCCTTCCACAACTCCAGGCTAATTCTGGGAACGTGGCAGCAGGTTGTGGTGATTAACTTCGACACAAGAAGAAGGAAAAGAAGAGTGGTTCTGCAGATTCTGAAGTCATGCTGACAAAGCTTTTCCTTAAAAAGAAATTTGAGGAGTACTACTCCAAGAATGATATAGAGCTTCCAAGGGAGTTTAAGAGAAGAGAATTTGCGTTCGTTCCTCTCGAAGCGCTGCCGGATTTTGTGATGCACAGGCACATCTCCTTCAGGTCTGAGATTGACTTCAGAGCATACGTGCTATCCAACGTTCCGGCTCACATATACTTCTCCTCAGCCTACTACGAAAGACCGGACGAGGACAGGATGGAAGATAAGGGATGGTTGGGTGCGGACCTCATCTTTGACGTTGACGCAGACCACCTGCCCGTAAAAACGCAATCTTTCGAAATGTCTTTTGAATTGGCAAAGAGGGAGATAAAAAAGCTTACAGGCGTCCTCCGCGCAGATTTCGGGATAAGGGACATGAAGACTTACTTTTCAGGGGGGAGGGGGTATCATGTTCACGTCCATGATGAGGAGTTCCTCTCTCTCGGAAGTGCAGAAAGGAGAGAGATTGTGGATTACCTCCGTCTCAACTCACCTAAGATTGTTGTTGGAGACACGATTGCAAATTCAAACGCAGCGAGGAGAATTCTAAATTATCTCAGAAAAAAGCTTGAGGAGGATAAGAGGCTAGCGAGTAAGCTCAAAATCTCACCTGCAGACTTAAAAAAAGAGAAGCTGACCAAAAAGTTATCCGTGCCATTGAGAGGTTCGACTACACACCCCTCAGCATCCACATCGACGCACCAGTCACTGCAGACATTAAAAGGCTGATAAGGCTCCCTGGAAGTCTTCACGGCAAAACCGGGCTGAGAGTGACTGAAGTGGAGGACATTGACAGCTTCAACCCCCTTAAAGATGCTCTGGCCTTTGGTGATGAAGAGGTCGTGGTAAAGGTTACGAAGAAGATGAATCTGAGCATAGGGGACTTCAGCGGGAAGATTTATCCTGGAAGGGTCAGGCTCCCGGAGTATGCAGCGGTATTTCTCATGTGCAGAGGTGTTGCAAGTTACGAATCCTAAACCTTTTTGACTGCTGAAATCAGTTTGACGTTCATTACACCTCTTGCGGCTGAGATTCTGTCAACAAGCACTTTTATTCTCTCCATTTTCCCTTTAACCAGTATCATCTCAAGGCACTGATCCTCGTTGAGGTGAATGTGCGTGCTTGAGGTTATAATTTCATGGAAGTCATGCTGCAAGTCAATCAGCAGGTCGCTGACACCCTTCACATGATGGTCGTAGAGCACCACAAGAACACCCACAATCTCTCCTTTTTCGCTCTCAAGCCACCTGTACTCAGTTATATATGTTCTTATGGCATCTCTGATGGCCTCACTCCTTGAAGAGTAACCTCTGGTTGATATTATGCGGTCAAACTCATCGAGCAGGTTTTTCGGCAGGCTTACACCAATTCTTGTAATCCCCTCTTCCATGCATAACTTCTTTCAGAAATTTATAAAAAAGTATTCCTTCACGATGATTACGAAATACTGGTTAAATAAAATTTAAAGATTCACGGCGAGTTTAATTAGAACCACGAGTCCTGCAATTAGATTGGCAAATATCAGCGCGCCCAGAATCCCAATGCCCAGCTTAATGTAAAAGCTGTTTGCAGAGATGAAATCGATTAAGCCCTGTGAACTCTCCGCGGATTTATTCAGGTTCTGCAGAACACCCTTCATCTCCAGCACGGTGAGATTTACGCTGTCAAGAACATTGTCAACGCGGGGCAATTCCTCCGATCTAACGTGTCCAACTGTCTGCCTTACCTCGTCCAGAATTTTGGGGATCAAACCCGGCTCTTCGACGGCAACCCACTTTATTCTGAATATCTCCTTTTCGATTTTCAGCCGCTCTCTTTCGTAATATTTCGCAACACCTTTGGCAAAGTTGTAGTTCCCCAAAATCCCAGTAACTTCGTTACGCTTGAGAAGGGTGGCCACCTTAATCCCAACAGGTTGTGTTCTTGCTAAATTCATCGAATGCTCCACGGCAGGTTTTGCCATTTCCAGAGACATTTTCTCTGAAACGCCCTTAACTTTAGCCGTGCCCAGTGGTTTAACTACCAAATCCGAAGGCTGAACGTTGACAATCACCTTTCTCAGCTCCTCAGTTATCTTCAGATTCCTTTCAATCAGTTCATTGTAAGTCTCTAGCATACTTTCAAGTTTCCTGAGTCTATCCCTTTTCTCTGGAGTTAGCTCCTCATCCGGAACCGGTCTCCACGTTTTCACCACGAAGAGTCTTTTCACCTCCTGCAGAATTTCGTAAATCTCCTCCAGGTTGTCCTGTCCGGAATCCATTATTTCCTCTATTCTGGCTGCTCCAGTGTGTTAAAGCGCTCCAGAATCTCCTTGAAGTGGTAAATGCTTGTTGGAATGACTCCCGGTTCCTCGTAGAGTATTTCTCTTATTGCGGCTCTAACAACTGCCAGTTTGCTGCGAATTCTGAACTCCTCAAAGAACTCTTCAAGCTCTCCTATGAGTGCACCCCAAAAGATGTCGTGCCAGGAAAAATCCTCCCGGTCAGAGGCGCCAAGCTGCTCGAGTTCATGAAGAAGTTCGGCCTCTCTCTGCCTCAACGCGTTGAGTCTCTCCACCTCCTCATCCCACAAATCCTCCTCGTCGCGAGGAGTCGCTCTTTTTATCGTTACAAGTTCCTCAAGCTCGTTGATGAAGGACTCGAGATCACCTCCAAGTCTGGCTACAGTATCTCCGAGAATTGCGAGAGTTGCTCCCGCACTCTCGGCTATTTCCTCCACCGCATCTCCGGCAGCATCGGCGGCTTTACTCGCCTTGTAAGCTGTCTTGCCAATATTATACAGTCCACCTGTTAATATCCCAAAAACCCAATCGTCCCAACTCATTTTTATACCCTCAGCTAGGTTTTAATCAATTATGACAGACAACAAATTATTTAAAATTTTTCATGAAAAATTCGTTAAAGCTAGAGATCAAAAACCCTCCTTATCTCCCCCATCCCCTTGCTCCTTCCCTCCCTGAATATGAACTTCTGCCCTTCGTAAACGAAATGGGGATGGTATTTAAACTTCATTCTCACAACACCCCTGTCTCCAGGCTTGAGATACTCTCTGTCCATTTCCACAAACGTCACAGTCTCTGAAATGGTTTCCACGTGCATAACAGGCTCATAACCGACGCTGATAAGTGTTGGGTGTGTGAAGACGTAAACCTCAGCCTCGAACTCCCACACAGCCTTTGGCTTTTTCTTACTTATAACCATTCCTCTCCTCAACTCGTCGTATCTGACTCCTTTGACTGCCGCTCCGATTATATCTCCCGCCTTTGCTCTGTCAATCCTGTAATGGTGCATCTCTATGCTCTGAACCCTAACTTTCCTGAAGCTACCATCCTGAAAGGGCCCTATGTAAACCTCCTCGCCCTCTGCAAGTTCTCCACTCTTCACGCTCCCGCTTACAACTGTTCCAACTCCTGTAACCCTGTAAATCTTGTCTATGTACATGAGAAAGTCAGCATCCGAGGTATAGCGTTTTGGTAAGTGCAGGAAAATTTCCTCCAGAATGTCGTATCCTTCCAGTGTAACGGCAGAAGTTATGACGACCGGAACGAGAAGTTTGTTGCTTTTTAGCATCTCAGCAGCTTTTTTGGCATCTATCTTTGACTTCAAAATGGTTGGAACCCTTCCAACTCTTCTGAGAGTCGTTGATATCTCCTGCAAGACCTCGCTCAGTCTCGCATCATCGACCATATCAACCTTCGTTACAGCTACAATGACCGGCAAATCCATCGCGAGCATGATTCCAAGGTGCTCTTTTGTCGTTCTCATCACACCGTCGTTTGCAGCAACCACGAGAAGGCCATAATCGACCTTCTGGCCCAGCAGACCTCTTATGGTCGTCCTGAGCCACGGTTCATGGCCAACAGTGTCAACGAAGCTCACCAGCTTGTCGGCAGTTTCAACAACCATCGCCTTCTCCGCCTTGCTCATCGGATTTTTCATCCTCATAACTTCCCCGTTTCTGTAGCCGAAAACGGCAAAGCTGATTTCTGCACTCAACCCCCTCTCTATCTCGTGCTTCAAAACATCGAGGTAGACCCTCGTCGCCCCGTCCCCATCATCGGGTTTTCCTGTGATAAGGCAGCCGACAAGTGTTGATTTCCCGTGATCAACGTGCCCCGCGGTTCCAACAAGTATGTGTTCCTTTGCCTTTGCCTTCCTGACCTCCACCAGCCTACGTAACCTCCATTAACTTCGTACCTCTCAACAGAGCTTACCTCAGCCTCAATTTCGGTGGCAAGCTTCCGCAGAACTTCGATTGTTTCGGAAAATTTGCCATCATCTATACCCTTAATCTCACCGCTGTCAGAAACACCTATTACATAAAGAGCCACACCTTTGCCCATTATAATTCTGTGGTTCATCTGGCAGGCAAGCTGCCTGAACCTGCCTTCTCTAAGGTGAAAGGAGTTCAAAAACTCCTTGAACTCTACGTTCTCTCCCTCTCCCCTCTCCAAGAGTTTGAGGATTTTTTCCACAATTAAATTCCTTGGTTGAGGATTTAATTTTTCTCGACCACCAAACCTTTTTTAATGTCCACACAAAATAAACACAATGAATCCACTGGAAACGGAGATCGGTGGTTTAAGGATGAAAAATCCACTCATGCTTGCAAGCGGAATTATGGGCAGCAAGGTTCACTCCCTCAACCTCATCGCAAGGGATGCCGGAGGGGTTGTCGCAAAGTCGGTAGGAATAGAGGAGAGGGATGGATACAGGAATCCGACCGTTATAAACTGGAAATGCGGCCTTATAAATGCCGTCGGTCTAGCATCTCCTGCAGCCAGAGAGTTTGCTGAGGAGTTGAAGGACTACACGAATGAGGCACCTCTCGTTGTGAGCCTCTACGGGTACTCCGTAGAAGAGTTTTCTGAGCTAGTTGACATTTTTGACTCCGCACTCCCCTACCCTCACGGTTATGAGCTCAATCTCAGCTGCCCCCACGTGAAGGGGGCCGGCTTTGACCTGGGATCGGATTTGAGCTCTCAGCAGCAATAGTTGAAGAGCTGAAAAGAAAAACGAGAAATCCCGTTTTTGCAAAGCTCTCAGCGATGCATGACTACCTAAAACTCTCAAAAGTCCTCGAAGATGCAGGAGTTGATGGAATCACGATTTCAAATACTCTCAGAGGAATGAAGATTGACATAATGTCTGGAAAGCCTGTACTGAGCAATATTTCGGGTGGTGTAAGCGGGCCAGCAATCAAGCCCATAGCCCTGAAATGCGTTTACGACCTCTACAAAGAAGTCGAGGTTCCGATAATAGGCTGTGGAGGAATAACGAGCTTCGAAGACGTTCTTGAGTTCATAATGGCCGGTGCAAAGGCTGTGCAGATAGGCTCTGCAGTTTACTACAGTCGAAGAATTTTCTACAGCCTGAAAGAGAGTCTGATAGCCTTTACGAGGGCAAGAAACTGCACAATCTCCGACCTCATCGGGATCGCCCATAATTAAGCTCGACGGGCTGTGAGAGAAGGGGGCTCTTCAGCATCTTTTCGAAGAAATTTCTGACCTTCAAAACTGCTCTTGCTGCCGAGACCATCTTTGCTCCTGCCATTATGATTCTCTCCCCGCTCTCGATGTCAACGAAGGAGTTGTTTCCTATAACGTTCCCTATTCTTGAAATTCTCTCTATCAAGGCAAAATCGCACCCACCACCCGGAATCATCGCGTCAATATGAACAGCCAAGCAACCGGCATTGAAGAGGTTTTGAGCGAGCTTTTCATAGTCCAGTCTGTGTCCTCCCCTTATCTTTACAAACGTAGGTGCAACTCTGGAAGTTCTGGAGACTATCTCCACCAGCTTCTCGTGGTTGAAAAGCAGCCACTCTCCGCAACCGATCTCGACGAATTCTGGCTGTCTGCAGTGAGCATTTATCTCGATTATGCCTCCATAGTCATCAACAAGCTCTGCAACCTCTATGTAGCCTTCCAGAGACGATGACCTGACGTTTACAGCAAATTTCCTCCTTCCAAGCTTTTTTATCTCTCCCTCGATCCCTTCTATTCCGAACAGGAACTCCCTTCTCCCTCTCCTAACTGCTTTCTCTGCAGCCCCAATGGCCTTTTTATCGGCATTGAACCCTCCAAGCACTACCAGCGCTGCTTTCTGATCTCTGCAGAACTCTGCATCGTTTATTCCGGCCATGGCAGAGAGAACTAAGCGGTTTTCAAACATCATATCTGAGCTCGTTGAGCTTCAAAATTCCATCAAAAACTCTGCTCGCTCCCCCTGTCATGTAGGCTGTTTTCTCTGTTAGCTCTATCCTGAGCAAACCACCCTTTGTCACAACATCAACCTTCTTTCCAGTCAGACCCAGTTTGTTTGCTATGGCAGCAACGGCAACGCTTCCAGTTCCGCAGCTTAGCGTTTCCCCCTCAACACCCCTCTCATAGGTTCTAACCGTAATGGTGTTTCCATCCACCTTCGCAAAGTTCACGTTGGTTCCTTCGGGAAAAATCTCAGCGTAGCGGATTTTTCTCGCGAGAGGGATAATGTCAAAGTCAAGATCGTCCACAAAAACAGCAACATGTGGCACTCCTGTGTTTGCAGCGTAAATCTTGTATCTCCTGCCTTCATGCTCCACCTCGTATCCCCACACGTCGGTTTTTGCGGGAATCGCCTCCTTTTCGAACTTTGGCTTTCCCATGTCGACTTTTACCCACCATCCATCTTCTCTCTTCACTTCAAGCTCAAGAATTCCCGCGAGGGTTTCAACCCTCAGCCTCTCTCCCGCGTAGCCCTCCTCCACAACGTACGCGGGAGAAGCACCGTATGCCGTTGCCGCACATCGCAGCTTCACTCCCATCACTGTTGAAGTATCTGGAACCTGACATCTGCTCTCTCTGATGGCTGAACGAAGAGGACACCATCAGCACCAACAGCAAAGTTTCTATGGCACACCGCTCTCACAAATCTTGGCTTTTCTTCTTCCTCCACTATTACTCCGTTGAACTCGTCAATCAGGACGAAGTCGTTACCGTTACCGTGCATTTTCGTGAAGGCTACTCGCATGACACAAGTATGGGGGAGATTTTTAAAAGTTCTTGGCAACTCTGATTGTGAAGATCGGAGTTGTGCTCAATCCATACGCGGGGGGAGGCTTTGATGACTTGAAGAGGAAAACGGTAATTGAGGTTTTGAAAAAGCTTGACGGAGGGTTTGTTACCACCAAAAAGATTGCTGAAATGCTCGGCATAGAAGCTGAGATCGTAAATCTGGAGGAAACGAACACAAGGCTTGACACGGTAAAACTGGTAAGGATGTTGGACGGTAAGGTTGATGTGATAGCCGTCTTTGGAGGAGACGGAACAGTAAGCGATGCCGCCTCGGCAAGGCCTGAAACGCCTCTTCTCTGCATCGGTATCGGCACAACCAATGTCGGTCCTGCGCTTTGTCCGCCGGACTTTGATAAGCTGAAAGAGGTTGAGATGAGGGGGCTGGTGGTTAAATTTGGCGGGGAGGAGAGGGTGGCTTTTAACGACGTTGTTGTTGGCTCCACAATACTTTCAACTGTTAACGGAAAAAAGGTCCAGGTAGATGCGCGCAGATTCATGATGGGTGAGAAGGTCATAGCCAAGCCAAGAAAGTTCAGAGCGAGGGTGGAGGTGGGGGAGAGGGTTGTTGATGGCGTTTTCGGCAACATATTCGTGGCCATGACTGACAGAAGATTCCTCGGCAAGGGCATTGCTGGTGGGGCTTCTCTTTCTGCCTTCCTCGGCTTTAAGGGTGTTGTTGCCTGCGTGAGCGAGGGAATTGTTGTATCGACCTACACTAAAGATGACCTGAGGAGGATAGAGCCAATTGTCACGACCACCATCAGTTTTGATGATGAAGTGGTCAAAATAGATGCTGAGGAGGTCGTTTCGTGCGACGGCAATCCAATAGGTGCTGGAGAGGTTGAGGTGGTGATAAGGGACAGTGTCGTGAAGGTTCTGAAACCTTTAAAAGAGGAGGGGTGAGGAAAGCAGATGAGCATTGCCGGTGCTGCTGGAGCCTCGCAGAGAGAACTGATTGGTGGTCCCTTTAATCATAGGATGACTGCGAGAAGTTTCCGATCGTTGAGGGGATAATTAAAGCCTAGAAATTACGCTGAAGAGAGAAAGTTAAGGGGATGCGGTATGGAAGTCCTATGTCCTGAGACTTGGACACAGACCCGAGAGGGATAAGCGAGTTTCGACTCACGTTGCTCTGACAGCGAGAGCTTTCGGTGCAAAGGGAATATACTTCGACGTTGAGGACAGATCAGTCTTCGACAGCGTGAGGGATGTTGTGGAGAGGTGGGGTGGAGACTTTTTCATTGAGGCTGTGAACTGGAGAAGACTGCTCAGAGAGTTTGATGGGCTGAAAGTCCATTTAACGATGTACGGAATTCCCCTGCCTCAAAAGCTTGATGAAATAAAGAAAGCTGAGAAGGTTCTCGTGGTGGTTGGAGCGGAAAAGGTCCCACCGGAAGTTTATGAGCTTTGCCACCTGAACATTTCAATCGGCACTCAACCTCACAGCGAGGTTGCTGCACTTGCAGTCTTTCTCGACAGAGTTCTCAACAAAGTCTTCGACCTCAGCTTCGATGATGCAAAAATTAAAGTGATCCCCAGCGAGAGGGGAAAGAGAGTTGTTTCAGAGTAGCTCTATCTCAATTTCATCCTTTGTGGCCTCAATCCTCTTTAACCTCTTCGCAATCTCAAACCTCAACCTGTCCGGCACTCTCTCATCGGCACTCTTCAGACCGAATTTGTCCAGAATGAAGCTGAAAAGAAGGTTGCTGTTGTAGAAGAGCAGTGCCGAAAAGCCAAGGTCGAGGTAGAGCCTGAAATTCTGCTCACCCATCATCAAATCGTATCCCCTCTCCCTCAACCACTCCTCGAAGTCGCTAATCGAGAGTCTCACGAACCCCATAGGAAAAGGGACTTTAAAAGGTTTATCAAATCACTACTTGGCTTTGTAAACGCTGAAATTCATGCAGGAGACGTCAGTGAGGGGCTTTCTGAACACAAGAAATTCTGGAAGTCTTTCCAATTGAGGTGTGGTCCAGAAAGTCCAGCACCTGACCACCATGGTTTCAACGAACTCCAGA
>LZCG01000226.1_pt1 | contig 10381 bp, 17 predicted proteins | sample 768541 | NCBI WGS metagenome assembly LZCG01 (sample SAMN05200874, study PRJNA324366) | oil field metagenome | isolation source: sample BH-FW-1 from oil reservoir | place: India: Bombay High | collected 2015-07-11
GCTTCATCCAGTTGCTGTGGCAGATACGCTTTATAATATCGGCTGATAGCGTTCTTCTTCAGCTAAATCTTTACGTCCTTGTTGTTCGTAGGTTTCAGCACTTTCCATACGCTGTTTAACCTGTTTTTGCAACAATTTCATCTCAACAGATTCCGGAATTTCTTCATCGCCGTGACCTTTGCCGGTTTTTTCGATAAGTAAAGCTGACTTGATGGCACGAAGCGCCTCCAGTTTGCGCTTGTCTTTAGCCAGCATCGCTTTTTTAATGTCTTCGTTTATGATAATTTCAAGACTCATAATTAATCAACATTTTTATGAATATATCCATTGTTTTTTTGATAGTGACTTCTTCATTTTTATTTTTCCCCAACACGTACTCAGGGTCGTTTTCTTCCTCTGAATCGGGAGTATCTTCCAGGTGAATACTTCTTCTTTTAAACGCCGGAATTTTTTCCATATGTTGGCGTTCGTGGTCGGTCAAAGGACTTCTTCGTTTGGGGGCTTTGCCTATATAACTAAGTTTTTCAACCCGTTCATTTCTTTGTTTTTGAAGCATATCATCATTTTCTGTTAAAGGGTCATCCAAGCGCTTCTTTTTCTTTGTAAACTGAAAGTTTCCTGAAAGGCTGGATTCGTCATCTGAAAACAACTCTGGCTCCTGTTTTTGTTTCGGTTGATCTGATAAAGATTTCTGATTTTCAGTTGTTTTCGCACTGTCAAATCAAACTCAGGTGAACTTTCCTGTTCAATATCCCCGGTATAAGTATGTTTTTTCATTTCAGTTTCTTCATCCTCATCGGGATACAGCGGGCTAACTTTGTAATCTTGTTGTTCCTCCAAATCTTTGGATTCAGGTTCTACACTTTCATTAGCTGTAGGATATGTTTCTTCCTGTGTGGCTGTTTTTTCAGTCGTTGAATCCTGAATGGTTGATTCTTCGATGGTTGAATCATTCTTTTGGTCATAGAGTTTTTTTATGATTTTAGTATCTTCTTTTTTTATTTTCTTTTCAAAGCCTGTAGCAACAATTGTGATGCGAATGGATTGACCAAGATTATTGTCGAGGCTGTTACCAAAAATAATGTTGGTGTCTTTGCCTGATTGTTCCTGAATAAAGTCGGTGATGTCGTTCATTTCTGTTATCGACATCTCTTTTTCATCAGATGAAGCGACATAAAGCAACAAATTTTCGGCGCCATTGATGGAATTGTCGGCGAGCAATGGGGAGGTTAACGCCATCTCTGCACATTTCAGGGCCCTGTTCTCCCCTTCTGCCATAGCTGAGCTCATCAGGGCTTTACCGCCGTTTTTCATGACGGTTTTCACATCCTCAAAATCTACATTGACCATCCCCGGCACCGTAATCAGTTCAGCAATTCCTTTTGCAGCTGTAGTCAGAATATTATCAGCTTTTTTAAATGCGTTTGATACACTTAAGTCCTGGTGTATTTCCCTGATTTTTTCATTCAGGATAATCAGGATGGTATCCACATTTTTTTGTAATTGAATAACCCCCTGGTCTGCTTGTTTACGACGGCGTGGCCCTTCAAACTGAAACGGGATGGTTACGATGCTACTGTAAGAATTTCCTTTTGTTTGGCAATTCCCGCAATAACTGGTGCCGCTCCTGTTCCGGTTCCGCCACCCATTCCGGCAGTGATAAACAACATTTCGGTATTGTCTCCCAATATTTTTTCGATTTGTTCCTGTGATTCCATAGCGGCTTCCCGTCCTACTTCAGGTTTGCTGCCAGCGCCTTTTCCATTTTTTCCTAATTGTAGTTTAATAGGCACCGGACTTTGTTCAAGCGCCTGGGCATCGGTGTTTGCAACAATAAAGTCAACATCTTTGATTCCTTCGCGGAACATGTTGTTAACGGCATTACTTCCACCGCCTCCAACACCTATAACTTTAATGCTGTTATTGTTGTCTTTTGTGTTATTAAATTTTAGCATTGGCATGGTTTTCTCCTTTTTTTTAAAAATACTTTGATTGCTTTAGCGGATGTTATTTTTTTAAACTATTTTTCAACATATGAAAGTTAATTATTACTCTGTTCTTCTTCATCAAAAAATCTTATTAGGCCGTCCAGGAATGAGCCGGGTCCTTTGCCTTTTTTGCGACCCGGTTTTTTTTCTGTCGGTTTTAGCGCCCTGTTGGTTTTTATGGCTTATCATATCGTTGGCTTTTTTAATATTTTCAATACCGTGAATCACCAAACCAATCCCTGTAGCAAACAAGGGTAGTCTCAGTTCTTTTTGGGTCATCGCGTTCAGATGTTCTCCCGGCAGACCAATTCGGGTATCTTTTGCCGTAACATAGGAAGTCAGCTGTCGGATATCCTTTAGTTGAGCTCCGCCTCCGGTAAGAACGATGCCACCTATCAATTTGTCAGCATAGCCTGATTTTTCGATTTCATAAACCACTTGTTCTAAAATTTCCTGTGTGCGGGCCTGAATGATGTGGGCCAGATTGCGCATGGTGATTTCTTTTGGTTTCCGGCCTTTCAGCCTGGAATAGATACAACCTCATTGTCTTTGTTTTGAGATGCCAGGGCTGAACCAAATTTAACCTTTAAATCTTCAGCATGTTTTCTTATAATGGCGCAACCCTCTTTTACGTCTTCGGTAATAACGGCTCCGCCAAAGGGGATAACTGCCGTGTGGCGCAGGATATTTTCATAAAATATGGCGATATCAGTAGTCCCTCCGCCAATATCTACCAGGGCTACGCCGGCTTCCATTTCTTCGGGATATAATACGGCTTTGGAAGAGGCCAACGGTTCCAGAATCAGTTCATCAACTTCCAAATCTGCTTTTTTAACACATTTATAAAGGTTTTTTGCCGCATGTGTCATGCCGGTGATAATATGAAAATTGGCTTCCAATGAGTTTCCCATCATGCCCACAGGCTGTACAATATCATCTTCACCATCAATGGTATAACTTTGAGGAATCACGGAAATGATTTCTTCGCCTGGTTTCATGCCAATATTGAACATGCTGTTGGTAAGTTGATCGACGTCTTCCTGACTAATCTCTTCATCATTTTTTCTCTGATGATGCTGCCGTGATGCTGGTGGCTTTTGATGTGCTGACCAGCGATACCCACTTTTACGGATTTGATATTCACCTGCGATGTTTTTTCTGCCTCAGCAATGGCTGTACGAATGGCTTCAACGGTATCACTGATATTGTTTACCACACCTCTTTTTACCCCTAATGACGGGGCTTTTCCATAGCCCAGAATTTCTATCTTGCCGTTCAAATCCTCCCTCCCGACGATGGCTGCCACTTTTGTGGTTCCTATGTCGAGGCCTACAATAATTTCGTTGTCGTTGTTTTCCATAGCTCTATATTTTTGAACAGACGATTTGATTTTTATATTTCAAATTGATTGATTTATATTTTTGCCACCCTTCTGCCGGAAGGGCTTGCTCGTAGAATGCTACAAGTTTCCTTATTTTTTGCTGAACATGTTGATATTTGCCAAAAAAAATTACCTGGTTGCCAATTGTCGGTATCAGCTCATATTCTCCTTTATCATTGACAAATATCTGCCCAATCTGTTCGCTAAGAAACCTGTTTTGTTGCAACCGTATGGCTAAATTAGTTATCTCTGCTATTTGATTGTATTCTTTGGTATCCAATAATTCATGATTTTTAAACAACAAAGAATCGGGAATATTTATCTTAATGTTGCCGCTGGCAATCATCACCCGCGAAGGGTTTCCGGGAATGACCGGAATCATTTTTCGGTCGGATGTGATGTAAAGGCTTTGACCGGTTGTGGTAGTTATCCTTACAACAGGCTCAAATATTTTTATCCTGATTTTTAGAAAATAGTTCAGGGTGCGAATCACATCACAGGAAGCAATTAACGGATTTTGATATAATTTTTTGGTGATTTCCTTAACAGGAATTTCTTTTATTTTCTGTAGGTCAGAAGAATCAAAATCAGATTCTATCATTCTTTTAACCTGTTTCTCAGTCATTAAAAGATTGTCTTCATTTGGATTGATTACTTCCACCAGCAATCCCCGGCAAAGACTTTCTTCGTGTTGTTTCTTAAGATAATGCAAAGCCAGCCCAAGTCCAATCAGGGTTGTTAGCAGAAGGATTGTGGTGACGATTTTTTTTACCATTGCAGTTCCTCCAATTTTTTTGTGATTTGTGGAACAAGCCTGTCTATATCTCCTGCACCCAATGTGACCAAAATTTCCGGTTGTTTTTCAAAACAGACCGATAAAATCTCTTCCCTGTTTATGATGGTCTTTTTCTTTAGTTTCATTCTCCTGAGGATGTCTTTACTGGAAACGCCTTTTATAGGTTTTTCCCTTGCGGGATAAACAGGCATCAGATAAGCTTCGTCCAACTGGTCGAGGCTTTTGGCAAATTCATCTGCAAAATCACGGGTGCGCGAATAAAGATGAGGCTGGAAAATTCCGGTAATCTTTTTTTTGGGAAACAAGGTTTTTACGGCCGACAAAAATGCGGCAATCTCTTCAGGATGGTGGGCATAATCATCAATATAGACGGTTTGTTCTGAACGATATCTGATGTCAAAACGACGCACTACCCCCTCGAAAGTTTCAATCCCTGTTCTAATCAGTTGCTTGTCAATAGACAAGGAATGTGCAACAGCAAAAGCCGCTGTGATATTTTTCAGATTATAAGTGCCGGGCAAAGAAGACTGAAGCTTTTCAATCGTAAAGTTATTATACTCTAAATCAAATACCTGAAAACCATTCTGAATGGTCGGATGTGTTGCTTTAAAATCACTTTTCTCATGAATTCCATAAGTTTTAAATTCAAATTTGTAGGAAAAGCAGGGTTCCAGATTTTTTTCCAGAAACAATGTCCCTTGGCGATCTAGTTGTTGGGCAAATGTTTTAAAAGAATCCTCCAGATTATTTTTTGAGCCATAGATGTCCAGATGGTCTGCATCTATTGCAGTAATGATTAACATATCAGGAAAAAGGTGCAGGAATGACCTATCGAATTCGTCGGCCTCCACGACCAGGATTTTGGCCTGTGGATTTATAATGCAATTGGATTTGACATTCTTTGCAATACCGCCAATAAAAGCAAGTACAGGAATGCCAGCATGCTGGAGCAGGTGTGCAATTAGGGCTGTTACTGATGTTTTTCCGTGTGTTCCTGCTATGGCGATGGTAAAATGTTTTTTTGATATAAGCCAAGTACTTCAGCTCGTTTTAAAAGGGGGATATTGTGCTCAACGCAATAGCGATATTCATGTAAATTATCGGGAACAGCAGGAGTTCTGACAACCAAATCAACAGCTTCAGGAATCAGGTCGGGCCGGTCCTCGTAATGGATCAACATGCCCTCTTCCTCAAGTTGATGCGTAAGGGGAGAAGGTGTTTTGTCATAACCTGAAATATCCATGCCCCTGCTGAGAAAATAGCGGGCCAGGGCACTCATTCCAATGCCTCCGATTCCCAGAAAATGGACTTTTGACAGATTAATCAGATGATTCATTTTTTTAATTTTTTTAAAATATCACTTGCAATCTTTTGTGTGGCCTCTTTTTGAGAAAAAGATTCAATTTGTTGTTCAAACTGCCGGATTCTATAAGGATTGCCCAGCAGGTTTTCTAATGTCGGGACAAGTTGTTCATCCAACTGATGATCTTCAATCATTTCGGCAGCACCGGCCTCAACTAGTTTTATAGCATTCTTTTTCTGATGGTCTTCGGCAGCAATGGGAAGCGGCACAAAAATGCAGGCTTTGCGGGCTGCACTAAGCTCTGCTATAGAGATGGCACCGGCACGGGCCACTACAAGGTCGGCTGCTCCATAGGCCAGGTGTATGTTGTTGATAAAAACGTAAGGCTTGATAAGATGAAGGGCTTTTTCCCGTCAATCAGTGACCTGGCCTCTTTATAAAAAAATTTCCCGGTTTGCCAGATGACCTGAATCTGATGGATGATAAAATAATCAAGGTGATTGGCTACAGCCTGATTGACAGACCGGGCTCCCTGACTTCCCCCCATAAAAAAACTGTTGGTTGGCCACCTGACAAACCAAAGGCTTGTGCACTTTGAGATTTATCTGGCTTTGGACCAAAGAATTCAGGTCTGACAGGGTTTCCGCACAACAAAATATTTTTAGTGTTCAGTGTTTTTTCCATTCCCGGAAAGGCTGTGTAAACCCGTTTGGCTTTTGTTGCCAGGCGCCGGTTGGTTATTCCCGGAAAAGCATTTTGTTCCTGAATGAATGTTGGAATATTTTTTTTCTGAGCCATCAATAAAACCGGACCGCTGGCATAGCCGCCAAAACCAACAACGCCATCAGGCCTAAAAGTTTTCAGGATGTTTCGTGCCATCATGAGGCTTCTGATGAGCATGAAAGGAAATTTAATGTTTTTAAATGTCCAATGACGCTGCAGTCCCATCACGGGCAAACCTGTTATGGGATAACCTGCAGCAGGGACTTTCTCCATTTCCATTCTGCCACGGGCTCCGATAAAATGTATTTTCGCATCGGGCAACTGTCTTTTGATTTCATCGGCTACGGCAATGGCCGGTATAATGTGACCGCCAGTACCTCCTGCACTAAAAATGAGTTTATTATTCATAGGAATCCTCCATTTTTGTTTGCTGGTTTCGGACTGCTACGGCCTGAATCATCCCAATAGCGACAAAAGTAATAAGAACAGACGAGCCTCCCTGCTGATAGCCGGCAGGGTCATCCCGGTTACGGGAAAAACACCGACAGAAACACCCATGTTGATCATGGCCTGAAGGGAAATAGAAAATCCAATACCCAAAACCAAAAGCCCGTTAAACAAGGTGGTGCTTTTCAGAAAAATACGAATACTTCGATACAGAAAAATAAGGTAAAGAAACATTAATCCCAATCCTACGACCGAACCATATTCTTCGATAATAATGGCATAAATAAAATCATTATGAGCCTCAGGCAGGATATAGCGCTGGGTGCTTTTTCCCGGGAGTTTTCCTGTAAGCCCACCTCCTGCAATCGCAATTTTAGCTTGTCGGATTTGGTAATTTCCGCTGTTTTCAAATTGGTCGGGATGCAGGCGGCTTTCGATACGCTCTTTCCAGATAGAGAACCTGCGAAAGTCAGGATACTGATAAATCAAAAGAATTAAAATGGCAAAGAAAACCACAATGCCGGCCGTCATCACCAACAAGTGTTTCAGCCTGGGGCCATTGAAAAGTATAAGCGCCAGGTTGGTGATAAAAATAAGAGCCGCGGTAGAAAAATCGCCGATAAATATGAAACCTGTTACGACAAAAACCGGAAGGATGAGTTTGATAAAAGTGCCAGCTTCTTTGATGTAGTCTTTGTTCAGGGCCAGTTGCCAGGCGGTGTAAACCAGTAAAGTGATTTTGGCTAACTCGGAGATTTGAACGGAAACACCGATGTAGGGAATTACGGCCCAACGTGTTTCCATAAAAAAGGTTGACTGCCAAAAGCGGAATGGTGATGACCAGGCCAAAAACAGCGAACATCTTGATGTATTTGATAGAGATTTTATGAGTAAAATAGGCCAGCACCACCTGTCAGGATAAAATAAAACGACGAAACAAATAATATTCTGTATTTCCTTCTCTGTAAACATAAGCCAGCTTTCCGGTTGAGCTGTACACGGCTGCCAGTGACATCAGACTAAGGAAGAACAAAATTACCCAAATGGTTTTGTCCCCATCAAATGCAAGTGCTATTTTTTTGCCTCTGATTGTCATTGTTATAAACTCCTTACATATTTTTTAAACAGGTTTCCTCTCTCTTCATAATTGCTGAATAAATCAAAACTCGCACAAGCCGGTGAAAGCAACACGGCTTCATGGTCGTGTGCAATCCGATAAGCCCAATGTACAGCGTCTTCTATAGACTGTGTTTCATAGATTTCTTCGATAGTATCCTTAAAAGCATTGATTAAATGGCTGTTGTCAACACCCAGGCAGATAATGGCTTTTACTTTTTCGGCAACCAGCGGCTTTAATTTGGAGTAGTCATTCCCTTTGTCAATTCCGCCTGCAATCCAAACTACCGGCTTGTTGATGCTTTCTAAAGCATACCAGGTACTGTTTACATTGGTGGCTTTGGAATCATTGATAAACTCAATGCCGTGAATCTGTGTTACGGATTCCAGACGGTGTTCAATGTTTTGAAAATCAGACAGACATTTTTTAATGGTTTCCTTACGGATATCAACCAGACGGGTGGCAATGCCTGCGGCCATTGAGTTGTAAACATTGTGTCTTCCCTGTAAAGCAAGTTCTTCTATTGTCATGATAAGTGGATTATTTTTGTTATTCGCATTGATAATTATTTGTTCTGCATCCCGATAGGCACCATTCTGCACTTGTCTGTTTAAAGAAAACGGATGATGTTCTGCGGGAATAGATTTTTTTTGAATGATATTCATTGTTTCAGTGTCGTCAAGGCAATAAATAAAGTGGTCCTGATGGGTCATATTCCGGGTAATGCGGAATTTTGATTCGGCATAATTATGAAACTGCTGGTCGTAACGGTTCAGGTGGTCGGGGGTAATATTGGTGATGACGGTTATGTGAGGTTTAAATGAATAACAATGGTCTAACTGAAAACTGGAAACTTCGAGTGTAAAGTAATCATAATCACCTTCTGCCACTGCTTGTGCAAAACTATTTCCAATGTTCCCTGCCAGAGAGCAATTTTTTCCTGCTGTTTTCAGGATGTGGTGTATAAGGCTGGCGGTGGTGGTTTTGCCATTGCTTCCCGTAACAGCTATAATTTCGGCATCGGTAAACCAGGAAGCAAACTCAATTTCGTCAATAACAGGAATTTTTTGTACTGCAGCTTTTTGTAACAAAGGAATATTTTCGGAAATCCCCGGACTTTTGATAATGACGTCTGATTTAAGGATTTTATCAAAGCTGTGTCCGTTTTCTTCAAAGGAGATATGATGCTTTTGAAACAACTGTTTTTTATTGGGTTTGATGGTTTCGTTATCAGACACAAAAACATCCATTCCACGTGTGGCCCCCAAAAGGGCCGCACCGGTACCACTGATACCTGCACCAAGAATGGATATGTTTTTTGTGTTGTGTAACATCTATCTGATTTTAAGGGTTACAATGGTTAATACGGCGAGCATTATACCGATAATGAAAAATCGCATCACTATTTTTTGTTCTGCATAGCCTTTGATTTGATAATGATGATGCAGGGGCGACATTTTAAAGATACGCCTTCCTTCACCATATTTTTGCGGGTATATTTGAAATAAGAAACCTGAAGCAAAACCGAAAGATTTTCTATCAGGAAGATGCCGCAAAGAATAGGAATGAGCAACTCTTTACGAATCATAATGGCGAAAACGGCAATAACCCCGCCAATAGTCAGGCTGCCAGTGTCGCCCATAAATACCTGAGCCGGATGGGCGTTGTACCAAAGGAAACCAATCGTGGCTCCTACAAATGAACTGATATAAATGGTTAGTTCACCGGCATTGGGGATATACATAATGTTCAGGTAATCGGAAAAAATGATGTTGCCCGATACCCAGGCCAGCAGGCCAAGGGTCGCCCCGATGATAGCCGATGTTCCGGTAGCCAGCCCGTCGATGCCGTCAGTCAGGTTAGCGCCGTTGGAAACAGCTGTAACAATCAGAATGATAATGGGGATAAAAATCAGAAATGTCCATTTTGAGGCGTTTTCGCCCAACCAGTTGATGAGTATGGCATAATCAAATTCATTTTTTTTGAAAAACGGGATAGTTGTTTTGGTGGACTTGGTCGGCGCTGAGAAATTTATTTTTGCTTTATCTATTCTGGAAGCGTCGGGATTGGCTTCAATGACCATGGAATAGGTTTCATCAGCATTGTTTTTTTCGCGGATAACAATATCTTCATGCCAGTACATGGTGGCGCCTACTACGATTCCAAGAACTATCTGGCCGAGGATTTTAAATTTTCCGCGAAGGCCCTTTTTATCTTTTCTGAAAACTTTGATATAGTCATCAACAAAGCCAATCAAGCCAAGCCAAATGGTGGAAAACAAAATCAGAATGATGTAAATATTATGGAGTTTGGCAAAGAGCAAAGTGGGAATCAGGATAGCCCCGATGATAATCAGACCTCCCATAGTGGCGTCCCGGCCTTACTGTTTTCTCCTTCCAGGCCCAGTTTCCGAATGTTTTCTCCGGCTTGTTTTTTTCTCAAAAGATTGATGAGGCTTTTGCCAAAAACCAGCGAAATCAGCAATGAGAGAATCACAGCCATAGCCGCGCGGAACGAAATAAACTGAAACATTCCGGACGCCCGGAAAGTCAAATGCAGTATCCAAATAATCAAACAGATAATATAACATCCTTCTATTTATTTTAAATATTTATAAAGCATTTCT
>LZCG01000227.1_pt1 | contig 10360 bp, 16 predicted proteins | sample 768541 | NCBI WGS metagenome assembly LZCG01 (sample SAMN05200874, study PRJNA324366) | oil field metagenome | isolation source: sample BH-FW-1 from oil reservoir | place: India: Bombay High | collected 2015-07-11
ACTTTCTTCCCCTTTTACTTCATCTGCTCTTACATTTATTTGTGCAGAATAAATGATCAAATTTGTTAATATGAGCATTAAAAAAAATACAGTAAAACGCTTCATACTTTTGCCTCCAAAAAATTATTAGCTTGATTTTGACCATCAAAAAAGCGGACATATTAAAATAATCTTTCAATTGTTTTTGTGGTTCTATAGTATTAAAACCTTCAGTCAATAAACGATAATTTTTTAATGTTCTAGAGTAAGAAGTTTTTAAAAGAATTTCGACGGTATTTTTTGGATATGGATAAGTTAAAGCAGGATCAAAAGATATTATTACTGCATCTTTAGGAAATTTTTGAGGAATAAACGATATATATGAGGTTGGAATAAAAAATCCACCTTGAAATTCATAGTAACTATAATAAGGTGGAAAAGCTAATTCCATCATTAACATATCAACAATTCTTGTTTCGTTCTCCAGTATAATTACTTCTCTTTTTTTTAGCTCGAAGACTTCGAAACTTACATTTGCTTCAAGTGAAGAAAGCGTTTGATCACCAAAATAATCTTCCAAAAACTTTTTTAAAGAATCTGGATTGTAAAGGGACATTTTTCCTCTTCCCAATCTTATCAATGCCGTTGTTTGAGCGTATCTACTGTTGTATAATTCCGTATTGGTAATTACTTCACGTAAAGGGTTGTTTTTTCGTATATGAAATCTTTTAAACGGCCGAAAAAGTTCACCCCGTACATAGAATAAAATAAACCTCTTAAACTACCTAAACTAGAGGTATATAGGTTTAAGACTTTTTCTTTTTTGCTATAGACTCTAAGACGCCAGATTCCCAATAAAAACCTTCAAAAAATCCTCCCATTACTAAGTTCAACGTTACTCCCTCACTTTATTTTGCATAGATTTTAAAAAGTTTTTAGCATTTTGGTATATTTCATTAAAATAAGAAAAACCCTCCCATGAATACTCTATCGGGAATGTGTAACTTCTTCTGCTTTATTTATTTCATAGTTAACCATCAAATCATTTTTAAAATCTTCTATGGAAATAATATAATCCAATCCGTCGTTAAATTTAAAATCGTTCTTAACCTCGCCATTTAAATTACTTGCTATTATATAATCTGCTCCTAGCTTTTTAGCTAATTTTACTGGAACAGGAGTTAAAACACCTCCATCCAAAAGGCTCATACCCCCTAACCTTAAAGGAGGGAAAACCCCAGGAACACTTGAAGAAGCCATAACAGCATCGATTATGTACCCTTCTGTGATCTCAACTTCTTCTCCGCTTTCTAAATCATATGAAACGATTCCCAGTTTTATCTTACAATCAGAGAAGCGTTTACGTCCATACAACTGTTTGTAAATATCGTAAACGAAATCATTTTTTAAAAAGCTCTTGCCTGCAACCATTTTAGGGAAATTAGTAATTCTGTTGTTTAGAGTTCTAAACTGCGAATCTATCATTTTTTTCTTTTTAAGTGTCAAGTCTTTGAATATTTTAAATAGCTCTACATCAGGATTTAAAGCATAGAGGGCCCCAACTAAAGCACCTACACTGGACCCTGTTACTACTTCGACTTTTATCGATCTTTCTTTCAGTTCATCTATTAAGGCAACGTGAGCAGCCCCTCTTGCACCGCCACTTCCTAAAGCTATTCCGTAAACCATTCTTTCCTCCTGTAATTATTGGAATAATAAAACAATTCCTGCACCAACCAATACTCCAACAAGTCCTACAATTATAGATGAAATATAAGTTTGATTTGGTTTTTCTATTTCTTCTATTGAATTTTCTAAATTGCCTATTTTTTTTACGTTCTCATCGGTTTTTGTGAAAGTGTAGCAATGCTTTCATCGTGAAGAAAAACTGTTTTTTCAATGTTAGAAATCCTTGATTCAACACTTGAAAGTTTATTTTCGATATTTTTTAATTCTTTTTCAAGGGAAACTAACTCCGTTGCTAACTGTTGAGATAATTCTGCCTTTAGATCGTTTTTTAACATCATAGGATCGTTCAAATATTCAGTCTCACTTTTAATTTCATAGTATTTTTCAAGTAAAGAATTATAAGAATTTTTAAGCTCTTCTATCTCAGAGGAAGTTATTTGAAAATTGTTCAAAGTATTTTCAATATTGGATAATCTATTCTGTACCTGTATTATATCATTTTGTAACTGCGCATTAGTTCTATTCAGATTTTGGTAGTTATCATTCAAATAATCAACTGTTTCAGCAATTTTTGTTATATCCCCTATTTGTGATAATGTATCTTTATTTAAATTAGTCAAGGTTGCTAAAGAGGATATTTGAGCATTCTAATCACTTCTGTTTCTTCTTTTTAAATTTTGAATATCACCGTTATTTTTTCTAATGCCAAATAAAGTTCGTCCAAATTATTTTTAAATTCTTCGAACATCGTAGCATATACAGTCAGTTCACCAATTTGATCATAATAAGTACCAATCGTTCTTTCTAAGCTCGAAACTCTTTCTTGCAAATTTTTTATATCCAGAGTATATTGGGAATCAACCATCTCTGATGACGTTGGTGTGAGTTTTGATAATTCAAAAATTATATTGTCCAATTTTTTGTTCTGAATTATTATTTGTTCAGAAAGAGTGTTATATTTATTTTGCAAATCTAATATTTTAGAGTTGTAGTAGGCATGCCTTGCATCGAAAGTTTCTATGTAAGATTGGTTTGAAGCCACTTGATCATATAATACAGATAGATCGTTCGAGAGATTATTAGTTTTTACTTTCATTCCTTCGATATCGGCTCTTATTCCCAACAACAATTCATCGTTTAATGTTTCTGTTGAAATACTTGTTGAAACGTTTGATAAGATGAAATTCAACTTAGCCTCGTTTTCATTAATCTTTTTATTCAGTTCATTATAACTATTTTTATATGGAAGTATCTCACTTTCTATCCTTACAATCCTTTGCTCAAGATTATTCAATGTAGCTGACAATGTGTCGTTATAAAGATAAACTTCGTTTTTAGCGATGTTTGTCAAAGAGGTTTTCAACCCATCTATTTCGAGATTTAATCTCATGTCTATATAATTTTTAATTCTTCTTTATTTGATTCGGTTGAATTTACCAATATAGATTCTAGACTTTCAATAGTTTGATCGTATTTATTGTTTAAGTTTATTACCTCTTGTTCGAAATGATTGAGGCGTTCTTGAAAAATTGTCAAGGATGCCATTGAAGAGTCAGCAATCATTTGTACTTCATCTTGTGCCGTTTTTTTTGCAATATCGATCGCTCCTTGAGAAATTTCTTGGAAGATAACGTTGTCTTCGTTAATTGGTTGACTAGGATCAATTACCGCTAAAATATCTGAAACATTTTTCCCTAAATTTTGGATAGAGGAGTCCAGATAAGATAGTCGGTCATCGTGGGCAAAAACGGTACTTTCTAAATTGTACAATCTTTTTTCAGCATTTAAATTTTCGAGGTTGAGCAATCTGTTACTTATTTCTTCGAGTTCTTGACCATAAAGTCCATCTACATAATCGAGCATATTTGAACCAAACTCTGCCAAATCATATCTTAAAACTTGCTGAGAACCTCTGAAACGGCCTTGATTGTCTAGATACATGATTCCTGATTCAACCATTCTCACCACTTGAGGATATATCGGTGAGGATGGTTGTAAATCTACTATGTTGGTTTGGGATAACAAACTCAATGAAATAAAAGTAAAAAACAAAAATAAAACTATTTTTTTCGCCATATTTATAACCCTCCAAAAAGTTTGTCTAGATCAACGTACATAGGTTCGTTTACGAAAATTACTACAGACATTTCTCCATTTGAAAACAAATTTGGTCCTGAAGGTAAATAAAGCACTTTCTCTGTGTGAGTAAATTCTTCACCATTGATAGTATACTTCTCCCCTGTAAAATTGACCTTTACAGGTACAGGAGAGTCAAATTCAAAATGTACGAAACTCTTTTCACCAGGGCTTATAGTCACTTTTTGTTGTTTGATTTCATTGAACTTTCTGACCTCTATCGTATAATCTCCTGATTTTAACGGGTAACCAAAGCAATCCTTATAATTCAAATATTGGCCATCAATGTAAATAAGAGGATCTTTAACGTTTGTGGTAATAAACAGGTTACCAAAATCACTTCCGGTATAAATATCCACACTTTCAGAAGGTTCCAAAAGGATGCTATACGTTCTATTTAATGTCCTTACGTTTACAAACTGAGGATTGTTTAACATATTGTAAAGAAAAATGCAGGAGTCTTTTGGGTTTTCCTAGAAAGCTCACGGGCGTATTGTGTAGAGAATAAACATTTACTGTACTCAGTTTATTTAAATCTATACTTTCCATTTTGTCATAAAAATCTCTATAAATAGGAAATTCTAAACTTTTTGTTCCGGATACAATTCTAACAAAATGTGGTGAATCATCCAAAATAATCGAATCAATTCCTTTCCCTACGTATTTACCATCGATATTGAATTCATTAATTTCAGTAATTTAGAAAATTTATTGTATTTAAAAATGGATTCAATTCAACATAATATCTGTTCAAGCCGTTTTGGGTTAATTCAATCAGCATTTCTTTAGATTCGTATCCTAATTTAGATAATGTTAAATTATATGTGCCAGTTGGGAATAAACCTTTCATTGGTGTACTTCCTACATATTCACCATCCAAAAATACCCCCACATCTTTTGGTTCGCTATCAACAAAGAGTTCTATTCCTTTTTCTAAATCAATTAAGATTCTATCATCTTGAGGCAAATTTTTTATTGTTTTAACTAAATAACCTTCTTTTTCCAACAAAATTATATCGAAATTATCTCTTTTTACGGTAATAGGAGTTGTTCCAATTAACTTTCCATCTACAAAAACGTTTGCTTGGTTAGGATTTGATTCAATCAATATTTCATTAGAAGGAATTAGAGAGACCCTTAAATTTTTCTTATCAAATGGTTTCAACTCAAGGTTTAGTTCTTTTGCAAAAAATCCATCTTTTTCTATAATTATTTTTTCTACGTTGTACGGAATATCAACTTCATTAGATGTGGGTAAGGCTATATTGTAATCTTGATTTAAAAAGGTGTATTTTATATTGGCAGAATCAACGTTGATATCAAAAATAAGTTTGGCTAAAGGAACTTGTTCAGCTGTAATTTGGGATTCACTTCCTAAAAGCTCTATACGGACAATAAAATCGCTGTATCCCAGTTTTTTTACATGGAGATAACCATCCGTATCATTAGGTACTTCGATTGTAAAAGGTGTTTCTGTAACAGTTCCCATAAATTGAGAATCAAAATAAACTTCACTACCAGGTAATGCTATTAGATTTATTGTGTAAGAAAAAAGAAATGTTGTAAAGATTAATACGAGAAACACTAAAAACCTTCTATACACTGTTATATCCCACCTTGATTTTCATTCAAAATTTTATTGATTTCATTTAATATTTCTACACTTCTTTCTTTTTCTCCCAATTTTTCATATACTTTTTCCATCAATATTACCTGTTTTTATCACGTTTCTATTATATTAGTCCCGTCTTGAGTAATTTGAACAACATATACCCTTTTATCCTTCTTTGATTTTTCCCTAACCAAATATCCTGCAATTTCCAATCTTCTAATGAGTCCAGTTGTTGTGCTTTTTGTTACCCCCAATCTTTTACTGATGTCACTGAGCATTTTAGGACCTTTGAAATAAACGGTTTGTAAAACATCAAACTGAGCCGGAGAAATGTTGAACTCTTTTAAAACTTTTCTTCCTTCACTTTTTACTTTTGAGCAAATCTCTCTAATCATCTTTTCCATTTGAATTGAAGGGTTATTTTCCATTTTATTCCTCCCCAGATTATGAAGTATTTCTCTAATTTTCTGGATTCAGTCATGATCAAAACGCAATATCTAATATAGTATATCATATTCTTGAAAAATCAATCTGACAATTTACAAAGTTGAGTTATTTATACATTAATGGTAAAATAATCAAAGGTTCTTAAAAAGAATTTTTAAGGGTGGGGAAGGGGTGAGGGGCGCTATTAATTAAATTATTTTAATGTTTATGGGAGGAATATATGGAAAAAGATCTAACAAAAGGTAGTGTAATAAAGCATATTTTGTTGATGGCACTACCTACAATGTTTGGTATGGCAGCCCAAATGGTTTACGATCTTGTTGATATCTTTTGGATAGGCATGATTTCCAGTGAGGCGATAGCGGGGGTGACCATTTTTTCAACTATTTTTTGGATGGTGGATTCATTAAATGAGATTATTGGTGTAAGTTCAATCTCATTGGTATCTCAAGCTTACGGTAAAAAAGATTATAATCAAACTGCAAGATCAATTGAACAAACTATAAGTTTCAAATTTTTGGTTGCATTGATAGCTGCAACCTTCATGGCAGTGTTTTTGGAACCATTGATGTCTCTTTTTGCAGATGAAACTGTGGTGAATTATGGTTTAGAGTATGGTTATTTAAGATTGTTCTTTTTACCGATAATGTTCTCTTCCTACTCTGTAAACACTGTTTTTAGATGTTTGGGGGATGCTAAAACACCAATGATTATAATGATATTTGTTAGCATACTAAACCTTTTTCTTGATCCTATTTTTATCTTTGAAACGGTACCTTTTATCAACTTACCAGGCTTGGGTTTTGGAGTTTTGGGAGCAGCAATTGTCAACCGTGGTTTCTCAGTTCCATTGCTTTTCTTTATAGGCTTTTTAATTCTTTTTTCCAGAACTCATGAAGTCAAACCTCGTATAAAAGGTTTATTTAGACTAAATAAAGATATTGATATAAAATTAATAACTATAGGAATGCCAAACGGTGTAGAAATACTTTTTAGAAATCTTTCAAATATAGCTATATTAGGTTTTGTCTCACTTTTTGGTAATCAGGCTATCGCAGCAAATGGGATCGCTGGCAGGATTTTTGGATTTGCCTTCGTCCCTTTGTTTGGTCTTACTATGGGGGCATCTTCTGTGGTTGGTCAGGCGATAGGAGCCGGAGATATAAAAAGATCTGAAAGAGCTGCAAATATCACGGGAATATTAGGTTCAGTTGCAATTGTTATTTTTCATTGTAATGGCGTTTGGTTTTGGTGAAAGTGTGATTTCTCTCTTCACAAACGACGCTATTGTGATTAAATATGGAACTGAATTTCTAAAGTATGGATCAGTGGGTTTAGTGGTGCTAGGATATGGATTTGGTCTTGCGAGCGCTTTTTCTGGGTCCGGATACAACCTTCCGTTTCTTTTATCCAGCGTTATTTCAAGGTGGGGTATACAGTTATGCATTTTAATCGTAGCTATTAATATTTTTAATCAGTCCTTAACTTGGGTATGGCTTTCTTATATGTTTGGAGATATCGCAGAATCTTTCATCCTTTTTTATTTTTATAAAAAGGGAAGATGGAAAGAAAAAAAAGCCTGGCAGTAAAATATAAAACACCAGAAAATATTAGTTGCACATGCAACCAAATTTTAACGGGAAAATGGTTGTATATGCAACAATTTTTTCTATAATTATTTTGTTTCCATTTCTCCCTTATGGTCAGGCTGTAGGTTTCAATTGATCACTGGCTCTTCCTTAGAAGAGTGGAGAGCTGATTTTTAAAGGAGGCAAAATCAAAAGTTGCTTAATTTAGAGCAAGATCCATCGGTTATTAGCAAGATATCATGTTTATTCAGAACCATGAATTCGATGATGAAAAAAGAACTTCAAAGGTTTGACATTGGAAGAGGTCAATTTCAGTTTCTTATGTACTTACTTAAAAATGGAGATGGAATAAGTCAAGAAGAATTAAACGAGCATCTAAATTTCGATAAAGCAACTACCGCAAGAGCAATCAAGAAGCTTATAAAAAATGGTTATCTTACAAAAAAATCGATGATAATGATCATCGAATCAATAGAATATTTTTGACAAATAAAGCTTACCAAATCTATAACGAAATGGTTAAGATGAATGATTATTGGGAAAGAATTATAACAGACAATCTTTCAACTGAGGAAAAAGAAATCGTTCAACATATATTGGATAAAATGCTCACTAACATACTAAAATACAAAGCTAAAGATCATGAGGAGGTGTCGTAATTGGAAGAAAATACCAATAAGCTTGAAGACAAGAAGATAGGGAAGCTATTAATGGAACTGTCATTACCAGCAATAGTTGCCATGTTGGTCCAAGCTTTGTACAATTTTGTCGATACTATATACATTGCCCGAGGTGTTGGTACACTTGGAATAGCTGGAGTATCTGTTGCCTTTCCAATTCAGATGATCATTATGGCTTTTGGTGGAATGATAGGAATCGGTGGGGGAACATTAATATCTCGAAGTTTAGGAGCCAAAGATGTTGAGCGGGCAGAAAACGCTTTAGGGAATATTTTTTCTGCTATCTTCGTTTTAAGCATAGCTCTTACTATTCTTGGTACTATCTTTTTAGATCCTATTTTAAATCTCTTCGGGGCCACACCTGATATCCTTTCATACGCAGAGGATTACATGAGTGTAATCCTGTATGGAGCAATACTCTTTACAATTGGAATGGCAAGTCACAACGTTATGAGAGCAGAAGGTAATGCGAAATATGCCATGATAGCTATGATCGTTCCAGGAGTATTGAACATTATTCTTGATCCTATTTTTATATTTGTATTGAATATGGAAGTAAAAGGCGCAGCAGTAGCTACTGTTCTTTCTCAGCTTGTTGGTGTTATTTATATAGGATATTACTTTTTCAGTGGAAAAAAGTTCTTTGAAATTTCACAGAAAGAATTTCATATTAGATAGGCATATCATGTCTGAAACGCTAGGGGTTGGAGCTTCTGCTTTTGTTAGACAAGTTGCTGGAAGTTTACTAGCAATAGTTTTAAATAATTTGCTAGGTACGTACGGGAGTTCTCTGCATATAGCAATTTTTGGGGTAATAAATAGACTTTTAATGTTCTTTTTTTGCCTATGTTTGGTATAGCGCAAGGTTTTTTACCAATAGCTGGTTATAATTATGGAGCCAAAAGATATGACAGAGTAAAAGAAGTTTTGAAAAAAGCAACAATTGCTGCTCTTACATGGTCCATAGTTTCATTCTTTTTAGTTCAATTGTTTCCTGGTTTTCTACTGTCAATATTTTCAACAGATACGTCCTTGATTAGTGAAGGTATTCCTGCTCTAAGAATAGACGCGATGTTTATATGGGTTGTTGGCTTTCAAGTTGTTGGATCATCTTTATTTCAAGCTATTGGTAGAGCTGGTCCTGCACTATTGTTATCAATGTCAAGACAAATATTGATATTTATTCCAATGGTGTTTGTAATGTCACACTTTTTTGGATTAATGGGCATTTGGTACACATTTCCTATTTCAGATGTTTTATCAGCATTGTTAACATTACTTTTTGTGATTAGAGAGATAAAAATTTTGAATACTCTACAGAAAAAGCAAGTTCAAATTAACGATGAAGAAAAAGAAATTGAGGAATCTTATACATCGGAAGGTAAGCATGAATACCAACCCCAAGAAAAATAATAAGGCTCGATAAAATATATCGAGCCTTTAATATATACGCTTTTTATGCTCTTTCTAAGTAATCTCCTGTACGAGTGTCTACTTTTATTTTTTGACCTCTTTCCACAAAAAAAGGGACAGTGGTTTTCAATCCTGTTTCTAATGTTGCCGGTTTGCCACCACCAGACACGGTGTTTCCTTTAAAATTAGGTTCTGTGTCAATAACGGTTAGAACCACAACTGTGGGAAGTTGAATAGAAACAGGATTTCCATTAAAAAAGACTAGATCGACTTCCAAATTTTCGGTTAAATAAAATTTTTCATCTTCTAACTCTTGAGAAGGCAAAGAATATTGTTCATAGGTGTCGAGTAGCATAAAGTAATAATGATCGTCATCGTTGTATAAATACTGGGCTTTACTAAAACTTATATCAGCTTCTTCAACCTTCTCACCACTAGAAAAACTAACCTCTTTTATTAATCCTGTCATGACACTTTTTAGGCGGGTTCTAATTAATCCGCTGCCTCTTCCCATAAAATGCTTATTGGCTTCAATTACACGGTACATTTCGTTTTGATAAACTATAAAATCTCCTTTTCTTAAGTCTCCTACATCGATCATTCAATTTCCTCCTTGATTTTCAGTTAATCTCAATTAAAGGGGCATAAAAAAACTAAAACCCCACAAATTCATTTTAATTATATTTTTTAAGCACTAAATATTCTTGGAGTCAATTATGAAGACTTTTAAAAAATTGGGCTTCGATTTAAGCTATTTAGCATTGCTTACCAAAGAGGATATCAAACCCCTGAGTCGTTGGGAAGGCAGTATTAAT
>LZCG01000228.1_pt1 | contig 10359 bp, 10 predicted proteins | sample 768541 | NCBI WGS metagenome assembly LZCG01 (sample SAMN05200874, study PRJNA324366) | oil field metagenome | isolation source: sample BH-FW-1 from oil reservoir | place: India: Bombay High | collected 2015-07-11
TGGACTGCTCCATCATCAGCATTATCGTGAACCGCACCGCTAAGGTGAAAAACACCAAGAATAAAGCCCTGACCCCTGCTTGTTATGAGTGAGAAATCCAACGGAGGCCCCTGGGTCGCAGCAACGAACTAGGGTGTGTTGACTCCATCGCGCCACTCAAGCTATACTGGAACGTAAAAGGAGGTGCGCCATGCGTAAGATCAGTCTTCTTGCCTTGTTGGTTGTCGCAGCATTCTCTCTTAGCTTCGATGCATTCTCGTGGGGGATCGATGCCGTCGTCTATGACAGACGGGTAACGTGTTTCGACGCAGACTACGCTATGGATGGTACGCTCTATGTCGCATATCAGAAGGATGAGTCTCCCGAGTTCCCGATTTGTTGCAGTGTCTCCCATGACCGCGGACGAACCTGGGAAGAGCTTGGCTGCATTGATACTCCCGGCCGAAGGTTGGAGAAACTCAGGATGTTCGTTGCCGAATATGCTGGAGGCCGCCATATCTTTCTCTTCTACATCGGAAGCAATATGAGACCCTACGTAGTGAGATACTCACTGGAGGACACGCCAAGCGTAACGCGCAGCTTGATTGCCCCCATCTTCACCTACCCAGGGGAGTTCGACGTCGCGAGATCGTATCACGTTGAATTGGGCATCCCCTGGCCTGTTACTCCTGATCCTCAACTCACAGCGGAATACCCCTACCAGTTCGCGATGGTCTTCGGGTTTCTGGACCGAGAGACCCGCGATATCCTCCTGTACCGGTCGACCGACTTCGGGGCATCCTGGCATCACGTTCACTCTGTGACGCCTGAACCTCTCGACCACGAGGACACGGCGGGCTTCGCGATCACATGGGGGCCGCCAGACCTCTTCTACTATGTCTACAAGAGGTTCTGTGGCAGCTTCTGTTGCGGAGACGACCGAAGGGGAATCCCAGAGTGTTATGCCCCCTACTGGGGCTATGCCGTAGGAAACGGCTACCCCGGTATGTGGCGCTCGGCAGGACTTGTCTACGCGAGCGACGATGTCGACGGAGAATACTGGGTCCCAGGCAACTACTGCGCACCAATCCTGGCAGCGTCCTTCGATCCGAATGACCGCGCATTGTGGTTCGCACTCCATGTTAGTGATGAGACGACTGGAATGACCGGAATACGGTACTGGAGGTGGAATCAGCCGACAGAGGAGGGAACGGGTTGGCACTTGTGTATGCGGATCTATGCGTATGATGTTCCGCACCTCTATGTGGGTGACGTGGATGGCTACCGTGTCCTCGGGAATCCATATTTCAACTTTGCGGAGGTCTCGGGGACCTATCACCTGGTTGAGCCGGTTGAGGAATGTGTAGGATGGCGTTGGGAAGAAGATAGCGCTCTATGCAACGACACAGCGACGGAACCTCAACACAGATGTGTCAACAATCACGAGACCCACCGGAACATCCCGGCAAAATCCCCCAAACTCCTTTACTCGCCTGGAAGCGATCCGGGAGGGGCGGGGATTGTTTACGCGGGATTCGACTTCTCCGGGATGACTGTGCGACATGGCCTTTTCTTCGACGCCCCCTGGTTCTATGACGTTGGTGCATTCGAACGACCTGGGGAGATCCGCCAGCCGGACGAATCGACTTTCCCGATGACTTATGTTCCCTCGGAGGGGGCACTGTCGGTCGGATTCGACGTGGTCTCAACTCCGGTGTGCTTGGAACATCGTAGCCATGAGGTAGAGGTATCCTGGCACGTCACGGGTGGAACACCATCCTTCCGGGTGACCATTGAAATCGAAGGCCCCGATGGCATCCTTGCGACCCATGAGACTAGCGACCCTGATGGATCGCAGGTCCTTGATGTGGATCTTCCCGGAGGCGGATCGGTATCCGTCGTAGTCACAGTTAGAGATGCATCTGGTATGATCGTCAGAGCCGAGAACCTAATGCTGCCTCCGTGCTAGTCGGCAAGTTACATATCTGAGAGGCGGTGAGAAGAGGAATTTGAGGAACATAGATCCTCCATTAGGCTGCTCTGTGAGCAATTCCGGTTTTCTAAATGAGCATCCGATAGCGCCCAATACCATGACCTTTTGCCGGTCATGTTCAAGGTGGCAGCTTTCGTCGCAGTAAACGTTAAAGACTTGGGTCATGGCTCAGCACCTCTTGTATTGATGCCTGGATGGCGCATGTCTAGTTTACTGGAGATAAGATACATGCCTTGTAACTCCCAAAGCTTACAGGACTCCTCTATTCTATCCGCTCAAAGACGAGCTTGTACGGCGCCGTTATATTCGAGAATTGAATCATGATCCGGCTCCCTTGTGCCCTATAAAAGGTGGATGCGCCTTCGGAAGCATCTCCTGGAGCAAGGTTGAATAGGAGCTTGTCGCCGTCAGTGCCGGCCAGGATTATCACTTTCACCGCTCCAAATCCTTCGGTAGTGAAATGAACCGGTAGACTCCTGCGGACAGGGAAAATGGATCGGTCAGCGTGTCAGCCTGGCCGGAGAAAAACAAGCCGGTGATTTTTGCTCGTGCCTCAATAACAGCGGCATGCAAAGAATCCAGAAGCACCAGCGCACCCTGTTCGTCTCCTTTGTCTGCTAAGGCGATAATTTTCTGGACAGAGTCTTCATGCCCTCTCAGTGCGTCCACAAGACTCGAAGCTCCAAGAGCACCCGCAACTGCTATCGTTAGAGCAACAACGATCGCTACCGCCACTCGCGTTTTCATCTTCTATCTCCTTTTCTGTGTTGAATCGATTGTTCTTATTCTAGACCCATTTTCCAAACCACGCAAATGTAGTTGGCTTCGAACCAGTGACTCCTGGAGCCAGAAAGTGCCTGGCGGCAGCACAGCATTGGGTGTCAAATGTGGACTTGATCATCCTTTTCGGCGATCTGATCAATGTATAGTGGAACTTACTGTAAGCGAACAAACGACGAGCGTAGACGGACCGTTTTGGAAGAGCCTTGATCCTAATAGTCAAATTAGCTATTCTGATGATCAAGCTTTTCATATGAATAGAGGAGGACTGAAATGGGACGCATAGTTGAGGAGGATGCCACGTGGATGTCAAGACCGATGTTTCTGCGGAAGCCAAACTACTTATCGGGTGGCACGAAGTGGATCGGCTTGTGCAAGAAGAGGAGTATGCGGCTGCCCTTCTAGTTGCCGCTGTGGGCGTGGAGTTTGTCTTGAGGGAGAATCTATGGGCTTTCTATGGAGGAAACAAGGACAAGGTCACCATTACTGATGCCAAAATACACTCCAATCTCGGAGATATCAAGAACAGATATCTTGGAACTGGCCTCTTGGTTGCTAGATACCTTGCGGATAAGCACAAGTTCTCCCTCAAAGGTGAATGGGAAAAACAAGTTCAGGACATCAAAGAACAACGGGACAAAATCGCTCACGAAAGGAACTACTTTGAGAAGTGTACGAAACTACAAATACGCAACCTTGACAAAGAGCGGATCGAGCGAATTCTTGACGAAGCGCACAGGTTTTGTATTGACAATGCTATGTAAGAGCGTTGCACCCACATTCGACACCGGTTTTGCAACACAGTCAAGTAGCACAAAAGCTGGATAGGCCCTGCGACGAGCAGATTTACCGGCCAGTCACGTTTACAAGCATAGACTAAGAGAGGTGGCTGACTTCGTAGGGCTGGACTGCTCCATCAGCAGCATCAACCCGAACCGCACCGCTGAGGCGGAAAAACACCGAGTATGAGAACCTAACCTCAATACTGCGGATATACGTTGACAGCGCTTCAGGAGTATCTGGGGCTACACCCTTCTACCCTGAGTCGCATCGTAAAACGAATCAAGGAGGAAGAGAACGCAAGAGACAAGGTCTGACCCTAACACCCCTACTTCCTTAAAGATCCTCCGGCCGGCCCCAGCCCTGACCGGTAACCCTGAGCATACGGGATGCTCAGGGTTACCGGTCTTGCATTCAAACAGTAGAATCTGTTTATTTCGCCTTATTTTTGTCCACAGAGCTTTTTCCGTTATAGGCAAGGAAGTCCTCATCATTCTTGAAGACAGTGGTTTGATTCCGCATGTGAGGAAGGAGTCGGAGAAGAGGTGAATGTTGTATTGCAAGACCTGACCCCACTTACTGTGCAAAAGGCTTCTTGGGATAGGATGCTTGGATGCTCAATTAAGAAATGACCGACGTTGAACATAAGACCCAGCGCTACGAAATGACGCTCCGGAGATCAGAAACAGAAGAGAGACTCTTCAAGAAGGAGAAAGCTCTGACTGCCAGGGTGGGTCTGCTCCGGGGCGGCTGCACGTTATTGCCGCTATTTGTGTTGCGTAGGTAAGAGCAGCCTTTAGCTCCTCAGCGGAGAGATAGGGAAGTTGCGAGTTATCCAAGCGCTCGTGTTTGTATAGCCAGGAGAGGAGGCCTGCACTGAATGCATCCCCTGCTCCCACGGTATCAGCCAGTTGTACGGATAACCCATTCACAGTGACGGAGAACGAGGGAGTGTACGCCGTGGCGCCATCTGAACCGTGCGTAATGACGACAAGGTTCGGTCCTAACCCAAGCCACTCTTTGGCAATCACCTTAGAAGGAGTGCCTGGGTACAGGTAGCTGAGATCGGATTGACTGACCTTGAGAAGGTCAGTCAATCCGATCCAGTGCTGCAGCTTTGCAAGGTAGTCGTCGCGATCTTCGATTTGGTCTGAGCGGATGTTGGGATCAAATGAGATCAGCCGCTTTCCGTGCTCGCGTTCCATCAGTCCCGTGAGGGTAGAGCCACTTGGCTGGCGGATCATCGCTAACGATCCAAGATGGATTGCTTGTATCTCTGAAGGAAGCATGCGAGGAAGGAGATTCACGGTGAGCTGAGCATCGACAGTGTGAGTACCATAGAAGCCAAATCCAGGCTCCTTTAAGCCGTCTAACTGGATAAAGGAGATGGTGCTCTGTTCATTCCCTTCGCTGAGATAGTCAAGGTTCACGTTGCTCTTAGATAGATGTGCCCTCAGTATTTGACCGAATGGATCCTTTGAGATCCTGCCCAGGAAAGCTACAGGCACTCCTAAACGGCCCAGACCAACGGCTACATTGCAGGGAGATCCCCCTGGGAAGGGAACAAAGCCGCGGCGTTTGCCGCAGTTTGCAGGAAAGAAATCGATCAACGCTTCTCCTGCCACAAGGATGCTCACTTTTACCTCTCTTTTAGTTTTGCTAGTATGTCTGTGTGAGGCTACACGGTTGTCTCGATTATCATCCGTGAAAGGTCCTCGGAGGACGTCTCTTCCTTCCGTCTCTCGGCGATGATCTTCCCACGTGACATGAGCATGAACCTGTCGGTAATCGGGAAAATCTGTGGAAAGACATGTGAAATCAGGATGACGGCGATTCCTTGCTCCTTCATGCTGCGGATGAACTGGAGTATCCTCTCCACTCCCTTTGTCGACAGTGCACGCGTCGGCTCATCGAGGATAACCAGGTTCGCCTTGAATAGGATCGCTCGTGCCACGGCGACCCCCTGTTGCTCTCCACCCGAGCAAAAGCGGACCTCTTGATTGACACCGACCCCGAGGCCGAGTTCGTTAAGGACCCTGCGTGCAGCCTCTGCCATCTTCTTGTTGTCCAACACACCGAGTATACCGAACTTTGTCTCTGTCCTGCCAAGAAAGATGTTCTGCATGACCGTCAGTTGTGGGGCGAGTGCTTGTTCCTGATAGACCGTCTCTATCCCCAGGTTCCTCGCCTGTTTGATCGATGAGATGTCGACTTCCTTCCCTTTCCACAGGAGCCTTCCGCTGGTCTTTCGTTCTACTCCAGCGACTATCTTGGCAAAGGTGGACTTCCCCGCTCCGTTGTCTCCGATCAGCGCTAGCGCCTCACCGGGATGGATCTCGACGTCTATTCCTCGTAGTGCGTGGACCTTTCCATACCACTTCTCTATTCTTTCTGCTGCCAGCAAGGGTGTACCGTTTTCAAGTGTGTTCACTATCCTTCCCCCCTTAGTCTTGCTCTGAACTGGGCATCAAGATGCGATCCCGCAGCCGCGCTGTCACCATATTTGTCATCACAGCCACGAGGAGGACAAGTCCGGTCAGTACTCCTCTGATCTCTGGTGAGACGTTAAGCATTGTCAGTCCGGCATCGAGTATTCCCAGAAGGACAACGCCACCGAGCGCCCCTATGATCGAGCCGCGCCCGCCGCGCAGGCTGATTCCGCCGAGGACTGCGCCCGCCATTGCGTTGAAGACCTGGTTCTGAGCGATCAGAGACGTGACGACCCCAATATAGCCAAGATACATGAGCCCCGAGAAGCCAGCCAGGAGGCCGCATAAGGTGTATATCCAAAAGAGTATGTTCCCGACATTGATCCCCATCATCGTCGCTGCACGCGGGTTGTCCCCTACGGCATAGGTTCGCACTCCGAAACGCGTGTAGCGGAGAAGGAGATGAAGGAGAATGGCCATGGCAAGGAATATTAAGATCGCTATGTGCACTCCCCCTACGGTAGCGCTCCCCGGGGCGAGGAATGAGGCGGGGAGCCTGACGATCGCTCCGCGCCGGATCCAGAATGTGGCCCAATCAAAGACAAGGAACGTGCCGAGTGTAGCAAGAAAGGGATTATAGCGGAGCTTCCCGACTAGAGTGCCGTTCACGGCCCCAAGTGCCGTTCCAGTTGCCAAGACAATGATGACTCCTACCCACCCGGGGAGTCCGGGGGCCATCACTCCGACGATGAACCCTCCCACCATGGCGGAAAGGCCGGCATTCTCTGCAGGGAGAGATCCATACCGCCAGTGATGAGAGCCAACGCCTCACCGAGTACGAGAAGCCGATCATCGAACTGACGTAGAGGATGAACTCCACATTGTGCAACGTCAGGAAGCCTGTTGGCACTAAGATGATGAATAGAAGATAAAGACCAACATCGATGAACCAAATAAAGTTATCTACAACAAAGATCTTAGCTCGTGTACTCAATTCTCGCCCTCCTGTCACCGTTCATCTATGTACTCGAAACCTACACAGTCTGAAGAAGGGCCACCGACGAGGCCGGTGGCCCCAGCCAATTGTGCGTTTGTGAGCGCTAAGGCCAAAGTTCTAGCTCTACCACCCCGGAAGCGGGAAGTTTCCCCACAACAAGGGGCTGTCGTAGTTGTCCTTGGTGACTACGACGGCGTTCGTCTGGAACCAGCGATAATCGTGTGTGATATCGCTGCTGAAATCAGTCATGTGGCGGATCGTCCCCGGCGCCCACATCGGCGTCTCCCACGGGTCGAGACCCATATGCTGAATCCCTGTATCAATCGGAAGGTCTTCTGCCGTCAGTGTCTGGCCGTAGTCCGGCAGAGCCGAAGGCCCTTCCTGCAGGTACTTCACCATGTAGTAGACCGCGATCGGATTGTAGAACGCTGGCGTCTGATCAACAGCAATATCGATGTTCCCCGCGCCGATCTCGTCACAGATCTCTGGGAAGGCATCGACTGTCGCAATGTACACGTCTTTCGGCGTAATTCCAGGGGCATCCTTGAGTCCTGCATTCGCGCCCAATGCCATCGACCCATTCTGAGCGAAGACGGCATCGATCTTTGCCCCACCACGGATGACATTCATCGTTGCGGTCTTCGCCTCGTCGCGATTAGAATGTGCGACCTGAGTGATCACCTTGATTCCAGGATACTGATCGACAATCTCGTGGAAGCCGCCTCCACGCATGACGTCTTCCGAGGTTCCCGGGCCGGAGGAGAGCTCAAGGATTGTCCCCTTCACTTCGCCGACCGGATCGACGTTGTCCCTCAGGTAGTCCACAATGCTCTGAGCGAGCTGCTCTCCGGCCTGCTTCTGCCCGAACCCGACAAACATCAACGGATAGTCGCTGTCAACAACCGTGTTCGTGCAGATGACAGGAACGTTATGTGCCTTTGCGTAGTCCATCACTACGGCCAGTGCCTTTACGTCCCATGGGGAGATGATCAAACCGTCGATTCCCATGTCGATCAGACGCTTGGCCTGCGTGATCTGAGTCGCAGTGTCGTATCCAGCCTCTGTCCAAGTGGAACGGATACCATTGTCTGCGCAATACCAGTTAAATGCCTTCACATAAAGGTCTTCCCACGAGCAACGCACTGCATGCGCTGCTAGTCCGAGGAACATCTGGTGACCCTTTACCATCATCGGCTGGGGTGCACTATCCGCATAGCTTGTTACAGCCAAGCCTACTGTCAGAGCTAGCAAGGTTACGACCACAGCCGCAACCGTAATTCTCTTTGCTGTCATTTCTTAGCCTCCTGCTTTAACGGACCCTTGGATTTGTCGTTACTCTTCGCTCCTAAATGCGTATAAGCTATCACCCCCTTGTACTATCTTCTAAGGAAGAGGTGGAACCGCGCACCTTCAGTTGTGTAGGGATGCGTGTATCGGTCGAGCCAACCCTCTTCCCTGATAAGTCTTCGAATAGCTGTTCAACAGCAGTAAAACCGATGCGATACGGATCCTGCGCTACCATGGTCAGTGTAGGCTCGAAACAGGTCGCCCACTCAAAATCATCGAATCCTATCACCGAAACATCCTGGGGGCAGCGGATGCCAAGTTTGCGCAGTTGTTTCATCACTCCGATTGTCATCAGATTATTGCCGGCGAAGACCGCTGTTGGACGATCGGGAAGGTCGAAGAGCTCCTTACAGGCCCGTTCTGCGCCATCGATCTGTGAACCACCGTAGGTGATCAGTCCTTTGTCTAAGGGTAGTCCAGCCTCTGACAGCGCCTGCTCGTATCCATGCAAGCGTTCCACAGTTGTGGAGACTGTTGGCAGCCCGACGACGATCCCGATCCTTCTGTGCCCAAGAGAGATGAGGTGTGAAGTAGCCTGGTAGGCCCCTTCTTCGTTCTCCGAGAGAACGGATGGAGCATTGATGCTATCTGGTTTCCTGTCGATGAACACGATGTGCATGCCCCGCTCGATCAGACGGCGGATCATCTCATTGTTCTTACCAGTAGGGGCGAGGAGCATTCCATCGATCCGTCTGCGAGAGAGGAGCTGCAGGTAGACAAGCTCATCCTCCATCTTCTCGCTTGTGTTGCAGATGAGGACGCTGTAACCGTTCTGCCGAGCGCAGTCCTCTGCTCCTCTGACCAAGGTAGCAAAGAACGGATTGCTGATGTCGGAGATGACCAAGCCAACAACGTGAGTACTACGGGTGCGAAGAGACTGGGCGGCTGCATTCGGGTGGTAGTCCAGTTCCCTCATGACGCGGCGAACCCGTTTCTCCGTCTCCGGAGCTACGTTGCGAGTTCCATTGACAACATAGGAGACCGTTGCTACCGATACTCCCGCTCGTTTCGCCACATCTTTAATAGTTGCCATCTGTTCGCTCTAAACGTTTAGACTAAACGTTTAGAGTATAGATCAGGGATCTCATTTGTCAAGGGGAGGAATTGCCTCATTAATCAAGAATCAAGAACCATGCGGCCTTACCGCAGAGGGCATGTTGCCTGGTGATCGGCAATCAGCTTGCAGCAGATCATAAGCTTGATTCTTGCTGATTGCCGATGAAGGAAGGGAGTTTCTGCAACAGCCTCAAATGAAGCTTACCAAACCTAATCCTTGAATCTGAAGGCAAGGAGGGAGACCGTCCCAGAGAAGAGAGAGTACCGTGCTAGGACTGAGAGGGGGAGGTTCTCTCCCAGGGATTCTGCTCCGCCGGCCTCCACGAACGCGCGAAAGTTGCGGTAGTGATCCCCGCCGGCGAGCCGCTCGATCATGGTGATGAAGGACCAGACCAAACGGTGCGAACCACGCTTGGGAGGTGAATACTCCGCCAGGATCAGCGTTCCCTCCTTCCGCAGGACGCGATGGGCCTCACTGAGCATGGTCAACTGCTCCGCATGGGTGTGCTCGTGCAACGCGAGAATGAGAAGGACACAGGCGAAGGTTTGATCGTCGAACGGGAGTGCAAGCGCCGATCCACGCACGTAGCGGACGGACGGGGGACTACGCCGCCGCGCCGACCGCACCATTGCCTCTGAGAGGTCGAGCCCAACCGTGTTGATCCCCGCCCGATCGAGGAGAAGAGACTGGGCACCGGTCGCCGAACAGATGTCAAGGACGTTTTCAGGGCGGATCTCCTTGCAGACCTGTACCACCCGCGCGTGTACCGGTCGCAGAAGCAGATCGATGAAATGGGAATAGAACCAGACAGTCCCTTTCTGATATGAATGACCTCTTCCCATGAGGAGGAGGGTATCACATTAGAGCGCGTCGATACAACCTCCAAGCGGGGGTCAGGGGCCAGACCGTTGAGGTTGGAGTACGAAGGCGCTGTCTACCACATTACCAGTCGTGGCAATGCGTAAGAGAACATCTTTCTTGACAACGGTGATCGATC
>LZCG01000229.1_pt1 | contig 10282 bp, 11 predicted proteins | sample 768541 | NCBI WGS metagenome assembly LZCG01 (sample SAMN05200874, study PRJNA324366) | oil field metagenome | isolation source: sample BH-FW-1 from oil reservoir | place: India: Bombay High | collected 2015-07-11
GTTGGTTTAAGCACCGGCATCACAGAACAATTATCGGACGCCGGCAAAATCATTATCACTATTTTGATGTATATTGGACGCCTGGGGTCTCTTACGATTGGTATTGCGCCCAGTCGCAAAATAAAATACAAAAACTACAAATACCCCACAGCTCATTTTATTGTTGGCTAATAAAATTTACTATTTACCACAGAGCCATATTAATTTCCTAAACAAAACACATAGCTGACCAACAGTAAATTCAATGTTTTGTGTTTTAAACCCATCCGATTTTTGAAAGAATGCCCGTGGCATACAACAGGATAATGACAATGGCAACCGGAGCGACAAATTTGATGATAAAGTTGTAAATCCCGGCCAACTTAAACCGGTATCGGCCGTCATTTGTGATTTCGCTCTCTATATTTTTAACCTTATAAACCCAGCCAAGGAAAATGGCAATAAGCAATCCGCCAACAGGAAGAAAAATATTGGACGCCAGAAAGTCAAATACATCAAAAACAGTATTTCCAAACAAGGTAATATCCGACATAGTTCCGAACGATAAAGAGTTAGGAATTATAAGCAAAGCCATCAATCCGCCTATCAGAAAAATTCCTTTTTTACGGGAGATTCCCAGTTGCTCTGTAACTGAGGAAGCGACTACTTCAACAAGTGACATTGTGGAAGTCAAAGCTGCAATGGCTACCAGAATAAAAAACAACGTCTGAAAGAAAATACCTCCCTGCATAGCATTAAAAACACCCGGAAGTGTAATAAAAATCAATCCCGGACCGGAACTGGGCTCTAAACCATAGGCAAAAACAGCGGGAAAGATGATAATTCCGGCCATTAGAGCTATCACCGTATCAGCTATAACAACCTGAAAAGCAGTGGTCTGCAGATTTTCATTTTTTTGAATATAACTTCCGTAGGTCATCATCACCCCCATCCCAAGGCTCAATGTAAAGAACGCATGCCCCAAAGCTTCCAGAACGCCTCCCGGAGTAAGTGCTGAAAAGTCCGGTGCAAAAAGAAAGTTTAACCCTTCCCTGGCACCCGGTAAGGTAACCGAACGTAACATTAAAACAACCATCAACACCAACAAAACAGGCATCAAAATTTTGCTGTATTTTTCAATTCCTTTTTTAATACCGGAGTGGATAAAAAAATATAGTCAATCCCAACACTACATACGACCAAATCAAAGGTTCGGCCGTACTGCTGTTGAGATTCATAAAGGCTTCGTTAAAATCCTGACCGCTAAGAGCGCCGGATATAGAACGCGGTATGTAGGCAAAAATCCATCCGGCCACTACGGCATAATATGACATAATAGTAAAGGCTGCTGTGTTGAACAACACCCCCGACCAGTACCATCCTGTATTGGGAGCCAGCTTTTTAAAAGCACCAAAAACATTCCGCCTGGCCCTACGACCCAGCGAAAATTCTGCCAGCATAACAGGCAACCCAATGATGGCGATACATGCCAGATATACAAGCAGAAAAGCGCCTCCACCATTTTCGCCTGTGATATAGGGGAACTTCCAGATATTTCCCAATCCAATGGCTGAGCCTGCGGCTGCAGCGATTACTCCCAGTTTAGAACCAAAATTTTCCCGGTTTGCAAAATCAAATTGTGCCATGCGATGGTTTATAAACTGTTGGAACAGGGCGGTAAAATTACAAAAATATACACACCAACAAAATATCTCTCCGGCGAGGGCGCAACATTATTTTTGCACCTCAAATTAAGATTTAGCCACAAGCACTAATTGGCAACTTGAGTGCTTTGCTTTTTATTAACGTTTTTCTTACTTTTGTTTACTCATTTTGATGAGTCACTATTTTCAGGTAACCCAAGATCACCGGATTCATCGGAGTAACCGTAAAGGTAATCCAGCTTCATTTTATAGAGTTTTTTCAAATCATTTCGTTTCAGCTTTAAGGTCGGGGAGAGTTCTCCGGTTTCCGCAGTCCATTCACGGCAAGTCAGAGCAAATTTTTTCACTTGACGATGTCGTCCCAGCCCTTGGTTAATACGGTCAACTTCTTGCTGATATCGTTGCAGTACCTTCGGGTTATGAATCAACTCCTGGTTATTTCTGAATTTGATATTATTTTTAAAGCCCCAGCCATGCAAATATTGAAAGTTAGGACTAATGATAGCTGCCGTAAATTTTTCACCTTCACCCACCACCATGATTTGCTCAATAAGCGGTGATTCTTTGAACAGATTTTCAACAATTTGCGGGGCCACATATTTACCGGTGGAAAGTTTAAAAATCTCTTTTTTCCTGTCAGTAATCCACAGAACACCGTTTTCAATTTTTCCAATGTCTCCTGTATGGAACCAGCCATTTTCATCGATAACTTCTTTGGTTCGTTCCGGGTCTTTGTAATATCCAACCATCAAACTGGGGCCTTTCATCAGAATTTCACCGTCTTCAGCAATTTGTACCTCAACATTTTCAATAACAGGGCCGACACTTCCTGCCTGCATTCTTGGATATTCATCCCAGTTCACAGAAATAACAGGAGATGTCTCTGTAAGGCCGTAACCCTGCGTAATTTTGATACCGGCGGCACTAAAAACTTTAGCCAGTCGGGGCTGTAAGGCAGCTCCACCAGTAATCACAATCCTGAGGTCTCCCCCCAGTGCTTCAAGCCATTTGCTGAATACCAGCTTCCTGGCCATAGAAAGCTGAAAATTGTACCACCCGCTACGTTTGGTTGGATCGTCTTCATAACGATATCCCACATCAACGGCCCAGTCGAAGATGGAACGTTTAATGCCGTGTAGTTCTTTGGCTTTCAGCATGATTTTGTCGAAAAGCTTCTCCAGTACCCTGGGAACAGATGTAAAGCCATGAGGATGGCATTCATTCATATTTTCTCCCAGCGTATCAATGCTTTCCGCATAATATACATTCAATCCCTGCGCCTGCACAAGATAATTGACCATGCGCTCAAGTACATGACACAGGGGCAGGAAACTCAACCATCTATCTTTGGATTTGACAGGCAATAATGAAATTGTTGCCTGCACATTACTCATGAAATTGTAATGGGTAAGCATTACCCCTTTAGAGCGGCCTGTGGTGCCGGATGTATAAATGATGGATAGTAAATCGTCTTTGGAAATGCTTTCCTTTATTTTAGGGATTTCAGTCTTATATTTTTCAAGGTCTTTTATCCCGGCCTCCTGAATTTTAGTCCAGTGCGGAGCTCCTTCTACTTTATCGAAGGTGTAAATTTTTTCGATTTTAGGAATATCAGCCGCCAGTTTTATTAACCTTTTGTAATACTCTTTCGAAGAAACGATTACAATTCTGGCATCCGAATGCTCCAGGATATAATGGGTTTCATCGTCACCAAGATTGGGATATACCGGGACGTGAACCACCCCAACCTGCCCCATACCCAAATCCACAAAATTCCATTCGGGTCGATTGTTGGAAATGGTCAGTATTTTTTCACCTTTTTGAAAGCTCAAAGCCAGTAAACCATAACTAAAAAGGTCCACATTTTCTTTGTATTGGTCTGTGCTGAAAGCCTCCCATTTTCCGTTTCTTTTGATGGAGAGGGCCGCTGCATGGTTGTGTTTAACCACGTTCTGGTCTAAAATGTCAAAGTTTCGTTCAAGTTTCATAGTTCGTAGTTTTAGTATTATTTCAAACGATTGAGAAAATAACTAAATAAAAAAGTACCGTTAACTTTTGGCTTTAAACGTCCAGGTAAACTGAAATTCAGAAACCATATCTCCTTTGGAATCGATTCCTTTTGAGATAATATTTACCAATTGTCCTTTCCCCGTGGAGATGGCTTTATCAACAGCCTCCGAGATTTCTTTTCCGTTGTTACACGTAAAAACAACCTTGGTTCTGGCTTTTTTTGTGAAATTTGCTTTCATATCCAATACCAGCATGGACACCGGCTTTGATGCCTGGGTCACATCAGAAAGCGCCATAGCTGCTGAAGAGAGTTCGGCAGCCATGCTTTGAACAGCAAAATAGGTGGACTTAAAAGGATTCTTGGTGAGACAATTATAAGGAACGGACACACGGCAGTGCTTTTCATCCAATTCAACAACCTTCATTCCGCTTAAAATGCCCATGGGCATCTTTTTAAGAAAAAATAGTTTCAACCGAAAGTTATTGTTTGCTAAGCTTCTGAAATCCTTTTGTTTACCCATACCCAACTAATTTTGGTTTAAATACTGACTCTGATTGATAATCCTCCTGTATAACGGTTCGTTTTTATTAAATAAAAATTGAAAGGAAAAATGGGGCGGAACTGATTGCTTCCGCCTCAAAATTGTACTATTCTTAAAAATTGTACTTCCCTGCATCTATGATTTGATCGGCAATTTTTCTTCTAGCCGCCACAACATTTACAGGTCCGGTTTTGGTAAACCGTTTCATACCCATAAGCATTCCTGCCTGTTCGTCGCCTTCAGCGAAAGCGTTTACGGCATCAATACCGATTTTATAAATTTTTGCTGCAGTATCGTATAACATCACATCCAGCATGTCTTTATAAATCGCCAGTTTCTTTTCATCATATATCGAACTGAGTTTTTCCACACGCAATAAGGTTGATTCTGCGGCATAGGTGTACATCAACATGTCAGCGGCATTCATCATAATTTCCTGCTGTTCCTGAATGGCATTTGTAAACTTCTGGAGGGCAGCGCCGGCCACCATCAGAATGGATTTTTTGAAGTTAACAATCAGTTTATGTTTTTCTTCAAAATAATCAACGGTTGTACTTCCAAAATCAGGAATTCCCATTAATTCTGAAGCCACAGCTTTTGCCGGAGTCAGTAATCCATCTCCCCTTTCATGCCCCGTTTTAGTAGTTCACCCACGATGACCATGCGGTTGATTTCGTTGGTTCCTTCAAAAATCCGGTTGATTCTGGAATCGCGGTAAGCACGTTCTACAGAAGTTTCAGATGAATAACCCATTCCACCGTGAATCTGAACGCCTTCATCCACCACAAAGTCTAAGGTTTCTGAACCAAAAACTTTGCCAATGGAAGCTTCGATGCCATACTGTCGAAGTGCCTCAATGCTGGCACGGTCTTTAGGAATACCTTCATCGATGAAAGCATCGACTGCATCATCAATGTTCTGGCTGGCTCGATAAGTCAGCGACTCAGTGGCAAATGTGCGGATAGCTATTTCTGCCAGTTTGTATTTGATGGCTCCAAAGTTGGAAATAAATGTTCCAAACTGTTTTCTTTCGTTCGCATATTGTACACTGGTATCGATAGTTGCTTTACTTGCTCCGACAGCGGCACCAGCCAGTTTGATACGTCCAAGGTTAAGGATATACAGGGCAATTTTGAATCCTCCGTTGCGGTCGCCCAGCAGATTTTCAGCTGGAACTTTTACGTTGTCGAAGAAAACTTGGGTGGTGGATGCACCACGGATTCCCATTTTTTCTTCTTCAGCATCGATAGTAAGCCCTTCTGAATTACGTTCTACAATAAAAGCACTCAGGTTTTTGTCGTCACTAATCTTGGCATAAACGATGAAAATATCAGCAATGCCACCATTGGTAACCCACATTTTTATACCGTTAAGTGTATAAAATTTTCCGTCTTCACTAAGGATTGCTTTTGTTTTGCCGTTGTTAGGGTCAGAACCGGCTTCGGGTTCAGTTAATGCATAAGCACCAATGTATTCTCCGGACGCCAGTTTGGGTAAATATTTTTGTTTTTGATATTCATTTCCAAAGAAAAGAATAGGGAGTGTACCGATTCCCGTATGGGCAGAAAAAGCTAACGGCATAACTGTAACCTTTTCCCATTTCTTCGACGGTAAGCATGCTTGTAACAAAATTCTGGCCAAAACCGCCATATTCTTCAGGGATGGAACCCCCAACAAACCCAACTCACCGGCATCTTTTAATAGCTTTGAGAGTAGTTCCTTGTCGTGGTGTTCCAGTTTATCAATGTTTGGAATCACTTGTGTTTCTGTGAAATCACGACAGGTTTCTGCCATCATTCTTTGTTCTTCATTAAAATCTTCCGGAATGAAAATATCTGCCGCTTTGGTTTCTTTTATCAAAAATTCACCGCCTTTTAGAGCTATTTTGTCTGACATAGTTGTAATTTTTTTAGAGTTAATAATTTTTGTTTAATAAATTTAATATGCTATGGTTTTTAGAGCATTTCAAAGATTCCTGCAGCTCCCTGACCCGTACCAACACACATGGTAACCATTCCGTATTTTTTGTTGCGGCGTTTGAGCTCGTTGAGGATTTGAACTGTCAATTTAGCTCCGGTACATCCCAATGGGTGACCTAAGGCAATGGCGCCACCGTTCACATTTAAAATCTCCGGATTAATTCCGACTTCTTTCACAACCACAATGGATTGGGTTGCAAAAGCTTCATTCAGTTCAATTAAATCCATATCTTCCAGTTTCATACCGGCATGTTTCAATACTTTCGGAATGGCTTTTATCGGCCCGATTCCCATTTTATAAGGTTCAACGCCAGCTACCTGGTAGTCAACCAACCGGGCGATGGGTTTCAGATTATAGCGTTTAAGAGCTTCCTCGGAGACCACCAAAACGAAAGCAGCACCATCTGACATCTGGGAAGAATTTCCTGCTGTGGACATTCCGTCTACAGCAAAAGCTGGTCTGAGTTTTGCCAGGCCTTTCACCGTTGTTCCACGCCGGGGCCCTTCATCCGTGTCAAAAACGGTTTCACGAGTCTTCATTTTACCATTTTCGTAATAATTTTCTTTAACAGTAAAGGGAACAATTTCCTCTTTAAAATAGCCTTTGTCAATCGCATTCACGGCTTTGGCATTTGATTGCGTTGCGAATTCATCCAGATCTTCACGTTTCAGGTTGTACTCACGAGCCACCATTTCTGATGTGAGACCCATGCTCAAAAACCAGTCAGGATGCCTCTTGGCAACATCCGGATTCGGAACCAGCCGCCAGCCACCCATATTAATAAGTGACATTGTTTCTGCGCCTCCTGCAATGATAACATCAGCAATTCCTGCCGAAATCTTTGCAGAAGCAATGGCAATAGATTCAAGTCCTGAAGAGCAAAACCGGTTGATGGTAGAACCGGGAACATCCACGGTATCCATGGACATCAATGAAAGTAAACGACCCATATTCATTCCGGATTCAGCTTCGGAAAAAGCATTTCCTACAACAATATCGTCTATTTCTGATTTTTCAATTTGAGGGAAGTCATTCATCAGATGCCTGATAACCGCTGCTGCAATGTCATCCGGGCGCGTGAAACGTAGTGTGCCGCGAGGCGCTTTTCCTATGGCCGAACGATATCCTCCTACTAAATATGCATTCATGATTTTATTATTTTCGTGTTAAACAATGATTAATTTCTCTGGATTTTTCCTTTGGTAATTAGGCTGTTCATGCGTTCCAGTGTTTTTCGCTGCATGCAGAGCTCTATAAAAGCTTTCCGCTCTAAATCCAGGAGATACTGTTCTGAAACTTCAGTTAGCGGTTGTGAGAGTTCACCTCCGGACATCACCCAGCCCAGCTTTTCAGCAATCAGGCCATCATGTTCAGACATGTAATGTCCTGTTTTAAAACCATCGGAACCAACATAAACCATTCCGAGAGCCTCACGTCCCAAAACTTTAACATCGTTACGTGGTGCCGGTTGGGAATATCCTTTATCAGCCATATCAATAGCAACTCTCTTAGCGTAAGCCAGTTGGTCGGCCCGGCTGACAATCACTTCATCAAGCCCCGGACGTAAGTACCCTAAATCAAAAGCTTCGTAAGCCGAGGTTGATACTTTGGCTTGCCCAATACTCAGATAGCGATTCATGTATGCGTTAGTCCGAATGTCACCAGATTTCAGTTCATCACCCAAACGCAGTGCAAACTCTTTGGTACCTCCACCACCGGGAATTAGACCAACGCCGAATTCAACCAGTCCCATATAAGTTTCTGCATGTGCTATTACTTTGTCGCTGTGCATGCACACTTCGCAGCCTCCGCCCAGGGCCATGCCGTGAGGCGCTGCAACGACCGGAATGGAGGAGTAGCGCAACCGCATAGTGGTTTTCTGGAACCACTGAACAGCCAAGTTCAAATCTTCCCATTCCTGTTCAATTGCCAACATGTAAATCATACCAACATTGGCACCGGCAGAAAAATTATCACCTTCATTAGAAATAACCAACGCTTTATATTGGGCTTCAGCCATGTCAATGGCCTTGTTCAATCCTTCAAGCGTTCCCTGGCCGATAGTATTCATTTTAGAATGAAATTCCACATTCAAAACACCATCTCCCAAATCAAAGATGCTGACATCTTTATTTTCCCAAACGACTTTTGTATCGCGAAGTACTTCCAGAGATAATCTGTTTTCTTGTCCCGGAACTACTTTATAAGCTTTGGTATCGAGATCATAATAATATTTAAATCCCTCTTTAATCGTATAGAAAGAGGTAATACCTGCATTTAGCATGTCGTAAACCCAGCTGCGGGTTTTTTACCTGCTTCTTCCATATTCTTCACAGTTTCCTGAACGCCAACGGCATCCCAGGTTTGGAAAGGGCCAAGTTTCCATCCGAAACCGGCATTCAGGCGTCATCTACTTTGTAAAGGTCGCCGGTAATTTCAGGAATACGGTTGGAACTGTATTGAAACAGGCTATAAAAAGAATCACGATAAAATGCTCCGGCCTTTCCTTCATCAGCCAATAAAACAGGCATGCGTTTCTGCAAATCATCGATGGGTTTTGTCTTTTCAAGGACAGAGAATTTTGGTTTGGGTTCTTCCCGATATTCTAGTGTGTCAAAATTAATACTCAGGAATTTTTTTACTCCGTCTTCTTCAACTTTCTTAAAGAATCCTTGTTTGGTTTTGGAACCCAACCATTTGTTATCCAACATCTTTTGAATATAATCCGGAATTTTGAAAACATCCACGTGTTCATCCTTCACATTTTCATAGATATAATTGGCCACATGAACCAACGTATCCAGTCCTACAACATCAGCGGTGCGAAAAGTAGCCGACTTGGCACGGCCAATCACAGGTCCGGTTAGCTTGTCGATTTCGGGAATGGTCAAGCCATATTTTTTACATTATTAAATAATTCCATGATGGAAAAAGTCCCGATACGGTTGGCGATGAAGGCAGGCGTGTCTTTTGCCAGTACCGAAGTTTTTCCAAGAAATTTTGATGCATAGTTACTGAGAAATGACAGTACTTCCGGATCGGTATATTTAGAAGGAATAATCTCGAACAACTGAAGGTAACGTGGCGGATTAAAGAAATGCGTTCCACAGAAATGTTTTTGAAAGTCTGCGCTCTTCCCTTCAGCCATCATGTTAATGGAAATTCCTGAAGTGTTGGAAGTTACCAGCGTTCCTGGTTTTCTCAATTTATCCACTTTTTCAAAAACCTGTTGTTTGATGTCCAGTCTTTCCACGACCACTTCGATGATCCAATCGCAATCCTTAATTTCGGGAAGATTGTCATCAAAGTTTCCCGTTTTGATGCGTTTGGCAAATGACTGATGGTAGATAGGAGAAGGTTTTGATTTTAATGCGGCTGTCAGCGAATTATCCACTATCCGGTTTCTGACAGCTTTGTCGTCCAGCGTTAAGCCTTTGGCTTTTTCAGCGTCGGTAAGCTCACGGGGGACAATGTCGATGAGCAGAACCTCCAGACCTATATTGGCGAAATGGCAGGCAATACCGGAACCCATCACTCCCGAACCTAACACTGCAACTTTTTAATTCTTCGTAACATAGTACATTAGATTAGATTAGATTAATGAAATTTATTGATTTATAGTTACTTTATTGGTGGCTTCTTCAATTTCTTTAGCCACCTGTTCTTTGATAATATCAAAAACTTTGAAAAATGATTCCAAATCTTTTTCATTTGTTTTTTCTATTAGTCTTTCGTTGAATTCAAGGACTTTCTTTTTGGCAATTTTCCTTTTTCCCACACCCTTGGGTGTCAGGAAAATACGAATAATCCTTTTATCATTTTGATCTACTTCCCGAATTATACAGCCATTGACTTCCATCTTTTTTAGCACCCGGGTCAGGCTCGAGTTTTTCATTCCCAACTGTTGCGCCAGCCTGGTGGAAGGGGTTCCTTCCTTTTCCACGTAAGTTAAAATGTAACCCATGATTTGCGTGATCCCATACTGACTGGCAATAACATTGTACATTCTGGAAAGTGCTAATGAGGTTGTTTTTACATAAAATTCTATGGTTTCATTTAGTTTCATTGATTCAAAATTTATTACGCATGCATACAAATATATATTAA
>LZCG01000230.1_pt1 | contig 10275 bp, 10 predicted proteins | sample 768541 | NCBI WGS metagenome assembly LZCG01 (sample SAMN05200874, study PRJNA324366) | oil field metagenome | isolation source: sample BH-FW-1 from oil reservoir | place: India: Bombay High | collected 2015-07-11
ATTTTTAAAACCATAAAGCATCCGCTATTCCTCAAAAGATTCTGTCAGATTAAATACGATACCTTTTTAGTCAAATGGCTATATATTTGTATAAAATTTAAGACCATGTCAACAGAGACATTTTTAGCCAACATAAACAGCAACGATACCATCTGTGCTTTGGCAACCCCGCCCGGATTGGGGGCTATTGCAGTTATAAGATTATCAGGTGAAAAAACTTTTTCGATCGTCGAACAAATTTTCAGACCTGCCGCAAAAAATACGTCTGTACAAGAAGCTGCCGGACACACGCTGATGTTTGGCACCCTGGCAGACAAAACCAATGAAATCCTTGATGAAGTGTTGGTAAGTATTTTTAGAGCCCCCCGCTCCTACACGGGTGAAGATGCGATAGAAATTGCCTGCCACGGCTCGGTATATATCCAGCAGGAAATCCTGAAACTACTCATCAATCAGGGCGCCCGCATGGCACAACCCGGCGAATTTACGCTGCGGGCTTTTGCCCACGGAAAAATGGACCTGGCGCAGGCCGAAGCAGTGGCTGATTTGGTTGACGCCCATTCCAAAACCTCTCACGATCTGGCGCTGAATCAAATGCGCGGGGCCTATTCATCGAAAATCAAAAGCCTCCGAAAACAACTGCTCGACTTCACCTCCCTGATTGAGTTGGAACTGGACTTTTCGGAAGAAGATGTGGAATTTGCCAACCGCGAAAAGCTTCAGGCGCTGCTCAAAGAAATCAAACAGGAACTTACTCAACTTATTGCCTCCTTTTCCATGGGAAATGCCATCAAAAAAGGCATTCCTGTGACGATAATCGGCGAACCCAATGTGGGCAAATCGACCCTGCTGAATGCTTTGCTCAATGAAGAGCGCGCTATTGTCTCCGAAATTCCGGGTACCACCCGCGATGCCGTAGAAGACAACCTGGTTATCGACGGTTATACTTTCCGGTTTATTGACACCGCCGGGTTGCGCCAAACCGAAGACCACGTGGAAAGCATTGGGATTGACCGCACCTACGAAAAAATCAAACAGGCCCGGATTGTCCTTTTTGTTTTTGATATCACCCAAACCACTTGTGAAGAAGTGAAAGAAAAACTTAAAGAGTTCGACCATGAAATACGGCATCAGGAAAAAACCTTTATCCTGATAGGCAAATAAAAACAGACGAGTTAGTACATACACCTCACTATTTCAATGAATTAGTAGATATGGATGTGGTTTTTGTTTCAGCCAAAAGAAAAGAAAACATTCAACCTGGTAATCCAAAAAATTGTTGAAGCAGTACAAATTGGCGAGATAGGCGACGCAACCATCGTATCCAATTCAAGACACTATCAGGAATTAAAGAAAACGCTTGAAGCCATTGAAGCGGTGAAAAAAGGCTTTGATAACGACCTCCCCACAGATTTGATAGCGATCGATATTCGTACTGCCTCCATCATTTGGGCGAAATCACCGGCGAAATCACCACCGATGAAATTCTCGGGAATATTTTCGGTAAATTCTGTATCGGGAAGTAATCCAATTGGGTCATCATCATAAGTTGCTATTTCGTCACCAGCTTCCGCCTCCTGGATAACAGCGATTTTTTGTTTCGATACATAACTTAAAAAAGAGCATTTAATAAAGCTAATCAGGGGGCAGGGCATTACCGGAGGGACTTATAATTTATCCGGGTAAATGACCCTAAATCCTCCCTTCCGAACCATACGCTTTGAACGTAATTTTTTTTCATCTGAATCTTTGAACCCAACATATTTTATGTTGTTCTTATCCTTTTTAACCAATAATCTGTAATTTTGTGAACAAATTCACACTAAACCGGAAAAGATTACAATGAGCGAAATCGCACACTTTGATAGCAAAAAGGATACTATCCGACAACAACTTGAGCAACTGTCACCCTATTTTTCAGGTGATATTTATACCGACGAAACCTGGCGCAGGCTTTATGCTACAGATGCTTCGGCATACAGGGAATTGCCAACCGCTGTCATCAGACCACGACATAAAGAAGACCTGAAGAAAATCATTGCATTTGCCAAAAAGCATCAGGTTTCTCTGATTCCCCGGACAGCCGGAACCTCACTTGCCGGACAAGTGGTTGGCGATGGAATTATCGTGGATATGGGAAAATATATGAACCGTAATTCTGGAAATCAATGAAAAAGAGAAATGGATTCGTGTTGAGCCCGGGGTCATTTTAGATGACATGAATAAAATACTGGCCGAAAAAGGCCTTTTTTTCAGCCCGGAAACTTCCACCGGAAACCGTTGCATGATAGGCGGCATGGTAGGTAATAACTCCTGCGGGCTGCATTCGCTGGTTTATGGCAGCACACGCGACCACACCCTTTCGGTTACCGCGCTGCTTTCAGACGGCTCGGAAGCAACCTTTGAAGCTTTAAGCCAAAAAGCATTCCTGGAAAAGTGTAACCTAAATGGACTGGAAGGGAAAATTTACAGACAAATCAATGAGTTGCTTTCCGATAAAAACAACCAGGAAGTCATCAGGCAGGAATATCCCGATAAGGAAATCACCCGGAGGAATACCGGTTATGCGCTTGACCTGCTCGTTGACAGTCAGCCGTTTGCAAACCCCGACAAGCCCTTTTAATTTTTGTAATTCTTCTTGCCGGCTCGGAAGGCACACTGGCACTTATGACCGAAATCAAGCTTCACCTGGTGCCGGTACCACCCAAAGAAAAAGCCCTGCTTTGTGTGCATTTTAAAAGAATTGAAAGAAACATTTTACGGCAACCTTATAGCCCTCCGCAACAGCCCCCGTGCTGTGGAACTGATGGATAAAAAAATTCTGGATTTAACCAAAGACAACCATGAACAACGTAAAAACAGATTTTTTGTCGAAGGTGATCCCGCCGCCATTCTGATTATTGAATTTGCTGATAACGACATCGCTGTTCGCGACAAGCAGGTAGCACAAACCATAGCCGAATTTAAAAAAGAAGGGCTGGGCTACAGTTTTCCGGTGGTTACCGGCGAAGACACCACAAAGGTTTGGAACCTCAGAAAAGCAGGGCTGGGTGTACTGTACAACCTCCCCGGTGATGCCAAACCGGTTTCGGTTATCGAAGACACTTCGGTGAAACCTGAAAAACTTCCTGAATATCTTTCAGAATTTCAGGAAATTATGGACAAACACCATCTTGAATGTGTTTATCATGCCCATATTGCAACCGGAGAGCTGCACCTGAGACCCATCCTGAATCTGAAAGACCCGAAAGATGTGGAGATGTTCCGAACGGTTGCGCGCGAAACTGCAGTGCTGGTAAAAAAATACAATGGTTCGCTCAGTGGCGAACATGGAGACGGCAGGCTGCGTGGCGAGTTTATTCCCCTGATGGTTGGTGAGAAGAACTATGATTTAATGAAAAAGGTCAAATACACGTGGGATCCTGACAATTTGTTTAATCCGGGCAAGATTGTAGATACGCCGCCCATGAATACATCGCTGCGCTTTGAGCCCGGCCGGCCTACACGCGAAATTGAAACCATCTTCGATTTCAGTAAAGAAGGAGGGATAATCAGGGCTGCAGAAAAATGTAACGGCTCGGGCGATTGTGTAAAAAGCGACCCCCGTTCCGGAACCATGTGTCCCAGTTTTCAGGCCACGCGTGACGAAAAAAACTCTACACGCGCCCGGGCCAACATCCTGCGGGAATTTTTAACCTATTCGCCAAAGCAGAATCCGTTTGACCATGAGGAAATTTATGAAGTGCTTGACTTGTGTCTTTCATGCAAGGCATGTAAATCGGAATGCCCCAGCAATGTAGATATCACCAAGCTGAAAGCCGAGTTCATGCAACACTATTACGATGAACACGGTATTCCCCTCAGAGCAAGGGCTATTGCCTATATCAGTTCTATCAATAAATTGGGAATGATTGTGCCGCAGATAACCAATTTCTTCATGAGTAATGCCCTGACATCAAAATGGATAAAAAAAATTCTCCGGTTTGCCCCCGAACGCTCCATACCCCTACTCTACCGAATCACGCTGAGAGCCTGGGCACGTAGTCATTTAAGAAAACTTAACCCGAGAAGTCCTATCAAAAAAGTATATTTGTTCGCCGATGAATTTACACAGTATAACGACACAGAAATTGGCATAAAAGCGTTGAGACTGCTCACTTCGCTGGGCTACGAGGTGGTGGTTCCGAAGCATACCGTCAGCGGCCGGACTTTCCTGTCGAAAGGGCTGCTTCGTACAGCCAAAAAAATGGCCAATAAAAACATCACTATGCTGAAGGATGTTATCAGCAGCGACCATCCCCTTATCGGGATAGAACCCTCGGGCATTCTGACTTTCAGAGATGAATATCCTGAACTGGCCGACAAAGAAAACCTTGAGGCGTCTCATCAGCTGGCTAAAAATGCCGTCATGTTTGATGAATTTTCATGAAAGAAGTTGCAGAAGGCAACATCAAACCCGAGCAGTTTACTGAGGAAGCCCTTCACATCAAACTACACGGCCACTGCCAGCAAAAAGCTGTAGCATCGACGGAACCTACCCGACAGATGCTGTCATTTCCGGTAATTATACCGTTGATGAAATACCTGCCGGATGCTGTGGCATGCTGGTGCTTTCGGCTACGAAGAGGAACATTATGAATTATCGATGAAAATAGGAGAAATGGTTTTGTTCCGGAGGTGAGAAAAGCGACCAAAGAAACCATCATTGCTGCGCCGGGAACCAGTTGCCGCCATCAAATAAAAGAAGGCACCCAAAGAACTTCCTGGCATCCGGTAGAAGTAATGTGGGAGGCATTGATTAAAAACAAACCCTGACTCTCACAGGATTTTCATTCTTCAAAATATCTTATTCAAAATGGCATAGTACATCTTATTAAAAATCAGGTTGTGAACAGCTTCCACCCCTTGCTGATAGGCTTTCTCTGCTGCAGCAGGCTTGTTTAGTCCGATTCCTTTGATGTCGGAAAAAGACTGGCTGTAGATAGTAGCCCCTTGCTGATTGGTAACCTTTACATCCACTTGCAGCCAAACGACATACATTTGACGCATAGCATTGGTTTGAGCTGTGTTAACCAAAATGTCAAGCTGATAATCAGAAGCTGTTGCTGAAGTGGCAATGCGAAAGTTCTTCTTTGCCAGTTCTGTAATAAAAGCTTCTTTAAACCGACTGCTATGGATGGGTTTTCCGAAAGCCAGCTCTTGCGACTGAACAAAAAAGCCGGGAGCAGCAATCAAAATTTGGGTAGCACTTTCCGGCAAGGTCATTTTTCTAATGATGTTTCTTACCGAAAAATTGTCGGAAGATGCTACCAACAAAGTTTCCACATCCGGTCTTACGGTAAAAACGCCTTTATCACTGGTGGTCGTAATTTCAGGTATTTCAAAAATAGCCACCCCACTTCGATTGGTAACTGCTTTATCAATATTTAAAACCTGCGCACTAAATTCAGCCTTGAGGGGAAAACCAGCAACAGCAGCCTGATGAGCCTCAGTCAGTGAAAACCTTACCGTTGCCGGTTCAAAACGCCTGACCTTCAGTGGCCTTTTTTCAGGACTGATAACCAAATTGCGAAACGTCTGCTCCAGTTGATTCAGGATAAAAATCCCAAAATCAACCGATTTTCCCGAAAGCGTGGTATCAAGCGATTGGTCCAGATAGGGAAACACATCTTCCAATGCCTTAATATACATGGAAATGCCATTTCTAAAATCGTTTTGCTGAAGCAAAACAACGCCCTGTTGATATTTAGCAACAGCTTTCTTTTTGGCCTTGAAAACACGTTTCCGCTTATTTTGAACATAAGCATCCTTGCTGAGCCGGTAATAAGCATAAAAATGGTGGCTGTTTTCATAGGTATCCACCAGTTCATAATCCTCCAGATGCTGAGAGGTGGAGGTAGCAATAACACTTGAAAAATCCTGCGAATAATTGTAATCGGATTGCAACTTCCTGAGCACTGATGTTGAAGAGATGGAAACAGAAATTTCTTCAGCCAGGTCTTTCAGTGCATTTTGTTCAGCCAGTTTCTGGTATTGGTTTACAGGACCTGTTTTAGGAGCTGAGCCCACCCCGGTGTAGTAATAATCTGATTGAGCAGGTTGTAGCAACCATTGAGGTTTGGGCGGTTCTTGGGGTATTTTTCCCGAAGTGCCACATCCGGTAACCAACCACAACAAAAGAATACCAAGTGTTAAAATACTATTTCTCATAACGATTCTCTTATAAATCGGGATTAAAGTTATTCACGCTGTTGGAAATATCCTGGGAGATTTTTGCATTATGTCATCGGAAAGCTGGGTGATTGATTTGATTGCCTTTTTGGCTTTAAAAAGCCTTTGAAGTTTCTGCCGGTCTGCGTAATTATCCAGGATTTTATCGTCCGACGATTTACGGTTGGCATACTTCCAGTATCCGGGCACGATTTTGTCGGGATTTCCATCAAAACGGGCATAGTGCATTTTATCAGAAAGATGATGACTAAAAACATCCGCAAGCAGCACTTCTCTTGTTTTTAAGTCAATCAGCTTGAAACTTACCTTCCCCCATGCGCTGTTAACCTGTTCATATTCCACATACTCAACCTTGTCGTAAGAAACTTTTGTTTCCGTTTCGCCTGTTTCCCTGTTACGGAATTTGCTGATTTTTTTTACATAGCCCTTTCGGTTAAATTGATGAAGCCTGCCTTTTGAAGCAGTGAATTCCAGCACATCACCCACAAGAATGGCATCAGCACCTTCGGGCATCACCAGATTTTCGGGATGTGACTGCAGCGTGCTTTCCTGCCCCGGATTCACCAATCGGGAGTGAGTAAGGTCAATAATTTTTATGAAGGGATTTGAATTGGACTGAAGCGACGATTCAACCATTTGTTGTAGTGTTTGGACCGTAGCGGCTTCAGCCATTTTACTCTCAAAAGGAGCCACGGCGATGCGAATGGTGCCTTTTTCGAGGGCTTCGGCTTTGAGTTGTCCGCTGTTTTTGTAGCCTTTGGTTTGGGCCAATATCTGATCGAACAAATCATAGGCTGTACGGTATTTTTTTGCTCCATTCATAACCATCCCTTCCGGTAAACGGGTTCATAAACAGCTTTTTCATTCAGTTCTGCCACATTTTTATAATGAGGCCGCAACCTGATGACTTCCTGAAAAATAGTGGCAGCCTGTCTGAAATCCTCCTGAGAAAGAAAAGTAATCCCTTCCTTATATTTTTTTCGAGATAAATGTTTTCAACCTCCTGGTAATAATTTTCATAATTATCCGGCAACATCAAATCGACCCCTACTAAAGCCATTCTGTCTTTGTAGGCTTTGGCACTGTTAAAAACAGCAACAGCTTTGTTGATATCTTCCTGCAGATAAAGCGACTTAAAATCCGTCAGTTTTTCGTCGAGCACCATCTGACCGGTTTTACGCAAACCAATCCGGGCATCCAGATTTTGACGATTCTTTTGTAATGATTGGTAATATAGTTCGGCAGCTTCGGCATAAAAACCTGCTTGTTCATGCTCAAGGCCTTTTTTGGCAAGCCTTCCGGAAGCACAGGAAGTCAGCAGCATTAAGAACACTGAAAAAAAACAATAGTTGATCTTTGATTCATGAAGGAATTCTTTTTCACAAAATTAATTTTTCTCTTCAGATAATAGTTGCCAAAATCCAAAAAAATGAAAAGCAATTTCCAAAATGAAAAATTTGTCCCAAAATGAAACTATTTATCATAAAATCAAAAAACATAAAAAACTTCATAACAACACATTACATTTTTGGTATAAAATTTTGTATCTTTACAGCAGCAACCAATAACAAATACCTATGAAATATTCAGCAGCTATTTTTACTTTAATCTTATTTTTGATGGTTTCCTGCGAGCAGGACACCAACAATCCAATCAACCCATCGCCCAGTACCAGCATGAATGATCTGGTCATTGATGATCAATTTGATTGGGCAACTACACAGGAAGTAAGTATCGACATACAACTTCCCACAACTGTTAACTATTCAACTGTAAACAAAAGAGTTGATATTTTTACTTCACATCCTAATGATGAAGGCAAGTTAATTCACAGCATTACAGCAGACGAAAAAGGACATGCAAGTTCCGTATTCAGAATTCCTGCTTATTATGATTCTGTCTATATTTCCTCGTTTGCAGGAGGACGATATGCTACCATTGCTACTAACGAAAAAAGCGGAGGCAGTATTGTAGTATCCTATGACGATCAATATCAGTTTGACCCTCCGGGAGAAGCAGAAGAAAAAGGACTAAAAAGTTCTTATTTGAATTCCAAAACCTATAAACCCATTCATAAATCGGGAAAAGTCGCCAATTTAGTAACCAATGGAACGTTTGAAGATAACAATTTTGGAACCATCCCCAATTGGTCATCGCCTATGAATGTGGATGGAAAATGGCATTTTACCAACAATCTGCCCGGACATATTTCCTGGCAGGAGGAATCGGGAAACCATTTTCTCAGAGTTGACGGGAACTACTTTGTTTATGGAGGTGTAGCTCAATTAATTACAGCTTCAGCCGGAGACGAAATCACTTTCAGCACTGACTACAGGGCGACGAATGCCTGCTGCTCGTATTTCAACCGCATTTGGTTGTTCTTGATTCCCAGAAATGGAAATGGTAATTCGATAGACTATTACAGTGTATATGATTACGGCCCTGAAAATGACTGGGATAATTTGACTGTATCTGCCACTATGCCGGCAGGCACTGAGACCTGCCAGGTTTTATACTGGATATGGGCTTACCGTCCTGATTTCATTCTCGACATCGACAATGCGGTGGTTACCGGCCCTGTGAATGACAGCGACGGAGACGGTGTGGAAGATGATGAAGACGACTATCCGGACGATGAAGAGAGGGCTTTTGATGTTTATTATCCTGGTCAGGACGAATTTGGCTCGCTGGCATTTGAAGACAACTGGCCCGGACAGGGCGACTATGATTTTAATGATTTGGTTGTAGATTACAACTACAAACAAGTTCTCAACAGCGAAAACAAACTGGTTGATTTGGATGCAAAGTTTCTTGTCAGGGCTATTGGCGCCAGCTTTGAAAACGGATTTGGATTTAGCCTTGGAAACCATCCGGAGGCTATCAGCAGTGTAACAGGCATCAATGTTCCGGAAGATGTTGTTGTTCTCGACAACAACAACGTGGAAAGCAGCACCAACGAAGCCAATATCATTGTATTTGAAAATGCATTTGATATTTTGCCCCATCCGGGTTCAGGTATTGGCGTTAACACAGAAACCACTTCCCCGTATGTAGAACCGCAAATGTTGACTGTTGAAGTGCGGACAAACACCCCCATCGACCTGCAAGAAACTGATTTGGCACCGTTCAATCCATTCCTCATTGTTGACCAGGAACGCGGCAGAGAAGTTCATCTCCCCGACCACGAACCAACATCGAAAGCCGATGGGTCTTATTTTGGAACAGAAGATGACAATTCTGATAGTAATGCCGGACGTTTCTATAAACCCTTGGAAATTTACCCTGGGCCATTGATGTTCCCGCTCCCTTTGCCTATCCGATTGAAAAAATTGAGAATAATTGATGCCTATAACTATTTTGATGACTGGGCCGAATCAAGCGGAGCCGTTTATGACGACTGGTATCTTGACCTGCCAGGCTACCGCAACGCAGAAAACATTTATCCGAATGTGGAATAAGTCATTTTTTACAATCATCTGAATATTTTGTGGCACACCGAATGTTTAGTCGGTGTGCCACAATTTTTTTTTACAAAAACCCTTGCTTTCCTTTCTGCAAAAGATATCGTTTAGATGGGTTATCCTAAAACTATCAGACCACTACGATTCATCTGTCGATGAAAGGCCGATTTTAAAATCAACAACGGAAAAAAACATAAAAACCGGAAACCTGATAAAAAGGTCGGTAACAACAGAATAGAAAATACAGCCCTGGTTCTCACATGTCGGAATTAAAACAGCAGGGATTTTAACTACTTTTGCCAATCAAAATACCGGCATTTGAATTTTTTAAAAAAAATAAACGGGAATATGCATTTCAGGGAACTGTTTCGGGGCGGTTCCATTGCCATTGTATTTCGTTTGCTGTCAGCGCTGGCCAGCTACGTCTTTCTCTATTTCATAGCGCGTCAATATGGTGCTGACGGCGTCGGAATTTTTTCCACAGGCTGGACTATTCTCATGATAAGTGCTGTTTTTGGTAAAATGGGATTTGATTCCTCAATAGTCCGTTTTATATCCGAATCCGCTGCCCTTCATTCTTACA
>LZCG01000231.1_pt1 | contig 10254 bp, 11 predicted proteins | sample 768541 | NCBI WGS metagenome assembly LZCG01 (sample SAMN05200874, study PRJNA324366) | oil field metagenome | isolation source: sample BH-FW-1 from oil reservoir | place: India: Bombay High | collected 2015-07-11
TTAAAATAAATTTAAAGTTTTTTAGGGGGTTTGGTTTGCCGGTTTTCCAAACGATGTTTTTTAATTGTTATATGGTTTTTGAAAAGGTTCTAAGGGGGTCTTGGGGGGTATCCCCGTTTGGGTGAACTCCCAAACCTAGATTTTAACTCTTGTTGTTTTTTGTTTTTGGTCTTTGGGGGTTTGGGGGACCACCCCGAACGCCCTCTATTTTAGGCCAAAAAAGTCAATAACTGCATTTTTAATAATTTCTGCAAAAACTTCCACATAGTCTCCATTCGTAAATTCATCTACCACTTGAGGATTGCTGATAAACTCCATTTCAAATAAAACGGCAGGACTCCTAGTATAAGCTAAAACAGCGAACTCTGCTGTATGAACTCCCCTAAATTTAACCCCATTTACATTCAGATAACTTCCCAATATATTGGCGAATTTCTCACTTTCATCTAGACTGTTTTCTTTATCCGTCACCCATGTTTCTATAAGGTTCTTATCGGTGTTCAAATCCAAATTTTCTCGATAAGCTATTCTTCTAGCATATGCACTTTCTGAAAAATCAAAATAGTAAACCTCTGATCCATAAACCGTAGAATCTTGAGGATAATCATTCAAGTGTAAACTAATGAATAAATCTGCACCTTTTTCATTAGAAAAAACTGCTCTATCGTGTAAATCAACGTATACATCATTTGTCCTAGTCAAATAAACGTTAACACTGTACGGTTTCAAAAGTTCCTGAGCTCTTTTTGCTACTTTTAAAGTAATATCTTTTTCAAAAGTTTGGTTAGGACCAACAGCTCCCGGATCTATTCCCCCATGACCTGGATCCAAGACTAAAACAGGCAAGGTAATTGTATCTTTAAAAGAAAGGTCTAATATGATTCTATTTTCTTCAATTAATTCTTCTAAATCAGCGGAGTTGTTCAGTTTTACTTGTATCCAAACTTCTGTTGGTGAATAGTGATATGCCTTTATGTAATTGATCTTATTGTTGTATTCTTCATAGTAATAAGAATCAGGGATTTCGGCTCCTTTTATCTTTATTAAATATCCGGATTTATTAACTAAAGGGTATATTCCAACATCTTCAGGACTTGAAGAAAGTTCTATTATTATTCTGGCATCAGTTTTCTGTATGATTGTTTTTATTGAACTTACTTGAGTTAGCGGCAAGTTCAAGTAAACAGCAGAATCATTAGAAATTAGTTCTAAGTTGATCAACTTCGCTATCAATTCTGTAGTTATATAAATTTCTCCATCAACCACTTTTAGATCATTTGGATCGAAACGAATAGATTCGGTGCTGTTAATAATTGCTAAACTATTCTGAGGAAAAATGAAAACGTTCCATTTACTATCTTTTACATAAATCAAGGTATCATTATATACATCTAAAGTTCTTCCACTCTTTTCAGAAATGACTTTTAAATTAACATATAGATTTTCTCCATCTTCAAAATAGTAAGCCGGATCTACCTCTCTCCATTGGAAATAAAGCGTTTTTGCAAATGTAGTAACTGAGAGAAATATAAAGCCAAAAATTATTAACCCCTGAATTACCCTTTTACTCATCTTTTTATCCCCCTTGGTTGATCAGTTAAAATTTCTAGTATCTTTTCGGCAATATCGTAATTGGGAAGAACAAAATCCGCATAACCTTCTTGGGCAACGATTTTGGGCATTCCATAAACTACAGATGTTTCTTTAGACTCCGCTATAACCTTCCCACCGTAATGTTTAACTTTAAATGCCCCTTTTGCCCCGTCTCTTCCCATCCCAGTCAAAATAACCGCCACTGAATTTTCTTTAAAAATCTCTGCAGCTAAATCAAAAGTAAAATCAGCGGAAGGCCTTACGTTATTAATTTTATCGCTTTGATCTAAAAACAACTTAATTTTATGATCCTCTTGTTTTAAACCTAAATGAAAGTCCCCTGGAGCAATATATACAACATTCTTTTGTAAAAATTCTCCCTCCTCAGCTTCTTTTACCTTCAAATTTGAAATCTTATCCAATCTATAAGCTAAAGATGCTGTGAAACCCGCAGGCATATGTTGCACAATAATTATAGGAATATTTAAATTTTCAGGTAGCTGTGGAATTATAACGTCTAAAGAACGTGGACCCCCGTTGAACTTGCTATCAATAAGACTTTTTCTCCCATGAGGTTTACTCTATTACTTTTCTTTACTTTTTTGGTTTCAACAAAATGGATGCTTTTCAATTTTTCTATGGAGACATTCATACTTTCTCTAATCTTTCTCTAATCTTTCTCAGTAACTCATCCTGAACGTCTCTTATAGTCCAAGAGGTGCTTCCAGCCGGTTTTTGAATGAAATCAAAAGCTCCCTTTTCTAAACATTCTATTGTAATTGAGGCTTCTTTTGAAGTTAAACTGCTCACCATAATAACCCTTGTCGGAGATTTTAACATTATTTCACTTAAGGCATCGAGTCCATTCTTTTTAGGCATTTCAACGTCTAAAGTAATCACGTCTGGTTTTAGGGACAAAGCTTTTTCCACAGCTTCAACACCATCTTTAGCTAATCCAATCACTTTCATGTCAGGTTCCTTGGCTATAATATCTTTTAGAACCATTCGCATGAATGCAGAGTCATCAACGATTAAGACCTTTATTTGATCCAAATATTTTCCTCCTCATTATTGTTCTTTTTTTTTATGTATAAAGCCAAATAAATTCAAAATAAGCAAAAAAACTATTGCTAAAATTATACCATATTTAGGGTCCAGATTGAAAAAAGCATTACCGAAGATAATTATTCCAGTTGCAACTGCGAAGATAGAAGTGATAAAAACCGATGCCGCAGAAACATCCTTTATTATCTTCACTGAAGAGCTATAAAAAGGATGAAGAAATCCAACAGTTTTTCTATTACAGTATTCACTGTTTCCATGATCAAAACAAGCATAACTGTGAATATTAAAAGTATAAATTCTACTTGGGTTAAGTTGGCAAAAATAGCAACAATTAATACTATCAGTCCAATTAAACTTTGTATTCTAAAGTTTCTTTGAGATTTATAAATTTCGATGAGCCCTTGTAATGCGTAAGAAAAACTTTTTTTTAGACTCCTATTTTCATTATTTTTATTCATAACCTTTCCCTAATTTTTTATACATTTTAGTTGACTCTAATGGATACCTTTTTTTGCATAAATCATAGCCCATTTTGATGGCTTTTTCATCAATCTCTTTGTAATTTTTTGATACGTTCAATTTGACTTCTTCTATAAGACTTTCTAAACTTATTATCTGAGTTACTGCGCAAAGAACCCCTAGTCCTACCATATTTGCCACATTTTTGTTTGAGAATTCTTCTATAGCTATTTGTGAAGCTGGAACCTTGATTATTTTCTTGGTGATTCTTTCTACATACTGAGGTATACTTTCAACGAATTTCTCATCGTAGAATAAAATACCATTTCTTTTGAGATTCTCAATATGATTTAAACCAACATTATGCATCAAATACAATATATCAAAATTTTTAGCTTCGGGATAATCTATAGGTTCTTGATCAAAGAGCACATCACAATAAGAAAGTCCACCTCTCACCTGTGCACCATAATGTTGAGATTGAACAACCCAAAATCCTTCTTTTACCAGTGCTTTTGCAAATATTATCCCCATTAAGATGTTACCTTGACCGGCTTCTCCACTGAATCTCACCGAATTAGGTGTACTTATTAAACTACTCACTTTGGTGATACCTCCTGCGAAACCAATTTTTCCCTTAATTTTTGATATTTATCAATGTAGCCTTCTTTTTCAACATTCAAAAATTCACCTATTATAATCTTATCTTTCAAAGCATTTTCATCCATATTTTTGGCTTTGCTTAGTATGACGGAGTTATCTTTGTAATATTGCAACATTTGCGTGGGTTCAGTCATTTTATTGTATCTTCCATAATAAGTATGGCAATTTGTAACTATCTCAACAACCGACATACCTTTGTGCTTTAAAGCGTTTTCTATGTATTTAACGGATAACATATAATGAAAAACGGTTGATCTAGCTACGTAAGTCGCGCCCGACGTTATTGCAAGATCAACTGCGTTAAAATCGTTTTCTAAATTCCCATAAGGAGAAGTTGAAGCGTAGGTTCCCATAGGTGTTTCAGGTGAATATTGCCCGCCGGTCATACCATAAATAGCATTGTTAAAAATAATAACTGTTAAATCCATATTTCTACGGCAAGCGTGAATAAAATGATTTCCACCTATTGCTAGTATATCCCCATCACCGCCCATTACTACCACATTAAACTCTGGCTTTGCTAATTTAACTCCAGTTGCAAAGGCGATAGCCCTTCCATGAAGCGTGTGCATAGTGTTAAAATCTAGGTACCCCGTGACTCTTGAAGAACATCCTATACCAGATACAACCGCCACCTTGTTTTTATCTAAATTCAAATTATTTACCGCTTCCACAAAACTTTTCATTATTATTCCATTACCACATCCAGGACACCACACATGGGGCATTCTGTCTTTTCTTAAATATTTAAAGTATCTCTCTGCAGGCATTTTATCCCACCTTTCCATTTTAGTATTCAATCTTGATCATTCAACAACTTTTGTTTGTATGCTACATGTATCAAAAAACAATTTTGTTAGACTATCCGGATAGCCTTCTCTATAATAAACCTTTTTGATGCCAGCGTTTATTATCAACCTGGCACATACGGAACAAGGTTGATGTGTGATATAAATTGAGGCGTTATCAGTACTAATACCAAATTTGGCGGCTTGCATCAAGGCATTTTGTTCTGCATGAAGGCCATAACAAATTTCTTGGTTTTCTCCACTTTTTATATCTAAGTCGTCTCTTATACAACCTATTTCATCACAGTGAGGAAAACCAGATGGTGGTTGGTTGTAACCGGTCGCTAAGATTCTTTTTTCTTTTACTATTACTGCTCCAACCTTTCTATGAAAACATGTAGACCTTTTACTTACCAAATCCGCCACTTCCATAAAATATTTGTCCCAATCTTTCCTTTCTTTGAATAGGTTGGGATCATTAAAATTTTTATTTTTCAAATAAATTTCAACTTCGTCCTTTTTACTCAAGAAAAAACCTCCTTTAAGTTGGAGATATTGCTAATAAATTTTCAAAAACATACCTTGAAAAATTTAAGCCTTTTGTAGTTAATTTAATAGAATCATCAATAGATATATATTCTTTCAAATTATTTTTCGTCTGATTTAAGACATTATCAACCAAATTTTTGGGGAATCTTTGTACCAAAGAATCATAAGTTATTCCCCTTGTTAGTCTCAAAGACATAAAAAGGGTTTCTAACAATTCAGTAAACTCATCGTTCACATTCTTTGTGTCGTATGGGAGTTCATTATTATTTAATCGTCTAATATACGCTTTAACATCTGAAGTATTCACATATCTCTCGTTGTTGATATGCCCTCCTGCAGAAACCCCTAATCCTAAATAATCTAAGTTAGACCAATAGAATTTATTGTGAATGCATTCTTTGTTGGGTAGGGACCAACTTGAAATTTCATATCTGTTATACTCTAATTTTTCTAATTGATCATAGATATAGTCGAGAAGTTCATATACAAAGTCATCTTCCGGAAGTTTCATTTCCTTGATTTCAAGAAAATGTTTTAAAGGAGTATCGTGTGAAGAATCCAATAAATAATAAGAAATATGAGAGGGTTTCTTCTTTTCTATAAACCCTAAATTGCTTCTAACCGTTTCAAAATTTTCATAAGGTAATCCAAGAATAAAATCCATATTTATATTATCATAAAAAGATGCCAAAAGTTCATAAGATTCTAACCCTTTATTAAAATCATGGGCTCTTCCGACGGTTTTTAATATCTTATCAGAAGTACTTTGGAACCCCATAGATACTCTGTTAATCCCTATTTCCTTGTAAAGTTGTACCTTTTCTTTATCAACACTTTCTGGATTTACCTCTATCGTGAATTCCTTCAAATCAGATAAATCCATATTCTCTTGTAATGAACGAAAGGTTTGCAGAATAAATTCTTTCTCAACAAAAGATGGGGTCCCACCACCAAAATAAATAGTTCTAACCTTCCTACCTTTTAATTTCTCACCTTTCAAAGCAATTTCTTTGTATAATGCATTAAAATATTCTTCTTTTAAGGATAAATCAGTTGTAGACACGTAATCACAATAAAGGCATCTCCTCACACAAAAAGGTATGTGTAAATATAATGCAATATAATTAGAATTCAAAAAACAAACCTCCTCCTTTTTCGTTGAACGAAAAAAGCAGAGGTAACTTAAGATTTTCATTATACAGATAAAATTCATAAAAAAAGTCTTGTCCAAAAGCGATTCTTGTTCCAATATGCAACTGTTGATCAAATACATTCATTGGAATTGAAAACCCAATATTTGGATACCATTTTTGTTGTATCAACGATACTCCTAGGTCTATCGTATCTACATAATAACTATCTAGGTTAACGAGAGGAATATTTAAATACAAACCATTTGAATAACCCAAAATAATGGGTATTTCTACAGGCCTAAATATTTGAGCTTTCACTTCAAATAGATTTATATTTTTCATATTAAAAAGAAGCAAATTCCCTATAGCATATGAGGGGGCGTTGAACTTAGCTTGAGTGAAATTATATATAGCATGGTCGACATTTTTAACCTCAACTCTTTGAAAATTTTTTACTGCCAAAACCCCTAAAAAATTATTTTCAAGTTTGTACTCGTATCCCACACTAAACTCACTATTGTATACTGGTACATTCATAAATACTTTAAAAAAAGACTCTCCACTTTTCAGTTTTATCGTTCTATTGAAGAGTTGGTTTTCTATATACAAAGAGTGGTAATCGGAATAACCTATCTCTAATCCGAAATCTTCAAAAGATGATGAAGATAGTGTAAAGGTCACCCCTTTATTTTCTATCTCTGGACCTATGGGAGTGTAACCTACATAAGATAAGACTAACGTTGAAATAAACATAAAAAATCCGATAAAATACAATTTTCTCAAGGATCATCACCTCGTGATGATTTTCAATTATCTTCAAGTATTTCATTGAGTATTTCATTTGTTTTTTGAGGGTTAGCTTTACCCTTTGTTTGTTTCATAACTTCGCCAACAAAAAATCCCAAAAGTTTCTTTTTACCATTCTTATACTTTTCAACACTATCGGGATTTTCTTTTAAAACATTTTCAATTATTTTTCTTAACTCATCTTCGTTTTCTATTTGTTTTAAACCTTTCTTTTCAACGATCTTTTTGGGGCTATCACCTGTTCTATACATCTCGGGAAATATATCTTTGGCGATCTTTGATGAAATTGTGTTTGCATCTAAAAGCATTTTTAATTCTGCAAAATGCTCGGGTTTAATTTTTACATTTTCAATACTATCCTCATTTTCTTTCATCTCTCTTAATAATTCGGTTAAGATAAAATTACTAACAAATTTTGCATCCTTAGTCAATTCTACACATCTTTCATAATAATCAGCTAACTCTTTGTCTGAAGAGAGAATTTGTGCGTCATATTCAGGTATGTTGTACTGTGCAACAAACCTTTTAGCCTTATCTTCTGGCATTTCAGGAATGAGTTTTTTAACGGTTACAATAAGTTCATCGTTCAAAATCAGGATGGGCAGATCAGGTTCCGGAAAATATCTGTAGTCCATTTCCTCTTCTTTTGTTCTCATTGGGAAGGTTTCTTTTTTGCTGGCATCCCACCCTCTGGTTTCTTGTATTAACTCTCCACCTTTTTCTAAATTATCGATAATTCTATCTCTTTCATATTCTAACGCTTTTTCTACAAATTTGAATGAGTTTATATTCTTAATCTCTACCCTTTTACTTATTTCTTCGTTTTCTTGGTTGAGAATAGAAATATTTGCATCACATCTCAAGGCTCCTTTTTCCATATCACCCGTTGAAATATCAGCGTATCTAAGCAAATTTCTTAATTTCTCCATAAATATCCTTGCCTGTTTAGGAGTCTCTATATCCGGCTCGGTTACAATCTCTAAAAGAGGTATGCCTGCCCTATTAAAATCAATTAAACTTTCTTGAGCATAGGAAATCTGATCCCCTTCATGAAGCATCTTAGCCGTATCTTCTTCCATATGCATCCTTCTTATTCTTATCTTTTTGCCTTCAACGTCTATGTATCCTCCACTTACTATGGGATGAAAATACTGCGTAATTTGATAACCCTTTGGCAAATCAGGATAAAAATAATTCTTTCTATCGAACCTAGAAAACTTATTTATACGTCCATTTAATATTAATCCAGCTTTTATCGCAAGTTTAAGTGCTTCCTCGTTTAATACCGGCAACGTTCCAGGTTGGCCTGTACATACTGGACAAATATTAATATTCGGCTCAGCTTCATAATGCTCTGTACTACATGAACAAAAGGCTTTAGATTTTGTTAGTAATTGGACGTGTATTTCTAATCCTATAATGGTTTTATACATAATTTTTCGACTCCCTGGAGGTCTCTTTAAAGAAATTGTCTGCTATAGTTAATAGTTCCTCATCCTTCATATATCGACCAATGAATTGTATACCAAAAGGTAACCCTTCAACTTCACCAAAAGGAATGCTTATGGCAGGTGATCCATTTAAATTCGCAGGGATTGTAAAAATATCCATTAAATAATAATCTAAAGGTTTTAGCTTTTCCCCTATCTTTGGAGGTAGAACAGGAGATGTGGGAGTCATTATTACATGATAATCATTCAAAATTTCCTTTATTTTGTCACTCAACAATTTTCTTACTTTTGAGGCTTTTGAGTAATATTGATCATAATAAAGAGAAGAAAGGTTAAAAGTCCCCATCATTATTCTCCTTTTTACTTCCATTCCAAAACCAACTTCTCTGGTAGATTTATACATTTTATTCAGACCTAAGGCATTGTTCCTCAATCCATATTTGACTCCATCATATCTTGAAAGATTGGATGAAGCTTCAGCAGGAGCTATTATATAATAAATTGCTACTGAATATTCAAGTTCCGGTATATCTTTCACATCAACTATTGCTCCTTTGCTCCTCAAAAAGTTAACAGCGCTTTCAAATTGTTTTATTAAATTATTATCTACATTTTCATTGTAAACAACCTTTGGAACGCAAATTTTAGTTTGGGATAAATCTATATCCACATCTTTTAGGAGATCTCTATCGTGCTCCAACGTGGTTGAATCCTTGGGATCTTTTCCTTTCATAATTTCTGTAACTAATCTAACATCCTTTACATTATTTGCAAAACACCTATCTGATCCAATGATGATGAAAAGGCTGTCAAACCGTATCGTGATATCATGCCGTATGACGGCTTAAATCCAACAACACCACAAAAAGCGGCAGGTTGTCTTACTGAGCCTCCGGTATCTGATCCCAGAGAAAATGGAACGTACCCTGCTGCTACAGCTGCAGCTGAACCTCCACTACTACCCCCAGGGACTCTTGCCAAATCCTTAGGATTTCTTACAGCTCCAAAGGCTGAATGTTCGTTGGTATTACCCATGGCAAACTCGTCCATATTAGTTTTCCCTACTACTGTAAAACCTGCTTTTAAAAGCCTTTCAACGGCAGTTGCGGTATAAGGAGAATTATAATTTTCAAGGATTTTAGAACCGTTTGTTGTTTTAGTCCCTTCAACTAAAATGTTATCCTTGACCAAAAAAGGTATGCCAAAGTAATTGCCCTCTTTGTTGCCTTCTACCTTTTCTATTCTCAAAACTGAATTTATTTCCTTGTCTTTTTCATAAATCTTTTTGATACTTTCTTCTATAACATTTTTGCCAACCAAATCATCTATGGTCAAAATGCATCACCTCAAAAAAAGTAATAATCAGAAAATATAGTATCTTAAATCGAATATCAAAAGTAAAACAAAACTTGCAATAATTAATCCGTAAGATAAGTAAGAAAGCGTTCTCCATACTTGATAACTACTCTTTGTGTACCTTATAGGTGTTAACCAACCAAAGGTAAAACCTAATTCCTAATCCTCCTAAATGGGCAAAATTGTTTATATTAGCACCTGGTAAGAATCCCCAGATCACGTTTATTAAGATAATTGGGAGTAAAGCGGTACCTGTTACAGGTCTCAATATAGTTGGGGTATCGTGCCTAAATCCCGCCCCAAAAGTAGTCCTATTAGTCCAAATATCGCACCTGATGCTCCAACCGAGATTGAACTGGGTAAAAATAAGTGGGTTAAAAGATTCCCAAA
>LZCG01000232.1_pt1 | contig 10194 bp, 16 predicted proteins | sample 768541 | NCBI WGS metagenome assembly LZCG01 (sample SAMN05200874, study PRJNA324366) | oil field metagenome | isolation source: sample BH-FW-1 from oil reservoir | place: India: Bombay High | collected 2015-07-11
CGCCGATATCAAAGCTGAGGTCCGTGGCAGATGGCTGCGATTGGCTTTCCAAGCTCCAGAAACCTCTTGACTATCTCAACAGCCTTCTCGTTTATTCTGGCATGCGAGAGGTTATTATATTTCATCCACCACAACGGCCCTATCCTCGTAAAGAGCACCTGCAGCAATCAAATCATCCCTTATCCCGATCCACGAGGTCATCTTCCTTCCTTTAACAGCCATCGCCGATATCAAAGCTGAGGTCCGTGGCAGATGGCTGCGATTGGCTTTCCAAGCTCCAGAAACCTCTTGACTATCTCAACAGCCTTCTCGTTTATTCTGACTCTTTCAGGAGACTTTCCGCCGGGGATGATTAGCCCGGCGTAGCCTTCCACCTTCACGTCCTCATACATCAAATCCGGCTTTACCTGGTAGCCTTTTTTGCCCACCCTGATATCGAGAGATGAGGAGGCAACCTCCACATTGAAGCCCTCTTCCCTCAGCCTGTAGAGTGGGTAGAGAAGCTCAACGTCTTCAAAATCGTTTTCAGCCAGAATCAGCACTTTCATAATAAGAGTTCAAAAACCTAATATTTACCTTTTCCCAATCTTACTTGTGGAGAGAAAACTTAAAGACCTCCAGCTCGCCGAGAAGGTTGAGAGAATTGCGGAAAAAGATGTCGATCTTGCAGAAAAAGTTGTTAGAAGCTTTGAGAACAGAGAAGCAAAGATATTCGGCTTCCTAACTCTCTTCAATCTGACGGGAAACTCCCAGTATCTCAAGGATGCTGTTGAGATGGCCGAAACTGACGAGGACTATCTCATGATAGTGGAGCGCTCCGATGAACCCCTTCCTGAAATTGCCGAGTTGATTGAGAGCAGCTACCGCAGAAATCTCGCCTACTGCATACTTCTCGAAAAAACGGGTGACCTGAATTTAATCACGAAGATATCTGACACAAGACTTCTCTCAGCCTCACTGAAAAGAGTTGCCTTGAAGAAACGCTATCCTGAGAGTCTGAGGATAGTGAGAATGATTCCAGACCCTACTACAGAGCTCTGGCACTCATGGAGCTAACTGATAAAGAAAAACTTGATCTCGAAGAGGAGGTTGCAGGGGCTGTTAAGCAGGTGAAAAATGCAGCGTTGAGGAGAAGACTTGAGGAGAAAATGAGGAAAAATATTAATTCCTAAAAGCAACTCTAATTATGGGTGAGACGAGCGTAACACTAATCGGTCTGGTTGTGGGGCTGCTTTTTGGCCTCAGCGGGATAGCAACTCTCCTCAGCCTGATGAGTGATGTTGTTAGCGATGCACAAACTCAGCTTTCTCAGCTTGGTGTTGCATCGACGCTAGTAATGCTGGTTATTGCGCTAATTCTGATAATAAAGGTTAGAGTACTTTCTGCTTTGATTGTGGGCGCCATAATCGGTGCAGTACTAAATTTGATTCTGCAGGCCAACGGTGTGAACATTCTGGAGATGCTGAGGGCAGTGGTTTTTGGGACATGAGTTTTGACTGGTTTGGTAAAAACTGCGAAAGTGATTTAACAAGAAATCAAAAAGCCTAAATCATGGACGAGTTAGAGTTAATCAGACAGAAAAAAATTAGGGAGATGATGCAAAAGATGAGTGGGGAGGAGAAGGCTAAGAAGGTTGTGGATTCTCCGGTAAAACTGAACTCATCAAACTTCGATGAAACTCTCAAGAACAACGAGAACGTGGTGGTGGACTTCTGGGCGGAGTGGTGCATGCCGTGCAGAATGATAGCCCCAGTTGTGGAAGAGCTTGCAAAGGAGTATGCAGGGAAGGTGGTGTTCGGAAAGCTGAATACCGATGAGAATCCCACTATTGCTGCGAGATATGGAATTTCAGCCATTCCAACGCTGATATTCTTCAAAAAAGGAAAGCCTGTTGCCAGCTTGTGGGAGCAATGCCTAAGAGCGAGCTGAAGAGGTGGGTTCAGAGGAATCTTTAAATAAACATCTGCTTTGGCGGCTGCCTGGAGGGCATCTTAACCTTCTCGGCGGCTGTTAGCAAATCCTCGGTTTCTATTTTATCCTTTCCTTCCGCAATAGCCTTGTGCAGGGAGGCCTTTATCACCTTTTCAACCAGATCTCTGCCACTGAAGCCATCAGATGCGGCAGCAACAAGCTCAAGCCTGGCCTTGACCGGAACTGGAAATTCTTCAAGGTTTCTCCTGAGAATTTCAAGTCTTTCCTCGTAGCTGGGCAAGCTGAACTCTATCTCCTCCTCGAACCTGCTCCTTATTGACGCGTCAAGCAGCTCAACTCTGTTTGTTGCGGCTATCGTGCATATCCCCTCGTTGCTGTTCGTTCCGTCAAGCTCAGTCAGCAGAGCATTCACGATTTCCGACACATCTCCCCTGATTTCCTGGTAGCCTCTGTCAAGGGCTATTGCATCAAACTCATCCAGAAAAACTATGCAGGGAGCAAGCTGCCTTGCCCTCTCGTAGAGTTCATGAACTCTCCTGGCACCGTCACCAACGTGTTCTCCCAATGAGCTTTGTCGATTTTACAGACAGAAAGGGTGTTTTTGCCTCATTTGAGACGGGCCTTTTGCCATCATGGTCTTCCCAGTGCCGGGAGGGCCGTAGAAGAGCACATTTTTGGGAGCCCACTTGCCGAACTTTTCGGGATTCTTTAAGTACTCAAGAATGACCTTTGCCTTCCTCTTTGCCTCTTCCTGCCCAACCACGTCAGCCAGTGTAACATCTCTAACAATTTCAGTCTCGATCACCCTGGGATCGCTTTCGACGAGAATTATTGTGGAATCTGAAATGTAGCCTGACGGCGGGTCACAGTCGATAACCTCAAAGGCAAAGTCGGGAAACATTCTCATATCGAAAATGAGCTTGTTCTTGTGCACAAACTCTCCTTTCCACTGGTCTTTGGCATACACATCAAAGACCTTCGGATTGTCCACCTGGGGGTATTCGTGATAGCTCGCTTTGAGCGGGTAGCCCAGGGGACGAACTATCAGGTATCTCAACTCAGCCGTTTCCCTCTTTGCCATTCAGACAATGTTTACTTCTCTGCTTAATATGTCTTTTTATCACTAATCCGACAGAACGCTTATAACTGTTAGTGTTGAAATTCTTGCTATCTCCGGAATACTTCCACCTCCAAGAATTACCACGAGCTTTCCATCGCATGTTTCCTCTGCCAGCCCTTTAATCCTTACCGCTGTATTCCTGTAGTCCTCCACAGTTAAGCCGACATCTCCATACTCCCCAACATGAGTGTCGTGGCCGAAGTACCAGAAAATGAGGTCAGGGTTAAAGTTCGTAGCTCGATCACAGAACATTTCCACAGCGTCCCTGTATGGGTGAGTAAAGTAGCTGACGTCAATTTTTAGCCCATCCTTGAGATGTAATTCCTGTCGCAAATGCAGAAGTGCAACGTTTTGAAATTGAGAAGCTTCAGAAGCTCTCTCGTTCCATCTCCATGGTGCGCATCGGTGTCCAGTACAGCCACCTTCATCGCTCCATACTTGTCGTAGAGATTCTGTATAGCCAGAACGACATCGTTGAAGCAGCAGTACCCCCAGAAGTAATCTCTGCCAGCATGATGTCCACCGGCACCAATGTAGCAGAAGGCATTTTTTAGCTCCCCGCAATAGACCATCTCTGCTGCTTTAACCACTCCTCCTGCTGAGTGCCATGCTGTTGAGCAGAAAAAGTCACTCTTAACACCTTCAAGATGTTCTTTGGTGTGAATTTTCAAAATTAGCTCTTCCTCGATTGGTGGTGATTCAATAATCTTAACTATAGGGCTCTCAATTTCAGCGAAAGCGTCAGGGAAGTCCTTCAGCCTCGTTCCCTGGGTGAGATAGCTTTTTCTGCTGAAAGAAGGGTGGTAAAAAACACCAGTAAACATAAAAAATTAGAAAAATTAGGAGGATTTTAGCTCGGGGAAGTCGTCGTAGAAGTACTCGTGCTCCCCTTTTCTCTCCTTTCTTCTTTTTCTCCTCCTCAATCTGCCTCAGTTCAACCCTCCTTATCTTTCCGCTGATTGTCTTTGGTAATTCTGGCACAAACTCGATTATCCTCGGTATCTTGTACCTTGCAAGAATCTTCTTGCAGTGCATGAACAGTTCCAGAGCAAGCTCTCTCGATGGCTCGTAGCCCGGAGCAAGGATGACGAAGGCCTTGACAAGCTGGTATCTTATGGGATGTGGGCTCCCAACCACGGCAGCCTCAGCAACCGCTGGATGCTCGATTAAAGCACTCTCCACCTCAAAAGGCCCTACACGGTAGTCGGAGGTCTTTATGACGTCATCTGCCTGCCAACGAACCACCAGTATCCCTTTTCGTCGAAGAATGCCTTGTCTCCGGTGTAGTAGTATTTGCCGACGAAAACCTTTGCCGTTTTCTCAGGATCGCCCATGTACTCCTTGAACAGTCCAATCGGCCTCCAGCGATCCAGTCTGACCACGATGTGGCCAACCTCATTGGGCTTTGTAATCTCATTGCCCTCGTCATCGACGAGAGTAACGTCATACATGAAGGTGGGTCTGCCAAAGGAGCCTGGAATGATTTTACCTCCCTTGTACCACGCGGGTTGCCAATCATCGCTGTGCTCTCTGTCTGGCCGTAAAAGTCCTGATTTCAGTGTCGGTGTACTTCTTCCACTGCTCGTAGAGCTCTGGATTGAGAGGTTCTCCAGCACTGACAACATCCCTCAAGGCTGAGTAGTCGTATTTTCCTATGTCTGCGAACATGAACAGCCTCCACGCTGTCGGAGGGGCGCAGAAGGTGTTTACCTTGAACTCAGACACAGCCTGAAGGTAGAGGTCACCGTTCAGCCTTGTGTAGTAGAATCCTGTTGCAGTAGCTCCAACGTTAAGAGGAGCAAAGAAAGAGCTCCACGCGTACTTTGCCCATCCAGGAGCACTCAGATTGTGGTGAACATCTCCCGGCTGGACGTTGATTATGCATGCGGTCATGAGGTGGCCCACCGGGTAGGATGTGGCAGTGTGTGCAACTCTCTTCGGCAGCCCTGTTGTTCCTGAAGTGAAGAAGCTGAATATTATGTCATCCCACCTTGTCTTGGCAGCTTCTGCCTCCGGTGACTCTTTGCTCAGTGAATCATAGCTTTCCCATCCGCTCCTGTCTCCGATAACGATTTTAACCTTTGGCTCCACACCGACGTTGTTTAACGCCTCATCGATTGACTTTGCAGAGTTCTCGTCAGCCATAATCGCAACAGGTGGATAAACTCTAAACCTGTACTCCAGATCTCTTACTGTCATTGTGGTAGCGGTGGGAACACCGATGAACCCTCCTTTGACGGTTGCAAAGGTTGCAAACCATATTGGGGGCAGGAGTGGAATCATCATGTAGAAGCTGTCTCCCTTCTCAACCCCGTGCCCTCTCAAGAAGTTGACTATCTTGTTCCCTTCACCTGCAAACTGCTCGTAGGTGTACTCCCTCTTCTCGCCCGTCTCAATGTTTGACCATATCAGGGCCTTCTGGTTTCCTCTATCCTTCACGTGGACTCCTTCAAAATCTCTTCTGCCAGTTGAAGTACTCCGGCATCTGCATCGAGTTCAGCTTTCTGAAGAACTCTTCCATGGCCTTTTCCTTTGTCTCATTGTCCGGCAGCTTCGTCAATTCGATAAATTCCCTATATACTTCCTCCATCTTCATAACAACCTCCCTTACCTACATTTTTAATCACAATTCTTTTACATAGTATTTAAGAATTTTGATTCAGACTGAATTAAATGAAAAGTTTTAAGTTTTCAGAACAGCAACATATGTACAATGACGAATATCAATGAGAAAAGAAAGGAGTGGGAGGAGAAATGTCTCAAACCGTGGTTGCAAAAAGCTGGACAGAGGGAGGAAAGGTTCGAGACGCTATCCGGCATTGAAGTTGATACTGTTTATGACCCGACAGACATAGAACACATTGACTTTGTGAGGGACATCGGTTATCCGGGCGAATACCCCTTCACGAGGGGAGTTTATCCAAACATGTACCGCGGAAGGCTGTGGACGATGAGGCAGTTTTCTGGCTTTGGAACTGCAGAGGACACTAACAGAAGATGGAAAATGCTGCTCGAAGAAGGCGAAACTGGCCTGAGCACGGCCTTCGACTTTCCAACACTGATGGGTGTGGACAGCGATGACCCTCTTGCAGATGGGGAAGTGGGGAAGGTTGGAGTTGCCATCGACACGCTGAAGGACTTCGAGATTCTCTTTGACGGCATTCCGCTCGATCAGGTCTCGACTTCCTTTACCATAAACCCTCCAGCGGGAATCATACTGGCGATGTACGTTGCCATTGCGGAGAAGCAGGGAGTACCGAAGGAGAAGATAAGGGGAACGATTCAGAATGACATGCTGAAGGAATTCCACGCACAGAACACACTCGTCTTACCTCCAGAACCATCGATAAAGATTATTGTGGACATCTTCGAGTGGGGAATTGAGCACGAGTGCCGAAGTTCAACCTAATCAGCATCTCTGGATACCACATCAGAGAGGCTGGCTCTACAGCGGTTCAGGAGCTTGCCTTCACCATAGCAGACGGAATGGCGTACGTTGAGGCGGCAATGGAGAGGGGAATTGATATAGACCGTCTTGCTCCTCAGCTTAGCTTCTTCTTCAACTCACACAACGACTTCTTTGAAGAGATCGCTAAGTTCAGGGCTGCAAGAAGGATGTGGGCAAAAATTATGAGAGATGAGTATGGTGCCAAGAACCCGCGCTCGTGGTGGCTGAAGTTCCACACTCAGACAGCAGGCTGCTCCCTCACAGCACAGCAGCCTCTAAACAACATCGTGAGAACAACCATTCAGGCAATGGCTGCAGTTCTCGGTGGGACGCAATCACTGCACACCAACAGCTTTGATGAAGCATGGGCCTGCCGAGCGAGGAGGCTGTTAGGGTAGCGCTGAGAACGCAGCAGATTATAGCATATGAGAGCGGCATTCCCAATGTCGTTGACCCCCTGGCTGGAAGCTACTACGTAGAGTGGCTGACGGACAAGATGGAGAAACTTGCTTGGAAGTACATCGAGGACATCAGGAAGATGGGAGAGGGCAGCATGCTCAGAGGTGTGCTTAAAGGCATAGAAAACGGCTTCTTTGTAAGGGAGATTTCCGATGCAGCTGCGAGGTATCAGAGAGAGATTGAGGAGGGCAGGAGAATCGTCGTCGGTGTGAACAAGTTCACCATTGAAGAAGAGCTTAAGATCCCAATTCTGAAGGTCGATCCTGAAGTGCAGAGAAGGCAGATTGAGAGGTTGAGGAAGTAAAGGCAGAGAGGGACAATGAAGCGGTGAAGGAGGCGCTTGAATGGTTGAGGAGTGCTGCTGAAAACAATGAGAATGTTATGCCCCCAATTATGGAGGCTGTCAAGGTTTATGCGACAATTGGGAGATAATGGGTGTGCTGAAGGAAGTATACGGCACTTACAAGAAGCCGATAATCATCTGAGGTGGTGGAATGGAGAAAAAAATCAGAGTGCTTGTTGCAAAGGTAGGGCTCGATGGGCACGACAGAGGGGCGAAGGTGCTGGCGAGATTTCTGAGGGATGCAGGCTTTGAAGTCATTTACACTGGTCTTCACCGCACACCCCAGGAGGTTGCGATGGCTGCTGTTGATGAGGATGTTGACGTTGTGGGGATAAGCCTTCACAGCGGTGCCCATTTGGCGCTGGTGCCGAAGGTCATAAACTACATCAGGGAGTATGGAGGCAATCCAGATGAGATGCTGATACTCGTTGGGGGAGTTATTCCGACCGATGATATAGCTGAGCTGAAGAAGATGGGGGTTGATGAGGTTTTCATTCCCGGAACCCCGATTTCGGAGATTGTTGAGTTCATAAAGAAAAAACTACCAGAAAAGAGGAAGAAGGATGAAAACTGAAGAAATTGTTGAAGGTCTGCTTTCCGGTAACAGAAGAGCACTGGCGAGGGCAATAACCTACATTGAGAACGAGTATCCAGAGTCGAAGGAAATAATGAAGCAGATATTCTCAAAAACAGGAAGAGCCCATGTTGTTGGTTTGACCGGCTTTCCCGGTGTGGGGAAGAGCACCCTTGTAAGCAAGCTGACGGAGGAGTTCAGAAAGAGGGGAAAGAAGGTAGGAATCATTGCCATCGACCCCGGCTCACCCTTTACAGGAGGAGCACTGCTGGGAGACAGGCTGAGGCTGGACGGAATGGATTCGAGAAAGCAACTCTGGACTGATCCGGGAATCTTCTTCAGAAGCATGAGCTCTCGTGGCAGGGCAGGAGGCTTGGCAGCAAAAACGGGAGATGTTGTCAGGCTGCTGGATGCATTCGGCTTTGACGTCATCCTCGTCGAGACTGTCGGAGCAGGACAGAGCGAGGTGGACATCATTGAAGTTGCTGACACGTCAGTTGTGGTGATGATGCCAGAAACAGGCGACGAGATTCAGGTTAACAAGGCAGGAATTCTTGAGATTGGTGACATTTACGTGGTGAATAAGGCTGATCTGGGGGGAGCGGAGAAGGTAGAGCGCTGGCTGAAGTACATGCTCTCCCTTGATGAGGAGAGCGTTCAGATGCTCTCTCAAATGACCCATGCTGATGAGGCAAGGCTGCAGAGCGGAGAGTTTTTGAGCGAAGAAAGGGCTGGAGTCCACCAGTGATAAAGACCGTCGCTGATAAGGGAGAAGGAATAAAGGAGCTTGCAGATGCCATTGAGGAGCACTTTGAGTACATGAAGAACACTGGACTGATAGAGAAGAGGAGAAGGGAGAGGGTTAAGCGAGAGCTATTCGAGATAGTGATGAACGACGTCATCAAGCTCGTGAAGGAGAAGACCAACTACAGAGATTTGATAATGAAGCTGCTGAAGGGCGAAACTGACCCCTATACAGCCGCAGAGCAGATTGTAGAGGAGGTCATCCACAATGCTGGCAAAGGATAGCTCCCTCACGAGAAGTGGGAGGGGAGAGGTTATCGACAAGGATTCCAGCTTCACGTGGTATGTAGGTACAATTGATGAGGCTAACTCCTTCATAGGGCTTGCGAGGGTTTTTTCGAAGGATGAAAAGGTGAGGGAGACGCTTCTGGAGATTCAAAAGATGCTCTTCGTGCTGGGAGCGGAGCCGTCTCTCCAGAAGCTGACTGAGGAAGATCTGGAGTGGCTGATTGAGAAAGTCAGGGAGTTTGAGAAAGCTGTGAGAAAACCAAATCGCTTCGTAATCCTTGAAAAAGACGAAAGCACGGCTTTTCTCAGCGTTGCAAGAGCCGTTGTTAGGAGGCTGAGAGGCAGGCGGTGAGGCTTTACAGGGAGGGGAAAGCAAGACTTCTGGCAGTTGAGTGGTTAAACAAGCTGAGCTACCTGCTTTACCTCATGATTCTGAAGGAAGGTGGAGGAGATTTTGAGGAGGTTTAGCTAACCAGGAGGTGTTGTTTTTGAGGGATGTTGCAGTTTTGGGAGTAGGAATGACGAAGTTCGGGAAGCATCCTGACAAATCTCTCGTTGATTTGTTTGCAGAGGCTTTTTTTGAGGCCTTTGAGGATTCTAACATCGAGCTGAAGGATATTCAGGCCCTTTACTACGGCAACTTTGTTGGGGAGATGACCGATGGCTCTGGTAACCTGTCCGGCTTCATGGCTGACGAGATAGGGTTGAGGGGGATTCCTGCGATAAGATACGAGGGTGCATGTGCATCTTCAAGCGTTGCATTCAGAGAGGCTGTAAGGGCCGTTGCTGCAGGCTACTACGACATTGTTGCGGTTGGGGGTAGTGAGAGGCTTTACACAGCCGGCACGGAAATAGGAACGAGGGCTCTGGCAACTGCGGTTGATGGCGTTTACGAGATTACCGCAGGCCTGACCTTCCCAGGTGTTTTTGCCCTTGCAGCAAGGCTCTACTCCAAAAAATACGAAATACCACTGGAAGAGCTTAGAGAAATGATGGCAATGGTCTCAGTTAAGAACCACAGGTACGGGGCGATAAATCCGAAGGCGCAGTTCTACGGGAAGCTTGGAGATTTGAAGGTTGAAGATGTGCTGAATTCGAGGATGATTAGCTCTCCTCTAACATTGCTCGACTGCTGCCCCATGACCGATGGCGGTAGTGCTGCTATTGTTGCCGCTGCAGACATAGCTGAGGATCTTGTGGATACACCCGTTTACGTCAGAGGAACAGGACAGTCATCGGCAGGAGGGCTTTCAGGCAGAAGGAAGACATGATAAGAGCTATACCGA
>LZCG01000233.1_pt1 | contig 10168 bp, 10 predicted proteins | sample 768541 | NCBI WGS metagenome assembly LZCG01 (sample SAMN05200874, study PRJNA324366) | oil field metagenome | isolation source: sample BH-FW-1 from oil reservoir | place: India: Bombay High | collected 2015-07-11
ATTTATTTAAAATTTGCATTGCTGGCATGTTTAGCCCGATAAAGCTTTTCGGAAAAAAATATTCAGGATAGAAGCACCAAACGAACATATTGCACATAAAAACTACAATTTTATAGCATCAAATCATGAAACCAATTGAATTTGAATGTTATTCACAAATTGGCAACGTTGAATGAAGATAAAGCCTATTCTTATCTGCCAATCATTCATCCTTGTAAAAATGTAACCTTTTTTTTAAATTTGGCATAGGGAATCCGGATTTTTTTAATTTTAAGATAACTATTGTAAAACTACATGAAACCTCCGGCCACAACATTAAAAAATTTCGTTCTTAAGTCCGGCACCGACCGTGGCAACCAGGCGGTGTGGGTTGATTTTACCCGTAACAAAGAGCTTGGTAGTTTAAAAATGACTGAAATTTACACCCACGTGAGCATGAGAAAGCTAAAAGATGTAAGAAACCCATTAGATGATTTCAAATTTTGAGAAATAGAAAAGAAATAAAACCAACAAAAGGTGTATATATCTCCAGTATGGAGTTAGATATAAACGAAAAACATGTATATATAAACAAGTTATGTGCAATTTGAAGAAGACTAACACGGTTAAAGTCAACCACTTTATGGTAAGAAAACGAAAAGAACCGAAAACAGTCTGAAAACCAAATGTGATTAACGGCAGAAAAAGTTGACCTGAAAACTGCATAACAAGGTAGGGCATTATTAATTATTTTTATAAAATGAAAAAACTAATTTATTTTTCGTGATGGCTATTATTATAGCCAGCTGCTCTAAGGATTTACAAAAAGAAGAGCAAACTACAGACAATCAAAATCAAATCAATCTGGTTACTTTTAGTGATGGAAACAAAACATCTATCACTCTGCTTGAATTTACGGATACAGATCATTATGAATCCACTATTTCACTTCTTGAATCTGAAATAGAATCTCTTGAAGATGGATTTGTTTCTGAATGGTCAACATTAAGCGATGATGATCTCAATACCAAGGAAGAAGAAGTTGGATTTAATGATCAACAACCATTGATTGATTTTGAAAACTCCTATAACATACCATTGACTTTGCGTCAAATATTTGTAAATGCCGAAGAACAGTGGCTTGACAATGAAGAACTAGTTGACGCAAACTCACCTTCACTAACCTATCCATTTAGTTTGGCAGAATTAACATTGCTTAATCCTGATGGAATGGTAAAAATTGGTGATGATATTTTACAACTGACTAAAAATGGTTTTATACAAATATCTGATTTTGATATCCCGACCGTAATTAGAATTAAAAACGGTGACATGACAGCTTTGGATGAGCCAACTGTTACTTTTAGTTTAGAAGAAGATGATGGTGGCAAAGGAGAGTGTACTAGTTGGAAGGGAATAAATATTCCTCATCAATATTCATCCAATAAAAAAGTAATCAAACATGTACATTTTCATAGCTACCCTTGGAAGGTACTGGTTCGTCTGAAATTACTTCTTACAAGAAAAAAGGAAGCAAATGGAAAAAGTATCGAATGAATTTAGGAGTTGCTGTGCAATCTTATTTTAAAGACACAAATTGTGGAAGTACAGTGGCCCAGGGTTGGTCAGGCTGGAAACGTAAAAAAAGAAAAAGCATAGAAAAGAATTTTTCAAGTTGGGGAGCATTCCCTCAATATCGGGCTAAAAAGAACCAATCAATATTTGGTTATTATGAATATGCCGGCCATTCGAATTCGGAAGTATTAACATGGTAAAAAATTGACAAAAAAATAATGCTGAGTATGATACTCAGCATTATTTGCTATCAGGTTTCTATTGCTCAGGAACAAAAAACATATTCTGTGTTATCAAAGTATTCAAAATGGAGTTTTGTAGTTGGCCCTTCTTTATACAATAAAGCAAAATTAACACCTCAATATGGAAACGATATTCCGAAAAGTAAAAGAATGCCCAATATTCATTTTGGTATTACATATGATTTTCACCCTGATAAAAAATGGTCGTTTGTAACTGGCCTATTGGTTGCAAAGGAACCAATTTATTCAGTAGAATATGAATTTAATACTTATGATTTATATGAAGAATATCGTGAAGAACCCATTTACATGGATAAGTTCAAATCATATGCTTTATATACTTTTTCATTTCCAATTCTTCTTAGGTTTAATTTACAGATAAGTAAAAATAAGTTTCTTGCTTTTCAAATTGGATTAAAAGCGATGTATTTCCCGCCGGGAGAAGAAGATTTAATTGTTGCTTTTTCTAGTGAAGAGTTAATGGAAACTAGAGAAGTTTTTGGATTAAAGCTTGAAAGCCCAACGAATTCAATGCAAGGAAGTTTTGTTATAGGTGCAGGATTTTCTTGGGCAATGAAAAAAATCTTATTCAAAACAGATTTTATTTATGTGATGAATTTTCAAAACACTATATCAGGAGAATACCAATATGCAAATCTATTAGTATCCCCTGATTCTCGTGGGTATTATGATTTATCTGGGAATTATCTTGGTTTGCTGTTTTCGGTTAATCTGAAAAAAGGTAAAAAGGAAAGATAAAAAGCTCATAACAAAAGCTAAATGCAAGCGGGCAGATAGTGCTGATTTGAAGCATAATACACTTATTAAACATAGTCGTTTATTGAATGTTTTATGCTTTGAAATGCCCGCCTGCACTTAGCTTCATCCGTTATGGGCAAGGCTAAAAAGACCGAGTTGCATAGAAACAAACAGATTATAAAATTTAAAAAAAGAATAGAAGAAATAATTGAAGGTTGGTGCAAGAAAAATTAGTTTTTGCCGACCCGCTTTTGCCCTTCGGGTCAGTTGGGGAAGCCCACGCACATTGTACACATTTGCAAATCGCACAAGCCCACACGCATATCGAAATTTGCAAAAGAGTGCAATTTTTGCCGACGCGCAGCGAAAGACAAAAACGAAAATTGTAAATTGCGTGATTTGAAAATTGAATTAGGAAAATGATATAATGGCTGAAAAAGAAGCAAAAGCAAGAATAAAGATTAATAAACTCCTCGAAGAAGCAGGCTGGAGTCTTTTAGATGATGGTTCAAAAAAGCCAATGTTGTATTTGAAAACAATATTAAGATAACAGAACAGGCAATTAATGACCTGGGAGAAAATTTCGACAAAACCAAAAATGGTTTTATTGATTTCTTGCTCTTAGATGAAAAAGGGTATCCATTAATTGTTTTAGAAGCTAAAGCAGAAGACAAAAATCCTTTGATTGGTAAAGAACAAGCCCGTAAATATGCCAAATCGCAAAATTGCCGATTTATTATTCTTTCAAACGGGAATCTTCATTATTTCTGGGATTTAGAAAGGGGCAACCCCTATATCATAACCAATTTTCCTAATCCTGATTCGGTTGAAGGGTACAAAATGTTTAAACCCGACAAAAACAGACTTGTTACGGAAAATGTTGATGATGATTATATTGCTCTTACACAATACCCCAGTTATGCCACCGACCCGGAATTTCAAAACGAAGCAACAAGACGTGATTTCTTTTTTCGCACCAAAGTTAGATTCTTACGTCATTATCAGAAAAAAGCAGTAAAAGCGATTCAAAAAGCTGTTGCAGAAAAGAAAGACCGCTTTTTATTTGAAATGGCTACAGGGACAGGAAAAACATTAACATCAGCAGCCGTTATCAAACTTTTTCTGAGAACAGGAAATACAAGGCGGGTCTTGTTTTTGGTTGACCGCCTGGAATTGGAAGACCAGGCTAAAAAAGCGTTTGATGAATATTTGCGCAATGATTATAAAACGGTTATTTACAAGGAAAACCGGGACAACTGGCGGAAAGCTGAGATTGTAGTAACAACTGTGCAATCGCTTTTATTTAATAACAAATTCAAGCGTTTATTTTCACCAATCGATTTTGATTTGGTCATTTCCGATGAAGCCCATCGCTCAATTGGCGGAAATGCCCGTGCTGTTTTTGAATATTTTGTTGGGTATAAACTGGGTTTAACAGCAACCCCAAAAGATTATTTAAAAAAGTACGATGATACTAAAAAGACAAAAGACCCGAGAGAATTTGAAAGAAGATTGCTTTTAGATACCTACCGTACTTTTGGATGTGAATCGGGCGAACCAACTTTCCGGTATTCTTTGCTTGACGGTGTTAAAGATGATTTTCTGAGAAACCCGACAGTTGTCGATGCAAGAACCGAAATAACCACACAATTACTTTCCGATGAAGGTTATGCTGTATTGGAAACAAATGAGGAGAATGAAGAGGACGAAACTTCATTTTTCCATCGCGACTTTGAACGAAAATTTTTCTCGGAAAGAACAAACGTGGTTTTTTGCAAAACCTTTCTGGAGAATGCGCTACGGGACCCGATTTCAGGCGAAATGGGCAAAACAATTATATTCACCGTCAGTCAGAATCATGCCGCAAAACTTACGCAGATATTGAATGAAATGGCTGATAAGCTATACCCCGGACGATACAATTCCGATTTTGCTGTTCAGGTGACTTCTCTTATTTCAGAAGCTCAACAAATGACTTTAAACTTTACCGACAAGAGCAACAATTTGAACGGAACAGGTAATTTCAATCCTGTTTACCGTACTTCAAAAACAAGGGTTTGTGTTACGGTTGGTATGATGACGACAGGCTATGATTGTACCGATATTCTGAACATTTGCCTGATGCGTCCGATATTTTCACCTCAGGATTTTATCCAAATAAAAGGCAGGGGCACAAGAAAACACAACTTTTCGGAACAAATTGTTGATGTTGGATTAAAGGAAGAATTCAAGAATACCGAAAAGAAAACTTTTAAACTGTTTGATTTCTTTGCCAACTGCGAATATTTCGAAGAAAAATTCAATTATGACGAAGTTTTAAAATTACCTGCAAAGCCCTCTAAAAAAGGACAAGGTAGAGATGGACCAACCCCGATTGAAGAATACGAGACTTTTGAGGAAGACAAAGTTTTGACACTTCAGGAGGAACAAATTGGAATGGAAGGTATGCGCATTGACCGCATGTTCTTCAATAAGTTTGAGGATGAAATGAAACAAGATGATTTTGTTGCTGAAAATGTGCGTGAAGGCAAATGGGATTTGGTATTGAATTATATCAATGAAGAAATAATGAATAAGCCTGAAGAATACTACACCATTGAAAAATTAAGAAAAGCAGCAGAAGTTGACAGGCGTTTAACGCTTCGGGAAATTATTGAGAAAATTTTTGGTTTAATTCCTTACTTCAAATCAAAAGACGAATTGCTGGAAGAAGAGTTTGATAAATTTTTAAGCGACTATAAACCACAGGATAAAGATGATGTAATCGCCCTGAAATACTTTTTTAAAGCATACATTACAGATAACAGGGTAAGAGACATCATTGAAAAGAAAAAATTCAATGAATTAAATGTGAATCCTTCATTTAATATCAACGATTACAAATCGGTTGGTAAAAATTGGAGAATGCTTATACCGGAATATGTGAAGGATTATGTTCCGTTAAACAGATTTATGTGATGCACAGAAACCGGAAAAACATAAGGTTGAAAGGGTATGATTATTCATCGAAAGGATTGTATTTTATAACCATTTGTACCAAAGACAGGGTACATTATTTCGGTAAAATAGAACATCAAAAATTTGAATATTCACCGATAGGGGCTATTGCCTATACCTATTGGAATGAAATACCCAACCATTTCCGGAATTCCCGTTTGGGCGAATTTAAAATTATGCCCAATCATATTCATGGAATTATTGAAATTGTCAGGACAGGCCATGGCCTGTCTCCACAATCATCATTTGAATCCGGGGTACGGACAGGCCATGGCGTGGCCCCACAATCTCCATCGGAATCCGGGGTACGGACAGGCCATGGCCTGTCCCAACAGGATTCCCCCAATAAAAATGAATTCGGTAAAACAATCCCCGGGTCAATCTCGGCCATCATCGGGCAATTTAAATCATCGGTAACCCGGTGGTGCAATAACAATGATTTTAATTTTGCCTGGCAATCCAGGTTTCACGACCATATTATTCGCAATGAATCGGAATATTACCGGATTGAACAATACATTATCAATAATGTCGCGAACTGGCGGGACGATAAATTTTTAAAATAAAACATGTTAGATACAACTACCAAAAGACGAATAGATACGGCCCGCGATATTTTAGTGGGAAAGGTGCCCGACCCCAAAAGCCAGGTGGAGCAGATTACCATAGCTTTGATTTATAAATTCATGGACGACATGGATTTGGACGCGGAAGAACTGGGCGGCGAACCTTCTTTTTTCAGCGGAGAATATGAAAAATACGGCTGGCGAAAAATTTTCAATCCTTCGCTGGGTGGTTTTGAAATGCTGAGTTTATACAGCGAAGCCATTCTGAAAATGGCACAAAATCCCAATCTGCCGCAACTGTTCCGCGATATTTTCAAAAATGCCTATTTGCCCTACCGTGACCCTGAAACGCTAAAAAGTTTCCTGAAAATTATCAACGATTTTTCCTACGACCATAGCGAAAAGCTCGGAGATGCATTTGAATATCTTTTGTCAGTTCTGGGTAGCCAGGGCGATGCCGGGCAGTTTCGTACCCCGCGCCATGTAATTGACTTTATGACAGTCCTTATTGCTCCAAAGAAAAACGAAACCGTGCTTGACCCGGCATGTGGAACGGCAGGTTTTTTAATTTCGGCCTACAAGCATATTTTTAAAGAAAATTCGAGCAACTACGATAAAACAGACCCTTACACCTTTGAGCAGAATAATGTTAAGCTGGCAGAAATTACCGTAAACGGCAAGCATTACAAAGGCGACAAATTGAGTCCTGATGACCGGTCACGGATAAACCAAAATATAAAGGGTTACGACATTTCGCCTTGATATGGTGCGTTTGAGTTTGGTAAACCTTTATTTGCATGGTTTTACCGACCCGCACATTTACGAATACGATACACTGACCAGCGAAGAACGCTGGAACGAATTTTACGATGTAATTCTGGCCAATCCGCCTTTTATGTCGCCGAAAGGCGGAATACGCCCACATAAACGTTTTGCTGTCCAGAGCAAACGTAGCGAGGTGCTGTTTGTGGATTACATGGCCGAACACCTTACGCCAACCGGAAAAGCGGCTATTATTGTTCCCGAAGGATCATTTTTCAAAGCGGCACAGCTATAAAAGCCTGCGTAAAATGCTGGTGGAAAACAATTATCTGGTGGGGGTTATATCTTTACCGGCGGGTGTTTTTAACCCTTACAGCGGGGTAAAAACCTCCATTTTGTGGTTAGACAAAACCCTTGCCAAAAAGACCGACAAAATACTTTTTGCCAAAATAGAAAACGATGGTTTTGATTTGGGAGCCCAAAGAAGACCAATAAAAGAGAATGATTTGCCGGCAGCCTTCAGGGCATTGCAGGAATGGAAAAGCATTTTGGCAGGGCCACCCCATGGCGAGGCCCAATCATCATCAGGATTAGAGGCAGGGCCTCCCCATGGGGAGGCCCCACAGATGGCCCCACAATCATCAGCTGAATCCCCGGTACGGACAGGCCATGGCCTGTCCCCACAGGCAGCCCCACAGGAGCCCCAGCAGGATTCTTCGGAATCCCAAATCCTGCAATCCATTTTTCCCAATATCTCCCTGATTGAAAAAGAAAAAATTGCTGAGAATGGGGAATTTAATTTGAGTGGGGAAAGGTATATAGAGCAAATACAAATAAATTCAAATTTTCCTGTTGTTGAATTAAAAGAAATTGCTGAAGTAATTTCTGGTCAATCCCCCAAAAGCGAATTTTATAATGAAAAAGGAGATGGATTGCCTTTTTATCAAGGGAAAACTGATTTTAGAGATCAATTTATTGATGCCCCAACAAAATGGACAACAGAAATTACTAAAGAAGCATTCAAAAATGATATTTTAATGTCTGTAAGAGCTCCAGTTGGCCCTGTTAATTATGCAACACAGCATATTTGCATTGGAAGGGGGCTTGCTGCAATTAGGGTGAAGCAATCTATTAAAAATGAATTTTTATTTTATCTCCTAAAGTCGAAAGAAAAGGAAATTAAAGGTAATGGTGGTGCTGTATTTGATAGTATTTCCAGAAAACAAATTGAAGAAATCCAAATCCCCCTTCCCCCCTTATCCGTTCAGGAAGAAATTGTAGCCGAAATAGAAAGCTACCAAAAAATCATTAATGGAGCCCGCCAGGTTGTTGAAAACTACAAACCGAAAATTGACATTGACCCGGAATGGGAATTGGTGGAGTTGGGGGATGTTTGTGAGATTAAGTCAGGAGGAACACCCAGCAGAAAAGAAGACGCATATTGGAATGGTGATATTCCTTGGGTTGGCTCAACTGTTTGCAAGGATGGATATGTAGCTGCTGCAGAAGAATATATTTCTGAATTAGGCTTAAAAAGTTCTTCTGCGAAGATTTTTGAATCGGGCACAACTCTTATTGCCTTAGTTGGAGCCACAATTGGGAAAACAGGATTTCTAACTTTTGATTGTACGACAAATCAAAATATTGCAGGACTAATTCCGAAGGATGAAGGCAATTTGGATAAAAAGTACCTATATTTCGCTTGCCAGTCGATTTATGAAAACTTCTTGCGTTTAGGAGAAGGCAAATTTAGAATGGCGACTCTCAGCTTTGTAAGAGAACAAAAAATTGCTTTACCTGATATCGAAATCCAACGCCAAATCGTAACACAAATCGAAAAAGAACAGGCCTTGGTCAATGCCAACAAGCAGCTGATTGAAATTTATGAACAAAAAATAAAAAACCGCATTGCAAAAGTCTGGGGTGAGTAATAGAAGACATCTGGTGAGGGTTTGTAAAATCCTCAGTAGTTCACGCCATGGCGTGAACCAACGACTGGTCAAAGATTATTAGTAAGGCCTCGCCATGGCGAGGCCAACAAGCCCTGACCTAAAGCTTCATGATTTTTCCTGGTAAAACCAACAGCCTGACCCTTCGCATCCATACACATTGGCAAGTCGCACGAGCCGAAGCGCAAACCAAAACTTGCCAAAGAGTATGGCTGCCTCATCGCACGGACAGACTGCGGTCAGAAAGCACGGGCACACAACAGCAAATATATATCAGCTGCGCGAGTTTAACGCGCCAGAGAAGCGCAGCCGCTACATATTTGCGGGCCGTTACCGCCATATTAAAGAACAGAAAGCGTGAATAGACAAGATGCTGAAATTAGATTAAAGAACACTTTTGGATTTGACCATTTTTATAACGAACAATGGGAAACTATTGATTTATTATTTCAAGGTAAAAGGGTTCTGTTAATTGAAAAAACCGGATTTGGAAAATCTCTTTGTTTTCAATTCCCTGCAACGCAATTTCAAGGGCTGACTGTTATTTTTTCTCCTTTAATTGCATTAATGCGAGACCAGGTAAAAGGACTTAATGAGAGAGGAATTAAAGCTAAATACATAAATTCTGAGCAGACACCTGAAGAAAATTCTCAAACAATTCAAGATGCTTTAAATGGCAGACTGAAAATCTTATATATAGCTCCTGAAAGACAAGAAAACCAGGAATGGATTGAAGCGACAAGAAAAATGAATCTGTCTATGATTGTGATTGATGAAGCACATACAATTTCAGTTTGGGGACACGATTTCAGACCTGCATTTAGAAGAATTATAAACCTTGTCAAATTATTACCACAAAATCTACCTGTACTGGCAACTACAGCTACAGCAACAAAACGAGTACAGGAAGATATTGAGAAACAAATATCAGGAAATATTCAAACCATCAGGGGCAAACTTATTCGCGACAATTTTCAATTATATGTGATTAAAGTGCAATCGGAAGATGAAAAGTTGTTGTGGTTAGCTGAAAACCTGCCGGGATTGGAAGGAAACGGTTTAATCTACACAGGAACAAGAGTTAATACAGAAATTTATTCAAGGTGGTTCGAATATTTGGGCATTAGTACAACTGAATACAATGCTGGCCTTGATTCAGATTCAAGAAAAGAAATCGAAAAAGGATTAATGAGTAATACGTGGAAAACAGTTGTTTCTACCAATGCACTTGGGATGGGTGATTTAGCCCCTTAAATCATTACTAAAAAACGGTACTATATGGATAAAACTACACATTTTTTTGGAACCTCCGTTTTATCCAGACAGGTAGCTTACTTTT
>LZCG01000234.1_pt1 | contig 10164 bp, 11 predicted proteins | sample 768541 | NCBI WGS metagenome assembly LZCG01 (sample SAMN05200874, study PRJNA324366) | oil field metagenome | isolation source: sample BH-FW-1 from oil reservoir | place: India: Bombay High | collected 2015-07-11
TTACGCAATGAGCGTTATTGTTGGCAGGGCGTTGCCGGATGTCAGGGACGGCCTGAAACCGGTTCAGAGAAGGATTCTGTATGCCATGTATGAAATGGGGCTGTTCAGCAACAGACTGTCAATAATGGAGCTGCTCAGGGATATCAGCGAGGAGTTGAAAAGTTCGTACATAGATTACGCAATGAGCGTTATTGTTGGCAGGGCGTTGCCGGATGTCAGGGACGGCCTGAAACCGGTTCAGAGAAGGATTCTGTATGCCATGTATGAAATGGGCTGTTCAGCAACAGACCCTACAGGAAGTCAGCGAGAATAGTCGGAGAGGTTCTCGGTAAATATCATCCCCACGGTGATTCGGCGGTTTACGATGCTCTTGTCAGGATGGCCCAAGACTTTTCCATGCGCTACCCTCTTATCGACGGGCAGGGGAACTTCGGAAGCATTGACGGCGACTCTCCGGCAGCAATGAGGTACACAGAGGCGAGGCTAACGAAGATTGCAGAGGAAATGCTGGCTGACATAGACAAGGACACCGTTGACTTCATGCCAAACTTTGATGCCACGCTAAAAGAGCCCGTCGTCCTGCCAGCAAAAATTCCAAATCTTCTCATCAATGGTTCAAGCGGTATTGCAGTAGGAATGGCGACGAACATGCCACCTCACAACCTGACTGAGGTGTGTGATGGCATTATCGCCTACATACAGAACCCTGACATCTCCGTAGAGGGGCTGATGAAGCACATCAAAGGCCCCGACTTTCCCACAGGTGGAGTAATAGTCGGAACAGACGGGATTAAGGAGCTACTTTACAGGCAAGGGGAAGGTTATAGTGAGAGGAAAGGTTGAGGTGGAAAAGAACGCCATCATAATAAGAGAAGTGCCCTACATGGTGAACAAGGCTAAACTGGTTGAGAGCATAGCAGAGCTTGCAAAGGACAAGATAGACGAGATAAGAACGATAAGGGACGAGTCGGACAGAGAAGGGATCAGAGTTGTAATTGAGCTCAGGTCGGGCTCAAATCCGGATACGGTGATAAAGAAGCTGTACGCCTACTCAAACCTCCAGACCACATTCGGAATCATAAACCTCGCTCTGGTTGACAATGAGCCCAGAATTCTCAACCTCAAAGAGCTCATTGCACTGTTCGTGGACCACAGAAGGGAGATTGTAAGGAGAAGAACTACCTATGAGCTGGAAAAAGCTAAGGAGAGGCTCCACGTTGTTGAGGGGTTGAAGATAGTCGTTGAGGACATTGACAATGCCATAAACCTGATTAAATCCTCGTCATCTCCATCCGAGGCTAGGGAGAAGCTAATTCAAAAATACTCGCTCTCCACAAAGCAGGCTGACGCGGTACTGCAAATGCGACTTCAGAAGTTAACTGCAATGGAAATTGACGCACTTCTAAAAGAGTATGAGGAGCTTACTGCGAAAATAGCGGAGTACGAGTCAATTCTCGCAAGCCCAGAGAAAATAGACGCTATAATTGTGGAAGAGATAAGAGAGATTAAGGAGAAGTACGGAGACGAGAGAAGGACCGAGATTATAGGGCAAGTGGATGAGATATCGACAACAGATCTGATAGATGAGGAAGTAAATGCTGTGCTGATTACGGCAGAAGGATATGCGAAGCGCATGTCACTGGATGAGTTCAGAGTGCAGTCCAGAGGTGGAGTTGGAGTTATAGGGGCAACTCTTTCTCCCGGAGATGAGATAGCGGTCTTCAGAATATGCAACTCAACCGATAAGCTTCTGATTTTCACCAACACCGGCAGAGCATTCTGGATCAACGCCTATGAAATTCCAAGAATGGACAGAACGGCAAGAGGAACAACTTTAAAGAGGCTGATCAGACTCGAAAACGGAGAGAGGGTGGTGTCGGCTGTAGGGGTCAGAGATTTCAACGGAAAGATTGCAGTTATCCTTTCACCTGATGGCTATATTAAGAAAATTCCGCTTGTTGAGTTTGAGAACGCCAAGAGAGCTGGAATCAAAGCCTCAACGGGAGAAATCCAGCAGGTTGAGATTCTTGAGGGGGAGAGCATTTTCATTGCCACAGCAAACGGAAACGTTGTGAGGTTAAGGGAGTCAGATGTACCTGAATACGGCAGAAATGCAAAGGGCGTCATAGCAATCAGGCTCAGAGAAGGAGATAGAGTAGCGTGGATGAGCGCCTCTCAAGGCGAGCACCTGCTTATGCTCACGGAGAAGGGATATGGAAAGAGGTGCAGTGTTGATGAGTTCAGGTTCCTTGGCAGAGGTTCAATGGGGATGATAGGCTACAGAATATACTGAAAAACCGGGAAACTGGCATTCATTTCAGCATGCAACGGAGAGGAGGTCTTCATCATGAGTGGAGACGGATACTGCATAAGAATCGACTCCTCCACAATTCCGGTTCAGGGTAGGTACTCGTCGGGAGTTGTGGTGGCAAGAAAGGGTGTGAAGAGAGTAGCAATGAAAAAAGATTAGAAGAGGTCTTTGAGGTCCCACAGGAGCTTCGGATGTGCCTTTAGAAGCTCCTTGACTATGGCAGCAACACTCATTTCCTTCAAATTTTTGCCTGCAATCGCTCCAGCAAGTTTGTTGAGTAGTGCATCATCCATGTCGATGAACTTGAGCTGGAGCTTCTTGTTCCTTTTCAGCTTTTTACCAAGTCGTTTTTCCAGAGTTCATCGTATCTTCTCAGGAACTTTGCAGAGAAATCGTTTTTCTGAACTGCCTCCGCAGCAACCTTTCCAGCGTAGTGCCCTGCACACAGGGCGTTGGCAATCCCACCACCTGTGACGGGGTCTGCATGGTATGCAGCATCTCCTGCCAGCATTATGTTGTCCGCCACAGCAGTATCGATTTCTCCGTAAACCGGAACGGCTCCGGCAACAAACTCAACAATCTTTCCCCCAATACCTTCTTTCTCTATGAAGGCGTCAAGGTACTCCTTCGGAGTTTTCTCAGCCATTTTCGGAAGAACTCCTATACCAACATTCGCTGAGCTGTTACCCTTTGGGAATATCCATGCATAGCCGCCAGGAGCAATCTCCCTGCCGAGATAGAAGTACGTGTAGTTCTCGTCGATATCAAGTCCGGTCATGAGGTACTGGGCACAGCTTTCAACCTCGTTAAGCTTGAGGGTCTTGATTATTCCTGCCTTTCTGCCAATCTTGCTCTCCACGCCATCAGCACCGATCAAAATCTTTGTTTCAACTTCCCATTCCTCTCCAAGCCTTCTAAGCTTTAGCTTTATCTTCCCATCCTTTCTCTCGAAGTCGATCATTGCTGTCTTCACATAAACCTCAGCTCCAGCTTTAGCTGCAAGTCTGGCAACATGACGGTCGAAAATTTTTCTCTCCAGAACGTAGCCCACCTCATTACCCGCCATCTCCTCTGACATCACGATTTCAGTTTTATCTGGAGCGTAGATTTTCGCTCCGGTAACCTCAGCCGCTATCCACTTCTTTTCCACTTCAAAGAATCTCTCAATGCTTTCCCTGCTTATCCCCTCAGCGCACCTAACAGGTGTGCCAATTTCCTGCCTCTTCTCCACCAGAAGAACATTCAAACCCTGCTCCGCAGCGGTTTTTGCTGCCATGCTCCCTGCAGGCCCTGCTCCGACAACCACGACGTCGTACATCAGTCCACCTCCACAATTGCTAGAGCTCCCATCGGACACATCTTCACACAAATCCCGCAGCCCGTGCACCTGTCATCGTAAATCTCAAGGAAGGTTTCAACAAGCTCATTGGCATCTGCAGGACACACAGCAACACAAGCCCCGCAGTAAGCGCACTTTCCCTGTTAACGATGACTTTTCTTGCCATGGAAAAAGGAAAAAATGCAAATATATTTGCTTTTCGTTAGGTTTCTCCTTTAAGCTCCTTTACCTCAATTATGCCTACCGGGCAGTTGGCAACGCAGAGACCACAACCTGTGCAGACCTCACTAACTCTTCCAACAGCCCTTCCGTTGACTATTTCTATAGTGTTACCATTCTGGCTAACCGGACAGACACTCTCGCAGATTCCGCAACCGATGCAGCTTCTCCAACTCTGATTTCCTTCTTCTTCCTTCTTTCGATTCTCCTGAACTCAACCTCTATATCTTCTCTCAGCCTTCTGTCTATCTTTATAGCCTCCCCGGGACAGTACCTCTCGCAGGTTCCGCAGAAGTTACACCTTTCGCTGAAGACGACCCTCTTTTCCGGATCGTAAACGTAGGATATCGCGCTGTTCGGACAGACGTCTCTGCAAACGGTGCAGTCCTCTAAACAACTTTCCTTGTTCCACTTCTGCTCCCCCTCGAAAATTCTGTCAACCTTTATGGCCCCAGTGGGACAAACTTCACGGCACATTCCGCACGTTGAGCAGCTACTCTCATCAACAATTACTGTTCCATAAACGGCATCCTTCCTCTGCTCGAATATTCTGCAGGAATCGCAGCGGACTGTAATGACGTCCATCGGACAGATTTTTGAGCATATCTCGCAGTAAATGCACTTGCTATCGTCGATAACCGGCTTTCCGTGGTATATTCTGATTGCCTTTGTCGGACAGTTCTCAACACAGAGCCTGCACTCTATACAACCTTCACCTATGCTTATTTCTCCTCTCCTCAACTTTTTGAGGTCAACAGTCCTGATAACCTTAATCGCATCTCTCGGACAGGTTTTCATGCAGAGTGAGCATAAAATACAATCTTGAGGATTTACATCTACCTTCTTAAATCCTAACTCTTCTTTCAAAATTTCGGTATATACACTACCTTCTTTACCGTTTCTGTAAAATCTTAATGCCCCAAACTGACAGAAATCGCTGCAAGTTCCACAGACAGCACAGTTTTCATTGATTTCCACTTCAAAGCCCTTTCCGTTTCTATATATGCTAATGGCAGACTTGGGGCAAACTGATTCGCACATTCCGCATCCGACGCACTTATCGGTGTCGAAATACAGGTAATTACCCCTCTCCTCGTCTCTTGCCACCTCTATGATGCTATCACCCCCTTTTTTGCTGCTGCTGAAAGTGGTTTTATAAGCATTTTGGTTAGTTTAACTCGACATGTACTTATTCGTATAGGTTCGTATGATAAAGTTATTTAACCAACATCCGATTAGCCCCATGGATTTGTGGGGATTCATCAAGGAGTACTACATCGACTCAATTGTCTACAAGGAAGGTTATAACATTGTGAATACACTCACCTGGCTGCCATTCTGATTGTTTGCCGTTTATGCTCTTTACAATTTTCTTGGCAAGCGGCTAGACTTTGATGAGAAGTTCGTTTACGCCAATGTCCCTTATGTTCTCCTTGGGTCATCAGTAAGGGTTGTTGAGGATGCCGGATTCCTCTCACCACCTCTCTCTTACGTTTTCATGACCCCTTTCATTTACATCCTCATCTTTGCTATTGCCTTCCCAACTCTCCTGCTTTCCCTGAGGTTTTTCGGGGAGAGGTACTACAGGTTGTACTCTGCCGTTGGCCTTGTTCTGGCTGCTGCAGTTCTCATTCTCCTCTTCGCCAACCTTCCTGTTGTAAACTGGTGGGTAATTCCATCTGGAGTGTGCCTGGCAGCACTTTTCACAGCAGTTTTCTACGCAATCTCATTAAAGCCCATGAAAAACGAGCTCAGCCTGCTTACAATGTTCTCCCACTTGCTTGATGGATTTGAAACCTTCTTCGGAATAAGCTACCTCGGATACTGGGAGCTTCACGTTCTTCCCAGGTATCTGATTGAGAAGTTCGGCCCAATTTCACTGCCAGTGGTAAAGTTTCTGGTCTTCTACGCTATTCTTTACCTTCTCGATACGTCTGAGGAGGACAGGAAGCTCAAAAATTACGTGAAGTTTGTTCTTGTTGTCCTTGGCCTGGCTCCGGGGCTAAGAGATGGAATAAGGATGATGTTCGGGACATGAAAGTCGTTACACTGCTCACGGACTTTGGGGAGTTCTATCCTGGAGTGATGAAGGGAGTCGTTCTCAGCCTTGCCCCGGAAGCGAGTGTGGTTGATATTACGCACACCGTAGAGCCGCAGAACATCCTTCAGGGAGCCTTCCTCCTCTACCACTCCTACAGGTATTTCAGGAGTGCTGTTCATGTAGCAGTTGTTGACCCAGGGGTTGGTACTAACAGAAGGGCTGTGGTGATAGAAGGGAAAAATCACTTTTTCATAGGCCCCGACAACGGAATTCTTTACCCTTCAGCAGTCGAAGACGGAATTAAGACAGTTTACTCAATCAGGAAGGGGATATCAAGGCTCGTTGGGGAGCTTTCCTCAACTTTCCATGGCAGAGATATCTTCGCACCTGCGGCAGCATGGTGGTAAAAGGAGACTACTCATTTTTTGAAGAAATTGACAGAGAGGAGTTGAAAAGCCTTGAACTCTTCGATTACTCATTCAGCGAAGGTAAAGTGAGGTGCAGAGTCGTTTACGTGGACAGGTTCGGAAATATTGTCACAAACCTGAGGGAAGTGAGGGGGAAAGGATTTTACTTCAGAGGTGTCGAGTTTCCCTTTGTGAAAACATACTCAGATGTAGATGTTGGAGGGCCCCTCTCACTTATAGGAAGCTTTGGCACACTTGAGCTGAGCGTCAGAGAAGGCAGCGCGGCCGAGATGCTCGGAATTAAAAGGGGAGGGGGTTGGATAGAACTGGAGGTTTTGTAAATGGATGAGAAAACTCTTGCAAAAATGATTGAGGCCGTAAACAGGCATATGCCTGAAAAGACTAGGACTCTTGCAGAGATGCTGAAGGAAAAAGACCCCACCATCAGAGCCAGGGATGGCAACGAATACTACATTGAGAAGAGAGAGCTTGAGTTCATAGCAAAGCATGTTGATGAGCTCGACTGGCCAAGGTTCCGCATTCCGGTGATTCTCGAAATGAATGACATTGGAGGAGAGAGAGTGATTTACGTAAGGGATAAACTGCATGCCGAGTTTATCAAAAGGCTTTCGGCTTCGACAGAGTTCTCAACGGAATACTTACGCTTTACATGTACGAACTGCCCGAAATCAGGAAGAAGCTCAGAACGGCAAGTCAGGTCATTTTCAGAATCTCTCTGAAGTAATCTTTCTCATAAAGTATCAGAAGTGCCGGGACAGCTGAAGTTGCTGCCAGAAAGCTGAAGATTATCGCGATGAATGCGAGAATCCCAAAGTTGCTCAAAACTGGGAAGGTGGAGAAGTAAAGGGCTCCAAACCCACCTGCAGTTGTTAAAGCTGATGTGAGAACAGCTTTTCCAGTTCTCTCAATTGTTCTTCTAACCGATTCCTCAATGCCGAACCTTCTCCGCTCCTCAAAGTACCTCTCCGTGATGTGTATGGAGTAATCAATTCCCATTCCAAGCACTATTGAGTTGAGGCTATCGAAATGGTTGTCTGCTTAATCCCCATTACCAGCATGCACACGTTCATTGATGCTACTGCCACTGAAATGCTGATGAGCGGTATGATGGCCTTAACAACAGAGCGGTAGGTAAGAAGGAGGAAGGCCACAATGAGCAGATATGCCACTACTGTCATTAGATTAAGGCTTTCAAACAGAACCTCGCTGAGATGGCCGAGAATGACTGGAAAGCCGGTGATGTAGTACTCACCACCCCAATCCATAAACTGCAGGTCATTCTCAAGATTTCGCATCATCTCCTTTACTTCCTCTTCCGTCTGAGTGTTGGTGTAGAGGTAGACAGCCAGAAGGTTTCCGGAAATGAACCTGTTGTAGACGTCAATGGGAAGACTTTCAAGAGCACTCGAAAATTCATCCCCAGAAGGGATAGTACCATAGCACTCTTCAGTCGTTTTCCCCAGGGACTCATATCCATAAACCTCTTCCCTTGACGAGATGTATTTTGCCACGTTTTCTGCCTCAGCTACAGTTTCTGCATCAATTCCGTCTGTGGAGAGAACCAGCGCGTAAACATACTGAGGGGAAACTTTTCTCTCTATTTCTACGAATTTAACCAGTGCAGGCAGATCAGGAGGTGCATACTTCCTCCTGTTCGTTTCAAGTCCAATATGGGTGTTCGCATAAGCCCCAGCAATGATCAGTACAAGCGTGAGAGCGAGAATTTTTCTTGAGTTAGCGATTGTAACTCTGGCTATTGCAGTAAGAAGCTTTTCAAGAACTCCGGGAGAAATTAGCTCCTCTTCCCCACCCCTGTCAGAAAGCTTCAGCAATGCTGGCAAAAAGAGGTTTGAAAGCAGAAAAGCAGTAACCAGGCCAACTGAAAGAAGAAGGCTGAACCAGAAAAGTGATGGAATTCCAGGAGCGCACATTGATGCAAAGCCTATCACTGTCGTGGCCATTGCCATAAAAAGAGGGGACCTCGTGTGGTTCAAGGCCTCCACCAAAGCCTCATCAACCGCTTTCCCGCTCCTTCTCTCCTCCTCATAGCGGTTCTGAAGCTGTGCCGCATAGTCGATTGCAAGGCCAATTAAAATAGGAATGGTTGCGGAGTTGTACTCTGTCAGTTGAAGTCCCAGAACAGGCAGCAGTCCAGCCATAACCGTTACAGACATTAGAGAAATAACCAAGGGGAACAGAATAGCAATCTTGCTCCTCACAACCCCGCTGAACACTGCAACGAGAACGGCAACCATGATCACAGAGGCGATGAAAAACGTCCTGTATACATCCTCCTCCACGGCCTTCGCAATCTGGTACATGAGCACAGCCCCTCCAGTAACATCAGCAATCACGCCTGCAGGTGGTGTGACGAACCGCAGTGTTTGCTCAATCTCCTCAGATAGCTCCATTAATCTGTCATTTTCCATGCTCTCAATCTGGACGGAGATGAGGGCAAAGCTGCGCTCCGGCAAAAGGGATTTAGCGAGTTTCCTCGCAGTCTCCTCGACAAGCATCTCATCATCCGGAATGTATCCAAAAGCATCACGAACAATGGAAGCTGGAGAGGTTGTTGAAACAACCCCATCTTTGCTTTCAAGAACCCTCTGCAGAGAAAGCATGTATTCCATCACATTTCTGTCCAAAACGTTCTCGGATTTTACCAGGATGTAAATGTTCTCGGGAGCGTAACCAAATTCCTTATAGTAAAGCTCATACTGCCTGTAAATCTCATCCCACGGAGGAAAGCTGTCTGCGTAGTCAGCAGAGCCAAATTCGAGATTTTGGGCTGAGAAGAGAAATAAGGCGATTATGTGGAGATCAGAAGAATCGTAAGGATGGGGCGGTCAATGGGGAGCATCAAAAGTGATTTGAAATCTCGGTAAAAAACTTTTTGAACATTCATTCTGATTTGCTGCTATGAGAGCAGGAGGAGCAGGGGAGCTTTTTGGCACAAATGGTGTTAGGGGGGTTGCAAATTCTGAACTCACTGCCGAGATGGCGCTCAACCTTGGCAGGACGATTGGAACGCTAAGGCACGGCAATATAGCAATTGCATGCGACACAAGAATCTCAAGCTCAATGCTCAAATCGGCTGTTTCAGCCGGCATCATGTCCACTGGAAGTGATGTGATCGATATTGGCATTGCTCCAACACCGGCCCTTCAGTTTTTTGTTAAGGAAACAGACTGCACAGCGGGAGTTATTGTGACTGCAAGCCACAATCCGAGAGAGTACAACGGCATCAAGTTCGTTCAGGAGAACGGAGTTGAGTTCTACAGGGAAATGGACGAGGAGAGTGAGAGAGTTTACATGAGCAAGAAGTTCAGAATTGCATCATGGAGTGAGGTGGGGCAGCTATACCATGACAGTTTACATGAGCAAGAAGTTCAGAATTGCATCATGGAGTGAGGTGGGGCAGCTATACCATGACAGTTCAGGATTGAGGAAGTATATTGAAGCGATTGTCAGCTCCGTTGAGCTTAGCAAATCTTACAGGGTCGCTGTTGATTGCGGAAATGGGGCGGGCTGCTTCACAACACCTGAAATTCTAAAGGAGCTTGGATGTGAGGTTTACGGTATAAACTGCAATCCTGATGGCAGGTTTCCTGCGAGAAATCCTGAGCCTGTTGAGGCTTCTCTGGATTTGCTGAAGAAAGCTGTCGTTGACTTCAATGCTGATTTTGGCGTTGCACATGACGGAGATGCTGACAGGGCAGTTTTTGTCGATGAAAAGGGAAACTTCGTCAATGAGGATGTGATGCTCGCTCTCATGGCAAAGCATTATGTCGAGAAGAATGGAGGGGGGCTGGTTGTAACACCAGTC
>LZCG01000235.1_pt1 | contig 10122 bp, 10 predicted proteins | sample 768541 | NCBI WGS metagenome assembly LZCG01 (sample SAMN05200874, study PRJNA324366) | oil field metagenome | isolation source: sample BH-FW-1 from oil reservoir | place: India: Bombay High | collected 2015-07-11
TATCAAAACAAGCTGGATATTTCTGTTTTTCAAACAAATGTCACAAGCTTCCCGGCCATCTTTTGCGCGGATTATATGATATTTTGTTGGCTTTGTTGTTAATAAAATTTCCAGGTATAAAAAATTAACCTCTTCATCTTCAGCAATTAGAATAGTGGTTTCATGAAGGCGTTTTGAATCGTTTGGGCTGTCTTTTTTTGACCTCCACTGGTTCTGTTAACAGGTTTATAAGGTATGGTTACATAAAAAGTAGCGCCTTTGCCTTTATCCGATTCTAAAGTAATATCACCACCCAATAATTGGGCGTTTTCTTTGGCAATGGATAGTCCCAATCCCAATCCCCCATACTTACGGGATAATTCTTTGTCCTCTTGTGAGAAACGTTCAAATATTATTTTGTGATTCTCCGGCGCAATACCTATTCCGGTGTCCTTTACATAAAGTACTAGGTTTGTTTTTTCGATAAAATACCCAAATTCAATAAATCCCTGGCTTGTAAATCTTATGGCATTTTCAAGCAAAATGCTTAATATCTTATTTAATTTCGTTTTATCAGAAATAATATAGCTTTCCTTATCCTGTAATGCCTTTTTAACATAAACAGGAAGTTTTCGTTCTTTTGAATTTAAATTAAAAATTGAAAAAATCTCCATAATAAAATCATTGAAGCAAAATTCCGTTTCATTGAGTTTTTCCTGCCTGGTTTCTAATTTGGATATTGCCAATATATCGTCAATAATCCTTAAAAGCTGGTGACAACTGTTTTGTATTATTTTAATATGATACTTTCTTTGTTCATCATTCAATTCAGGTTCGTCTAATAGCTCTGAAAAACCGATAATGCCATTCATAGGAGTGCGAATTTCATGCGACATATTATTCAGAAATTCAGTTTTTAGTCTGTTGGCTTCTTCTGCTTTTTCTTTAGCATTTTTAAGTTCAAGTTCAAAATTTTTCTGTTTAGTAATTACCTCGGTATAAACAATAAAACCGCCAATTGAGTGGTCTTCTTCATACCATGGACGACATTCCCAACGTGTCCATTCTATGGTTCCATCCTCTTTGTAATAAGGATCATCTTCTGCACTTGAAACTTCGCCGGCCAAAGCTTTTTTGTGTGCATCTCTCCATTTTTGTGGCAAATCAGGAAACACCTCATAGTGATGCTTTCCGATAATGTCCTTTTCTTTTACCTTATAATCCCGCAAATATCTTTGGCTAACGTAAATGTATCTGTAGTTTTTGTCGTGAACAGCAATGGCACTGCGGCTATGTTCAATGATATACTGCATTAAATCATGAAAATGTCGGAGCTTTTTTTCACTTTTTTCAACTCTTTCTTTGGCTTCAGATATTTCTTCGTTTTGTGTTTTATATTCCTCAAACAAAGCATAATATTCTTCGCTTTGTTTCTGCAATTTTTCTTCGGCTTTCTTTCTTTCGGTGACATCTCTTGCAAAAACCAGGGCTCCGTCTTTACCTTTATATTTATAGGGAATACCGACTGTTTCAACAGCTACTTTTGTGCCATCTAACTTAACAAAAACCTGATTCAGACTTGATTGTACTTTTTTATGAATATTTAAATTTGTAATTCGCTGACCGGCTTCTTCTTTATTATCCTCATAAACCCTGTCTAATATTTTAGTACCTAAAAGCTGTTCATGAGCTTTGGCGCCAAATAATTCCAGGCCTTTTTTGTTGATGTAAGCAAATTTCATTTCGGTTTGAATGAAAATAGCTTCAGGGGCATTTTCAACTATTTGTCTAAACTGTTTTTCGCTTTCGTTAAGTTCATTTTTTTTAATTAACAGCTGATTATTTGATTGTTGTAGTTCTTCATTAATAACAAGGTACTCTTCATTCTGTTCCTTGAGTTTTTGAACAATATCAATATTCTCAATCGAACTATTCAAACTTAATGATTGGATTAATGCTAAATCCAATTCAATGACATTTTTGAACTGGTAAAGCAAGGCTTTATTTTCCGGACTAAATTTATTTTCTTTTTTGTCCAACACACAGAGGGTTCCAAAAGGCTGTTTATCAGGATAGTTTATTGGAACACCCAAATATGATATCATTCCAAGTTTAATATCAGGGTTTTTGTTCCATTTTTCATCTTTCAGCGCATTGGGTACAAGAAGAGCTTTTTGGGTTTTTATAACAGTTTCACAATATAATCCATACCACTGCTCTTTATCTCCCGGATGATAAGGATTATTTTCCGATTGACTGGAAATAAAAACTTCCATAAATTCATTATCAGTTTTCATAATCAAAGCAGCAGGTACATCAATTACCTTGGCGAGAAGGTCTGCAATCCCCTGCCACTTTTCTAAAAAATTATCGGGAATATCATCCAATTGCTGTGACATAATATTGCTATAAATTATTTTGAGCTCTAATGTACATGATATTTCAATACCCTCCTCATTGTTCCTGATGAAAATAATTTAAGGCAGCATTAAAATCTCATCACTTTTACGGTATATTTTTGCTTCTTTTGCAAGACCAAAGAAATTTATATTACGTAGATTTAAATCGGTTTTATCTTAAAAAACACCAGCCAACATGAATTTTTTCAAAGCGATATATTTGCTAAGCATTTTTGCAATCCCCTTTTCGGCCCAAAGCCAACAAATTGTTATTAAAGATATCACAACCAAACAAGGCATTTCTTATGTATTTATTTATGACAGCAAACAAAAATCATCTACCTGACCAACCAATTCGGTACTTTTGATAAAAATGTATTTCCCCAAAAAACCATTCTTGTTTTACAACACCCTTCCTATCGCCAGAAAATAGTGAATCCCGATACCCTGTCAGACAACACCATCTGGTTACATCCCGGCATTATTAATCTGCAGCAAGTGACTATCACTGCCAACAAATGGGAACAACAGCTTAGCGAAGTTCCCAACAAAATCATTGCCATCAAACAGGAGGAGATACAACTGGAACAACCTCAAACCACTGCCGACCTGTTAGCGGCTTCGGGGAAAGTTTTTGTGCAGAAAAGTCAGCAAGGTGGAGGCAGCCCGATGCTTAGAGGATTTGCAGCCAACAGTGTTCTATTGGTATTGGATGGCATCAGGATGAACAACCTGATATACCGAAGTGGAAACCTTCAGAATGTCATCACGGTGGATGCCAATAGTCTGGCAGGTTCGGAAATTATCCTGGGCCCGGGGTCTATGATCTATGGCAGTGATGCGCTTGGCGGTGTGATGGATTTTCATTCACTGCAACCGGCTTTTACCGGAAAACCCGGAGCAGTAAAAACAAATACTTTGGTTCGCACGGCCTCTGCCAATCATGAAAAGACTTTTCATATCGACATGAACTATGAACAAAAAAAATGGGCATCGCTGACCAGTCTTTCCTACAGCGATTATGATGACCTCCGAATGGGTAGCTATGAAAACAGCGATTATCAAAGGCCGGAATATGTCATCAGAGAAAATGGCGTTGATACCATTGTCCAAAACAATCATCCTGATGTACAAAAATTTTCCGGTTATTCCCAGTTCAACCTGATGCAAAAGGTTACCTACCGCCCTTCAGCTTCCGAAACGCTGGATTATGGTTTATACTATTCGACCAGCAGCAACATTCCCCGGTACGACCGCCTGCTTCAGTATGAAGACCAGGATTTAAAATACGCAGCATGGTATTATGGTCCGCAGGATTTTCTCATGAATCTGTTGCGGTTTACCCAACAGCAAAAAACATCCGCTTATGACAGGATGAAAATCTCATTGGCTCATCAATGGATTGAAGAAAGTCGCCACGACAGAAAATTTCAGGATAACCGCCTGCGTTCCCGTACAGAATCGGTAAATACCTACAACTTTTATCTTGATTTTGAAAAAACCACAGACCGCCATGCCAACCTTTTCTATGGCGCTGAAGCTATTATCAATACATTAACTTCAACAGCTTTCGAAAAAGACATCGAAACCGGAGAAACCCAACCAGTAGCCAGCCGATATCCTGACGGAGACAATTTGTATCAGACTTATGCTATGTATGCTCTATACAAAAACAATGTTTCCAACCACTTAACCCTACAAACCGGGCTCAGATACAGCCACATTTTAATGAAATCCACTTTTGACAACACCAGTTTCTATCCCTTGCCGTATAATGAAATTAACTTCAGTACAGGGGCGTTGTCGGGCAGTTTTGGAACCGTTTACCGACCCGGAAACCAATGGGAAATTCATGTTAACGGAGCTACCGGATTCAGGGCTCCAAATGTGGACGATATGGCAAAAATTTTCGATTCAGAACCGGGTGAAGTCATTGTTCCTAATGAGAACTTACGGCCGGAATATAGTTACAATGCCGACCTTACGGTTAAGAAGTTATACCGTGATGTGTTGGCTTTTGAAACAACCCTGTTTTACACTTATCTGGATAATGCCATGGTACGACGTGATTTTCAACTTGGAGGACAGGATTCCATTTTGTATGACGGTGAAATGAGCCGGGTTTCTGCACTGGTCAATGCAGGGTATGCCAATATTTTTGGCGGCAGTTTCTATTTTAAAGGAAAAATTAGCGAAAAAATTCAAAGTTCGGGTCAGATCACCTATACTTCAGGAGCGGATAACGATGGATATCCTTTGCGGCATGTGGCGCCACTTTTTGCTCAGCTAAACCTAACCTATCAACAGTCAAAATTCCGGGCAAAATGTTATATCCGTTATAACGGCAAGATTTCGTATGAAAACCTGGCCCTATCAGAACGCGATAAACCCCATATGTATTCGGTAGATGATGAAGGAAACCTCTATTCACCAGCCTGGTGGACACTTAACCTCAAAGTCCGCTACCAACTGATGGAAAACGTGTCATTGCATGGCGGTGTGGAAAATTTACTGGATGTCCGATACCGGCCCTATTCTTCGGGAATTGCAGCAGCGGGAAGAAACCTGATGATTTCCGTCAGAGGAAGTTTCTAAACCTGATATGGGTTCGCTAAGAAACAGTACTTAATTCATTGTGTATTTTCAACACTTGTGGAATAACCAGTTTTTGGTTGTCGTTATCAATCACAAAATCTGCTTTGCTTCTCAGCACCGATTCAGGAAGCTGCTGCCGGTTGCGTGCTTCAAAAGCTGCTACCGTGGTTTGGTCGCGCATGATGACCCGTTGACGACGGATGGTCTCAGGGGCTGCGACAACGATGAGTTTATCAAGATTTTTATAAAAACCCGATTCGACTAATATCGCTGCTTCATAAACAATATAAGGGGCTGCCGAATGCTGCTGAAACCACTGATCAAAATCCCTGCGAACACGCGGGTGTATAATTTCATTGAGTTTTGCCAACAATTCAGATTGTGGAAAGACCAAATCGGCCAGTTTTTTTCTATCTAACCGGAAATTTTTATCAAAAACAACGGTTCCAAAAGTTGTCCTGATTTCATTTTTCACCTCAGCGGAAGCCAACAGAATTTTAGCCCGCTCATCGGCAATGTAAACGGGTACATTCAAAGTCCTGAAAATATTGGCTATGGTCGTTTTGCCACTTCCAATGTTACCAGTGAGGCCTGCTTTTTTGTCATTCCATCAACAAATATTCAACTTCCCGGGGAGCAACAGAAACCAGTTCTATAAAAGCGGGCTTCCGTAATAGATAAACTTTCAAAAGGTTATTTTCGGAACGGGTTTTATAATTAGCGGCTACATGAAACAATTCAGGACGCACTTTCCCGTAATCAGCGAGTGACACCTTAAAAGTTATTTTCACATCATGGGGAAATACCCTGACCGTCAAACTATCGGGGGCATCAACCGAAACCGGCACAGCCATTACAACTTCTGTGAATTTTTCTGCCGGAAGGCGAATTAAAACAGAATCAGGCTCCAGCCTTAAGTGGTCAAAATCAGGTTTTAGCAATGGTAATTTCATGGAGGTTGCGCCGGATAAAATACCAAAATCATGGGGTTTGGTCTCAATTTCATTGATCGTGGAAAGGATTTCGGATGTTCCGGAAACTACAATCGAATCGGGTGAAACCCTGACCGGCTGTCGCATCCAAACCTGACGAGCCAGCTCAAACTGATATTGAGCCTGAACAGGAACTTTTTTAAAAACACGTTTTTCAAACCTGAATACCAGTGTATCGGGATTTATATCGATAAGTTTATCATAATGTTTTGATTGCCGGGCAAACTGTGACAAAAACCAGATAGTTGGCATTTCGGTTTTCATGCCGGTTGGTGTGGGTGTCAGTTGGATGTTCGACAGGTCAATTTTTAGCGGATTGCGATTCTGTTCCAGTTTGGCCCGAAGAAGCTGCGTACCTTTTCCACGTATTTGTAATGAAATGGTTGACGGTGGTTTTTTAACAACAATCTGATTATCAGGTAAATTAAGATACTGCACCTGGTACTTTAAAGAGGTAGTATAGTTTTGAGTAAGTTTAAGAGACAACCAAATAAAAACCGCAATCAACAGACAAATGAGAAAGACATATAACTGGTTGCGCACCTCACGGTTCTTAAACATTTCCATGAATTTCTGCAACCTATGAATACTATGCCTGACCCATTCATCTGTTTTCACAAGACATTATTTTTTTTGCTGAAGCTGCTGCTGGTCCTGACTATCGAGCGCTACAGCTGATTTTTCAACCGTCAACCGATTCTGACCTTCGACTTCAATCAACACGGTGGTTTCTTTTACTTCAAGAATCTTTCCGTGAATGCCGCCAATCGTCACAATTTTTTGGCCTTTTTGAAGAGATTCCCGGAATTTTCGCTGTTCTTTTGCCCGCTTCATCTGCGGACGAATAAAAAACAGATAAAAACCAGAATAATTAACAGCAACGGCAGAAATTGCATTAAACCATTTTGTTCCTGTCCTTGCGGTTGTTGCATTAAAATTACATTCATTAAATTCATATTCATTCTATTTAAGGTTCTATTACTTTTGCTTTTATTTTTAATATGGTTGTGCTTGGCTGAGCATTGGTCAATACCGATATCATTTTGCTCTGAAATCCCCTTCGGTTGTTACTGTCAAAAGTCACCTCCAGTTTTTTTTCCTGGCCTGGTTTGATAGGTTCTTTGGGATATTCGGTCACCGTACAGCCACAGGTACTTATTACATCAGTAATGAGCAGGTCTGCACTGCCCGTATTTTAAATTTAAAATTATAAATAACAATTTCACCCTGAATAAGTTTTCCAAAATCATGTATTGTTTTTCAAACGTTATTTCAGGGACATTTTTTGTTTCACGGCCTTCTGCTGTGTTTGGATTATTAACAACATCCGAAGCCAGCCTTCTGTCTTTTTGCTGATTGCAGCCTCCCAGGCCTACAGCCAAAAAAACTATCGAAATAACAATGGTTCTTTTCATTTGTTTCTGTCGTTTAAACATAACGGCGACAAAAGTAACAAATAACGTCGATTTTACAGACTTGTAGAACGATTGATCAAGACATCATATCCTGACAAAGGTTCGAAACCAAACTCCTGATACAGATGCGACGCTATCGTATTGGTCTGGTGCACTTCAAGTTTAATTTGCATTTTCAGCTCCCGGGCAATCCGCATGATTTCCGACATGAGTTTTTTTCCGTAGCCCTGACCTTGTATCAATTTTGAAACCCCCATATGGTGCAGATAAAGCCTTCGACCATTATTGGTAAGCCATGCCGACCCTACTATTTTTTGTTGTTCATCGGACAGCACCAACAAACGACCGCCCAATGCAAGGGTGTTCCTGATAGTTTGCAGGTTGTCACCTCGTTCCGGCCTTCCCAGTTCCAAATCCTTCCAAAGAGCTATCAATGAAGAATAGTCCGTTTCATTAAAATCCCTTATCTCGTACATAAACAGGTTATTTCTGAATCAGTCCACGTCCTTGTTTTTTAATCCGACCTTCATCCGTCAATTCTTTCATAAGGGTATCGAGCATCCCATTGACAAAAACATTGCTTTTGGGAGTTGAAAACAACTTGGACAACTCAATATACTCATTAATGGTAACTTTAGTAGGAATAGACGGAAAATTAAGAAATTCTGCCAGGGCCATTTTAATGATAAGAATATCTATCAATGCAATACGGTCCAGGTCCCAATTGGTAGTATGAGCAACAATAAGTTCTTCATATTCTTTGCTTTTCCGGTAAACCAACCGAAACAACTGTCGGACAAAATTCTGATCATCATTTTCTTTTCCAGGCAGGTTTTTAGCAGAATATAATGATGGCAAAGATTTATCCGGACCGTCTTTTTTATTGAAAAACCGAATGGTTTTTTCCATCATTATCAAAGCCATATCATAATCATTGACCCAATCCATTTTTACGGATTCATAGTGCGATCTCAAACTTTCATAATCAGCCAGCAAGTTAAAAACCAACAACATCATAAATTCCTTATCCTCCGTATAGGTTTGAGGCTCGACAGCCATATAATTTTTATACAAATCGCTATCAATCAATTTTTTTATAAAAATTTCTTATCATGTCCTGTTGTTCTGCCCAATTAATTCGGTAGGTCTCTATGTATTTCTGTAAGGAAATGTTCGATTCGAGTTGCACCAGGAACATATTTCTGACAAACTTCATGTTTGGGTTCAATTCTTCCTGTGTAGGAAAATATTTTTGTTTTCCTTCCTCGATTCTTTGCTCAGCATAATCTTTGATTTTCAGCAGAAAAGAAAGTTGATGAATGTATAAATTATAAATATCATGAACCCGTTGGATAAGCCTTTCCTCTTCTGTGTTTAAGGTAGTTTCTTGTTTTCGGGAAACCTCGTATAATTGTTGAAGAACCTTAATTCGTAAATATCTTCTCGTTAGCATTGCGCTGTTTTTTGAACTCTCTGAAATTGTGGCAAAACTAAAATAATTTATGAAACCATCCCAAAACAATTTCCCGGAAACGAATCCCGATGTTTCAGTTATTTTAAGAAATAGATAATTTTTCACAGAGAATTTTAGAAGTATTCCAAAAAAATTACTTTTGCGTATATCAAAACATCAAATATTGGAAGGCATGAGTGAAAGCAAAAATCACAAACAAGATGACATTTATTCAAAAGCTGTCAGGGCGGGTAAGCGAACCTATTTTTTTGATGTTAAATCCACGAAAAAGGGGGAATACTATCTGACCATCACAGAAAGCAAACGCAAAATCGATAATAATAACGGAAAGTTTTATTTCGATAAATTCAAGATTTTCCTCTACAAAGAAGATTTTCAAAATTTTCGGAGGCATTACAAGAAGTCATTGATCTGATAACCAATGAAAATGGCCTGAATGGTTTTGATGTAAACAAAACCTACAACGAAAACCAGGAAAGAGACCACCTGGAAACGGAAACGCCAGACGCCTACAATACCCTGCTGGATATAAACGTACATTCAGATGTGAATTTTGAAGACCTTGGAAAAGAATCTGACACTGATACCCCTCAGCGTTGATGACGGTTATTTTTTCAAAAACCTTTTTTAAAAAGAACCTGCCATCCAATAGGATGACAGGTTTGCAATTAACCAACACTTCGATGCATCAAATACATCTGAATCGCCGAAGCGATTTTTCTTTGTCACGCCATTTTATCCGACGCTGATTGTTTGAGGTACCTTAATATTCAAATATTTTGTTTTTAGACCAAATTAGTAAAAAGTCGAAAATTCAACAAAAAAATTATCGCTGAATGATTCCCATTAAAATAATATCAATGGCTTTATCAATTTTCCCGGTGAAATCTTCTTCCTGTTTCTCAAGGCTAAACGGAAGCTCTATGGCCCTAATCACCCTAACTATGGCACGTGCCGTAAATTCAAGGTCGTCAATATCAAAACCATCGGTCTGCTGACCCTGCGCAAGAATTGCACCAACCGTTTGGACTTCATTTTCAAAATATTTTTTTCTGATATTGACTATAAATTCGTAATGGTTTAAAATATCATTTCGCATCGCCTCACCCAGGTTTGATAATTCCTGTATGTAATGCAACCTGGACTGAAAATAAGCCCTGAGTTTATCTCTGGCACTGTCGTACTGACTGACCGCATGTTGTACTTTTTCCTGCAACAACTTTGTCTCCTCTTCCACAACGGCCGCAAAAATCTCCTCTTTGTTTTTA
>LZCG01000236.1_pt1 | contig 10107 bp, 9 predicted proteins | sample 768541 | NCBI WGS metagenome assembly LZCG01 (sample SAMN05200874, study PRJNA324366) | oil field metagenome | isolation source: sample BH-FW-1 from oil reservoir | place: India: Bombay High | collected 2015-07-11
CGGGTCTTCGATGCGACGACGAGGCAGGCGACCGGGACCCCGTGCTCCAGCACAGGGAACGCTCCCATGACCGAGGGCCCGTTGTCGGTATGACCGATCCGAACCAAGTAGAAGGGACGCCCGCTCTTGACGCGCCGGGCGAGGTTCGATTCCGCGCTGTAGTGGGATAATCGATTGAGCACGGAATCTGGCGCTCCCACTTGCACCAGGAGATTTAACTCGCTCGTAACCGCATCAATCGCATACCCCAAACCCCAATCCATCCTCGTTACTTGGATGGCCGTATCGAGGGACAAGCGGAGTATCTCCAGGATCTTGTTTGCCTTCCCGAGCTTCCGACCGAGATCGCCCAGGAGACGGACCGTTCTTTCGGCTTCTTCGCTCTGGCTCGCGCTGAGCGGTCCCTCCCCCTCCCGTGACCCTTTACCTAGATCTGCTGCGATCGCCCGCAGGATCTCCCTTTCAAAGGCTAACATAGTGGAGCTGTCTTGCATGTTCTTCTCCTTTACTCTTCTTCGTAACACTCCTCTTGTCAGGAAGAAGCTGGAGTTCCTAGCATGAACCTATCAGAGAGGGTGGAAGAGCGAGGAGCGTGCGGGTATGAGCTTGGGTGCCAACGAAGCGCGTGGGCGTATCGGAAGGAGGAGCAGGTCTCTTCTCTCAGTCGACAATGACCGTCACCCCACGTGCGCGAAGCCGTTCGATCTGCCGGCTTGCCTGCGAGGTCTCTCCAACATCGAGCGGATTTCCCCGCAGGTCGATGGTGTCTCCCCTCGCTACGCTGGGATTGTCGACAAGCGGCTGCAAGTCGACGATCTGGTTGTTGGAGAGGGTAAGGGATCGCAGTTCCTGCAGGTCTGTCAGCGGTGACAGATCAGTCACCCGATTCCCGGCGATACTCAAGACGTGTAAGCGGGTCGATTCGGCCAAAGGTTCAATAGAGGTGATCTCATTCCCATCCAGATGGATCTCTTTACCAGGGGGAAGAGGTACGAGTGACTCAACCCTGTTCTCTGACAGGAAGACCTTCCACAGTACCGGCAAGCCGGCGATGGGAGTGATATCTGAGATATCGTTGTTAGCGAGGTTAAGAATCTCGAGCGTGCGCAAGCTGGAGACAAAGAAGATATCCGAAATATGATCGTTCTTCAGGGAGAGCCAGACCAGGCCGTGCATCACGGACAAGGGCGAGTAGTCGACGATCTCCGCATCGTTTATGGTTAGGTCCTTTAGATCACGGCAGTACTCAAGGCCGGTCAGGTCATGGATCCCCTTTCCGGAGAGGTCGAGTTCCTTTATGCCGAGGAGGTCGACACTCAGCAACGGGCCGGTCGGCCGATGGAGCGCTTCTCTGATCGCCTGTTCAAGCTGCGTGTCGGGGAAGGTGACCGCCTCTTCTGGGAACCCAAGGGCGAGCAACCCTCTGATCTCTCCTCGGAGAGGTCCCTTCGTAGATCCGTAGATCGTCGACCGCCCCGTGGAACGAGTAGCCCGAGGCCCAGTTGTTGTACGCTGTGGCACCGATCGTCAGCGGCTGATTCCTGGTCCTGATATCCTGAACCGAGTAGTATTCGCTCGCTTCAAGCGTTCCATCGATCCACAGCTCTTTCCTGCCGGTTGTGGTGCGCTGCATGACCACGTGGTGCCACTCTCCGTCGTTCCAGTGAGTGTTCTCTCGCTGTGCAGGTCCTGGCGGCGTTGCTTGGGCCCATCGTTGGTGCGAAACGTCAATGTACCGTCCAGTTCCACCATCAACTCATATGTGGGGGCATACCAGTTCCAATCGTTGTGTGTGGAGAGGATCCGTCCTGCCGGAACGACCGCATCGGTCTTGAACCAGACGGAGACGGCGAACGGTCCCGGTCCGGGCTCAAATGAAGAATCGGTGACGATGTATGTATTGTGGTCGGGAACGTTGTCGAATTCGTACGCCTGGCTGATGATCCCCTCTACGAGCTGCGCTCCGTTGTTCGTCCCATCCCTTCCTCCGATCTCATCCTTGGCATTGCCGTCGAACGTATAGTGGGCAACGAGACGGGTGCGGCAGCGGGCGTTGATGTCGGGGACGATCACCAAGCTATCCACATCAGGGCCTTCGACCACCGGGTGTTGCTTCTCCGCGCGGCCCCTTGACCAGGCATCCAGCTTCTCGGTCACGTATCCCCCAAGCTCACCGAACGAGACCGCCCCATCACCGTTCGTGTCAGCAGAGTTGTCGGCCATCCCCTGTAGCAAGAAATAGGTAAAGACCCCGTGCTGAAGGCCGCGGTTCTCCCATGCTAACTGCGACGGCTCGCAGGCGGCCAGAATCCCCCGCCGCTGTTTCCGCATGGCGTCTGTGAGGATGTCCCTGGCGATCGAGTCGGACGGTCCCTTCATCAGGAGGGGAGAGACATCCATTGCGCGTGCCTGTCCACCGCTGTAGCAGGAATCGAGGAAGAGGGCCACCCTCTCGGCAGGATCGCAGCGATCCATCGTCCCAGGGCATCATCCAGGATATATGAGGCTGCGTCGCCTTTGACGGCATCGTAGGGGAGGAACGCCTCGTCATTGCCATCGCCGTCCGCCTCATCCCCGTCCCGATCCGGCACACTCGCCCCGTGTCCGGAGATGTAGATGATCACCGTGTCTTCAGGTCTCGCCTTGGCGGCAACGTCGGAGAACGCTTCCTCAATCGCCACTCTGGTCGCCTCATCGTCTGTCAAGAAGGTGATCCGAGACGGGGGGACCCGGTCTGCTCTTGTAGCGCCTGCGCGAAGGAAAGTGCATCCGTTGACGCGTACGTCAGGTCAACGACCGCTGGATCGACGTAGAAGGCGACACCGACGACAAGCCCCCACGTGGTGGCAAGAGCACCCACGGGAGAGAACAGAACGACAAGGAGTACGAGGCAAAAACGATCTGCACACGTGTCATCTATATCGTCCCCCGTTCAGGTTGTGTACTCTCTGGTAAGTCTCTTGTTCTCTGCACATACCGTGGTTCAGCATACAACCGGTTGTGTGCGTTGACAAGACCCGGTTCACTCGATCGGGATAGGGACACGCAGGATCGTCCCGGGTGGAGGAATCTCTCCGTTTACAGTGCGGTCGTGGTTCAGAAGGATGATGATCGGCCACAGCTCTTCGTTTCCGAGGGCCTGCTGCGCCACCGCCCCCCAGGTGTCACCTTCCCGCACCACATAGGTCGTCTGGTGCTCGAAGGCGAGAGAATCATCCCCAAGGGGACACCCTCGGCGTGCAGGTAGCCGATGGTGAACGCGATCGCCCGCCAGGGCTCGTAGTCTTTCATCTCTTCGAGTCTCTGCACGAAGTTCTCCGGGGTGAGGTCCGGGTGGTTTTCCCACCCTGCATTGGAGATCGGTGTTCCTCTGGCGACCATTGCTCCACCCGCGAGCGGTGGCTGAGGTTCCCCTCGCCAGTGCTGCAGCGCCGGGGGAAGGAGAAGGGCAAGGCAGGTCCCGACTACGGCGATTGCGATCGTCAGCCCTGCCAGAGCGGGCTTACGACCGCAGAGCCGTTTGCGTATCGCATGAACGAAACAGCCCTTCTGTCGGCAGGATGATGGGAGTGTTGCGAAAAACGAGGAGAACGCTCCCAATGGGATCGACGCGACGATCGATTTCTGTTCCTCTTCGAGACACTGCTGTAGCCTGGCGTAGCGCTCCTGACAATGCGAACAGAGTGCGAGATGGGCAAAGAGCCGCTGCTGCATGGTCCAAGGGAGCTCGCCCGCGAGAAGAGAGAGGAGGGTATCCGTACTGGGGTGCATCTGGAAGCGCGCTGGGGTTAACTCCTCTTTGAGGGTGTCGAGGATCAAGTTCTCGAAGCCAATCATGTCATTTCTCGGATTCAATCTTCGTTACCTCGAATGGTTGTCCGGCCGATTCCCCGAATACGGCGATCCATTGGCGTGCGCACTCCTCCTGGAGGCGCTGCAGGAACCGGTGATAGGCGGTGTAGTCGTTGGGGTTGGCGCCGAAGACGAGGGCGGACTCGCGCCAAGAAAGATGCAGCCCGACGATCGCGCGTAAATCGGCGTGTCGCAGATCGATATCGTCCCCCGTATTTCCGTCTTTGGAACCAGAGTTACTGAACCAGTACAGGATTGCAGTTCTGAGAGTTCTTTTCGTGGCGGGAGAGGCATCTATTCCGATCGCGGCGCAGGCACGCAGGAGGATGAACGCAATGCGTTCACCCTCAGAAGAATTTCGCACCAACGAGAGAATCTCCTGATCGATCTCTGTGGGAGCCACAGCAAGCCCATGAAACAGCCGCCCCCAGAAAGAGAGGCGGGTCTCCCGCGCCTGTTGAGCAAGGTTCATATGATCCCTCCCGAGGCTCTCAGAGCGAGGATCGAGAGAAAATCGTCCTCCGAATCGCTCTCCCGCGAGGGTGACTCAATCTCGGTCATCTCCTCGGACGAGTATGGGGTCACCGTTCCGATGTAGTTCATCCCAAGGAGGTACGCGTTTTGCATGAATCGGGAGACAAGGTGGCGTAGGGGAAAAGGCCCCAGTGGATATTCGCTGGCCGCAAGGGCCGTGGGAAGGTACTCCTCGAAGAAGTAATCGACGATGTGGTAGAGGTGATCGTACACGTCCGGAAAACGGTCGGAGGGGCAGAGTGCAAGGATCTCGTCCTCTACCTTGACCCAGAGATGAAACTTGACGCGGGCCAGATGAGCCCGCTGGGTGGACGGTCTCTTCGCTCGAGAGAGCGCGCGAAGCATGCTCGATTCACTCACTCGCGGGAGCAGGTGCAGCGATTGTGCGTTCGTGACCAGCAGGTTGTGGATCGTTCCTGCCAGGTATGCGAGAAAAGGTCGGCGGATCTTCCCCGCGGCTCTCCCGCGCATGTAGGTCGTGATGAGCCCACGCGTCAGTGCGATCCACAGATCAGAGAGCGTATTCTCTACCAGCTCGAGCTTCCGGCAAGACAGGATCTTAGATGCATTCTCAGGGTCGAACCGCTGTACGACCAGTCCCATGCGCCATAGGTACAATACGACGAGGCGCCTGATCGCATCACCGTACTCGCGTTCAAAGTGGCAGGCACGCTGTTCTGTCCATCCGTCACGGGCGATCAGTTGAAGCAACAGTGAATTACTGTCGTTATCTTGCACAGTCGCTTGAGCAGCCATCACTCCATTATAGCATATCCCATCGGCGAGACTACCCTCCGCGGGGCGGAGCTCCCTTTACACGAGAGGTGTCGCCGCCGATCGGGTATCATAGCGTTCGATGAAACAGACGGACGACCTGCGCCGTGTTCTCTCCCGGATCGATGGGAGGGGATACAAGGCGTACAGAGAGATAGCCGGGGAGTACGCCTTTTCCGGGTTCTCCCTTCACATCGACCACGTTCAGGGTGATCCGTTCGCCTCCCCATCGCGGGTGCGCGTCCGCGTTCCTCAGGCGGAGGCGGGTCTACCCGTTCCTCTATTCAATCACCCCGTCCGGTGCCTCGCCCTGGAGGACCTCCTGGCCCGGAAAGTGCGAGAGGCGATTCACCGTGTTGTGCGCGGGCACCGTGGAACAGGAAAGAGCGGGGAGATCTCGATCGATGCCGGAGGCAGGAGGTCTTGGAGCGAACCGCGGTCGTAGTCACCGAAGGGTGGGTCGAGGCGCGCCTCTTCCTCGGTCTTCCTGCTGCTGGACGGCGCGTCCTTGGCGCACAGGCCGAGGCGATGCTCTGCCGCGAGATTCCACAGGTGGTAAAGTACAGCCTTCTCTGGCGGGACCTGCCGCACGAAGAGGCGAAGCGGTTCGTTGCCTGTGTGGAGAACCAGGAGGAAATTCGAAAGCAGTTGGATGGACACGGCCTCGTCGCCTTCGTCGCCGATGGGGCGATCCTCCCTCGAAGGAGCGGATCGAGCGACCTCCCTCTCTCGCCCGAACGTGCGATTCCCTTCCAATCGCCGGAAGAGCTTCGGGTCACCATGGAGCTCCGTAACCCGATCCCAGGGCCGAACGGGCCGGTCAGATTGCTCTCGGGAATAGGGGTCCCCCAAGGGGTGACCATTATCGTCGGTGGAGGGTACCACGGGAAGTCGACCCTCCTGCGGGGGCTCGAACGCGGGGTCTACCCGCACATTCCTGACGACGGCCGCGAGTACGTGGTGACGAACGCCGATGCGGTGAAGATCCGCGCCGAAGACGGACGCCGTGTCGAACAGGTTGATATCAGCCCGTTCATTGATGCGCTTCCCTACGGCCAGTCGACAACGGCTTTCTCGACGGACGACGCGAGCGGGAGCACGAGCCAGGCGGCGAATATCGTTGAGGCGCTCGAAGCGGGGGCGAAGGTCCTCCTCCTCGATGAGGACACCTCGGCGACCAACTTCATGCTCCGCGATGCGCGGATGCAGGCCCTCATTCACAAGGAGGACGAGCCGATCACCCCGTTTATCGACCGGGTGCGCGAACTCTACGACCGGTTGGGCGTCTCCACCGTGCTCGTCATGGGTGGCTGTGGGGATTACTTCGACGTCGCCGATACCGTGATCGCGATGCGTAACTACCTTCCACGTTTAGTGACCGCGAAGGCGCGGAGGGTGGCGGCTGAGCATCCGACCGACCGACGGGCGGAGACTCCCTTCCCGTTGCGCACGGCGACGCAGCGGATCCCACTCCCTGCAGGTTTCGATCCCTCTCGGGGGCGACGGACGGTGAAGATCGACGCCAAGACGAGGGACCTGATCCTCTACGGAAGCGACCCGATCGACCTGCGTTTTGTGGAGCAGCTCACAGATCGCAGCCAGACGCGGGTGATCGGGATGGCCATCCATCTGGCGACACAGCGGTTCATCGATGGGAGGACGACGCTGCGCGAGGTCCTCAACCGTTTGGATCTGTTCTTCGACCGTTACGGATTGGACGCGCTCGACCCTTTCGACGCGGGGAAGCTCATCCCGGTGCGTTTGCCCGCCCACGCCGTTACGAGATCGCCGCGGCGATCAACCGCCTACGTACCGTACGGATGAAGCAGCAACGGGTTAAACCATGATGAGCTTTGTTAACCCATCAACGAGGAGAGGCCCCTCTGGGGCCTCTCCCGTGCTGGTGGGCTGTGTTGCGGGGTGCTGCATTACGCTCTCGTTTACGCCCTTAATATACGTTGTGAATATGAGTACTTTGTGAAGAAGGTTTGAGGATTCGGTGAGATCGGATGATTGAGAGATTGGTTCACCGCTCAAGGACGCTGAGATGACAAAAAGGGGAAATCTTGACTGGATCACGGAGAGCATCATTGGCGCCGCTATCGAGGTGCACCGCGCTCTGGGCCCTGGCCTCCTGGAACTTCTTTTCACCGCCGAGAACGCTCAAGGCCGCGGAGAGATTACGTTGTAAGTAGTGAGTGGTAGACAGTGAGGTCTGGTTTTATCCCTGTTATTCTCTGCAAGCTCAGCGGGCTCTGCGGCAAACAAGTGCTTCGTGGTGAATTCTCTTTGACCTCCGGTCTTGCCAGAGGGGTTCCTTGTCCTCACCTCTCCTTCACAGGAGAGGTGAGGTATAAAGCAACGATCCCCGCCCTGCCGGGCGGGAGCTTCACGATCTTCAAGGTAAGCGCGAAGTTAGCCGTACAACCTATGTCCTTTTAGAAACATCAAATGACAAAATCCGACTCCCGTGCCCGCAGTTGGCCACACCCGGCCTGGATCTTGACCCCCCTTCCCACCCGCACCGTCACCGGGACTCCTTCTCCCTCCAGCACGTGAGCGAACGTCTCGGTTCGTTCGCGTGAACTCGGACGAAGGGGGGAGGAAGGGACAGGGTTCAACGGAATGAGGTTGACGTGGCAGAGGAGCCCATTGAGGAGCGCCGCAATCTTGCGTGCCTCTTCCGGTCTGTCGTTCACCCCATCGATCAGTGCGACCTCGAAGGTCACCCGCCGGTGCGTACGTTCGATATAGGTGCGGCAGGCGCGGATGAGCGGTGCAAGCGGGTAGCGCCGGTTGATCGGGACGAGGCGATCGCGGAGGGCATCGTCTCCGGCATGGAGTGAGATCGCCATGTTCACCTGTAGGTCCTCACGCGCGAAACGCTCGATCCCGGGGATGATCCCCACGGTGGAGAGGGTAAAGTGGCGTGCACCGAGAGAGAATCCGTCGGGATCGTTCAGGATCCGGATCGATTTCAGCGTCTGTTCGTAGTTTAGGAACGGCTCCCCCATCCCCATGTAGACGATGTTCGTCAGGTGCTCTCCCCTTGCATGTAGCTCGCGCGCGAAGTGAAGCGCCTGGGCGGTGATCTCCCCTGCGGTGAGGTTGCGCGTGAATCCGCTCTTCCCCGTGGCGCAGAAGCTGCACCCGATCGAACAGCCGACCTGGGTGGAGACGCAAACCGTCCGGCGATGTTCGTAGAACATCAGGACCGTCTCGATCGTCTCCCCATCCGACAGGCGAAACAGAGTCTTGCGTGTGCGCTTATCATGGCTGATCACGGAATCGATCGGTTCCAACGGCTGGAAAGGGATCTCACGGGTGAGTGATGAGCGCAACCCTTTGGGAAGGGTGGTGATCGACTCGTAATCGGAAGCGAGATCGTGGTAGATCGCGTGCCAGAGCTGTTCGGTACGGTACCGCGGCTCGCCGCGCACATCAAAGAGTTCCACGAGCTCCTTCCGGCTCAGGTCGAGAAGCGTCTCTTTACCCGTCATCCTTCTCCCAGGAGACTGAGAAACTCATCCTCTGTGAGGGTCGTGATATTCAATTCACGTGCCTTCTGTGCCTTGCTTCCCGGGTTCTCGCCGACGACAACGTAATCGGTCCGTGCGCTGACCGAGGAGGAGACCGTGCCGCCGCGCTCCTTGATCTGCGCACCCGCTTCACCGCGGGTCATCGTGGAGAGCGTTCCGGTGAGGACGAACCTCTTGCCGGCGAGTGCGGCTGACGTGGGTACGACCTGACCACGGAGATCTACGCCTGCGGCGAGGAGCTCGGCGATCATCTCTTTGTTAGAGGGTTGGAGAAGAAATCGACGATCCCCTCCGCTGTGCGCGGCCCCACCTCAGGGAGGGCGAGGAGATCTTCCTCCTTGGCTGCGATCAGATCTTTAAGGGAGGGGAACGCCGCTGCGAGGAGGTCGGCTGTGTGCTCCCCCACCTCGGGGATCCCCAGGGCGAAGAGGAACTTCGAAAGCGGGATCGACTTGCTCTCCTCGATCGCCGTCAAGAGATTCTCCGCCGATTTTTTCCCCATCCGTTCGAGGCCGATCAGCGTTTCCCGATCGAGGTGGAAGATCTCGCTGATGCGCCGTACGAGCCCCTTATCGACGAGTTGATCGACGAGCTTGGCGCCGAACCCGTCGATATCGAACCCGCCCTTGGATACGAAGTGGAGGATCGACTCCTTGATCCGCGCCGGGCAGGAGATGTTCACGCAGCGGTGCGCCACCTCCCCCTCTAACCGCACGACCGCACTCCCGCAGACCGGGCAGGTCGGCGGCATGACGAACGGTCGCTCCGCCCCGGTGCGTCGCTCAGGGAGCGGTCCCACAACCTGCGGAATCACATCGCCCGCCCGTTCTACTATCACGGTATCGCCGATACGGATATCCTTACGTTTAACCTCATCCTCGTTGTGCAACGTGGCGTGCGAGATCTCGACCCCCCGCACTCGCACCGGTTCGAGGACCGCCACCGGGGTTAAGACACCGGTGCGTCCCACCTGGACGATGATATCTTTCACCCTGGTGATCCCCTGTTCGGCGGGGAACTTGCCGGCGATCGCCCAGCGCGGGCTTCGTGTCACCTCACCCACGATCCGCCTGGCAGCAAAGTCGTTCACCTTGATCACCACCCGTCGGCCTCGTAGGGGAGGCTCTCCCGCTCCTCCCGTAAGTCCTCGTAGAAAGCGATCGCCTCCTCTATCCCGTGGCAGAGCCGGTAAAGTGGTTGGTACGGATCCCCAGTTTCGGGAGTGTCTTGAGGAGGTCTTCTTGCGTCTCGATTCTTATCCCCTCTGCCCGGCCGATATCGTAGCAGAAGATCTTTAAAGGGCGTCTACCGGTCACGCGTGGGTCGAGCTGGCGTAGCGATCCCGCAGCGAGGTTTCGTGGGTTTGCGAACGGGGAGAGCCCCTCTTCCTTGCGCTTTTGGTTGAGGG
>LZCG01000237.1_pt1 | contig 10072 bp, 11 predicted proteins | sample 768541 | NCBI WGS metagenome assembly LZCG01 (sample SAMN05200874, study PRJNA324366) | oil field metagenome | isolation source: sample BH-FW-1 from oil reservoir | place: India: Bombay High | collected 2015-07-11
ACATTGTTTGAAGACGATTTTGAAGCCTACACGGTAGGCACAGGCGTTGCAGCACAATCTGACGTATGGACAACCTGGTCCAATGCTCCGGTTCTGACGAAGATGCCCTTGTTTCGGACGATTATGCTCAAAGCGGTGTTAACTCTATGCTGGTGCAGGAGCCTACACCATCAAGTGCCAACGACATGGTTCTTCCATTGGGAAATAAAACCAGTGGTACTTATGAACTTAATTTTTCCATGTATTTTGAAACAGGATTTGGCGGGCACTTTAATATCCAGCACTTTGAAGCTCCCGGTATCGAGTGGGCTTTTCAAACTTATTTCAATGGCGACGGCACAGGGATGCTTCAGGCAAACGGAGAAGAGATTGATTTTGTTTATCCTGAAGAATCCTGGTTTCTTATTGAATTAGATGTTAATATCGGAGATGACGAAGCCATTCTTACTGTTGACGGAACCCAGGTACATTCCTGGCCATTTTCCGTTCAATGGGATGGCACACCCGGAACCAATCAATTGGGAGGTTTGGACCTTTTTGCCGGGGTGCATCCGGATTTAACTACTTTAGTGCCTAAATTTTATGTGGATGATTTGGAATATATAGAAGTGGATTCCGGTTTAGCTCCGCCACAAATTGGGGTTTCTGTTGACGAAATCATCACCGACGGACAAGAACCTGAAATGTTTACCATAGAAAATACCGGTGAACAAGCGTTAACTTTTCACGCATATCCGGTATATGACATACCGGGATACACTAAAAGCTCTGTATCACAAGGCAATACGGCACGGCTGACTACTAAAACTCTTGTGCAACCTGTCATTAGTTCTCAGCCTCTTTCATCCGGTGCAGTGACTTATGATTTTAGCAAAGACGGCATATTAACGCATGTTCAAAGCGACCCTTCTGCAGCCATTGGATACAGCAGTCCGGTGACTGTCCAGGTAGCTTCACGTTTCCGTCCGGAAGATGTGGGAGATTACATCGGCATGCGGATATCTCATGTCATTATTTACCATATGGACCTTCCCGAGGCCAACTCTACATTTATGAAAATATGGGACCGTGGCGAAGTTACAACGCCGGGGCCTGGCGATATGATGACTGTTAAACCTTATACAGCTGTTGAAAACGGACAAGTTCCGGTAGAGGTAGACCAGGACATCTATATAACCGGTGACGATATTTGGGTAGGTTACCAATGTGACGACCCGGGTGCAGGTGTTTATCCGCTGGGTACAGATGGTGGTCCGCTGGTAGAAGGCGTTAACTGGTCATCTACAGGTGTGGGCTGGTCAGTCATCGATAATCCTGATTTTGGAAACTGGTTTATTATTGCTGAACTGGTAGGTGAGGGGATGCCCAATTGGATGACCATCTACCCCTCAACCGGAACCATTAATGGCAGTAGTTCTTCCGATGTTCTGGTTGATTTCACAACTGACGGAATGGCTCCGGGTGAATATGGAGCTGAATTGGTGGTAGCGGCTAATGATCCCAATACCAACTACACCAGTATTGATGTAACCTTAACCATTCTTGAAGCTATTAATGATATAGAACCAATTGGCATTATGACATTCCCCAATCCCGTTAAAGAAACTCTTAACGTAAAAGCCAATACACAGATTGAATCTGTCACGCTTATGAATGTTACAGGCCAGATTGTTGATCAGGCTGTGGTCAACGATACCAAAACCAGCATTTCTATCCGTCAACTGGAAAAAGGTATCTACATGGTTCAGGTAAAAACCATTGACGGTCAGATAGCAACACAGAAGATTGTTATCGAATAAACTGCATGTCACTTAATAAAAAGAAGTCATTCTCAAAAAGAATGGCTTCTTTTTTTAGTATGTATGTACCGTTGGTGATAAATTAAAGATGTTTTCGTATCCCTAAATGAAATCTCACACCTGAGCCATCCAGCGGATTCAATTCGGAAGGAATCTCTTCGGAATCTGTTTCAGGCTTAAAAGATGCCAGTTGCAGCTCAATAGCGGCAATCAGCGAGAGCTGTTTTTCTGGTTTCAATCTGAATATTCCGGCTGCGCGACTGTGGAATCCCCAGGTATTCTGATAGTGAATATCCGGCTGGATGTTGTTGTCAATTTTACGCCGGAGCTTGCCTGGAAAGATATATTCAGGGCCGGCGCTGAATTCGGCAGCTTCCAGCCATTCCGGATTGCCTACCGGTAGCAGATAGTGTAAAGAAACACCAAATTCGGTGCGGTTGAACAGGCCACGTGACTGGTTTTTACTGTCGCCCAGCCGCTGCGATTTGGATATATAAATAAGTTGGTATCCGGTTTTTGCGCTGATTCTAAAACGATTGGACAGAGGTGTTCCCAACCGTAATTCCAGGCCTGTTCCGGCTCCTGCTGAATAGTAAATAAATTCGCTGGTTGGCGGAACATAGAGTCTGAAATTTAACCGCTGCTGTTCAAAACCTGCTGCTTTGTTGGCGGTTACATCCAGAAAGAAACGGCTGGTGTCTTGTGCGACGGCAGTGACAACGGCTATCCAAATACCGATTGAAAGAATTGTTTTCTTTTTCATGGCTCCCGATTTAGCGGTGTTAAACATAATGAATATTTCAGGGTGTCAAAAATAGAACCTTTTTCGGAGGTTTCCACACGACAGAGAAACAAGCGTTCCGGATAAAGAAAACGGTTGTTGTTGCCTTTAATTTATGTCTGATTTGAAAAAAGTGAAGGAAACCGTGATGATTTTTTGTTCTAAACTATCAATAATACCTTTTTCGATGGAAGAAAAGGTAGGTTTAAATTTTTTGTCGAAAAAAATTGATTTTTTTTTATGGATATTTGGCAGTAATAAAAATTGGTCTATCTTTGCATCCGCATTCAAAGCAGAAGCCCCACAAATAAGGGGATAATATTTAAATAGTTTTAAAAAGGTCTGGTAGTTCAGTTGGTTAGAATGCCTGCCTGTCACGCAGGAGGTCGCGAGTTCGAGTCTCGTCCAGACCGCAAAAAATAAGGAATCCGAAAGGGTTCTTTTTTTTGGGGGGATGAGAAAGTTATGTGGTTTGGTCTGCTGCGATTTTTATTTCTATACAAATTGGTCCGAAAATCCTATCATTAATGGCCACGAATGCACGAATTAAAGACGAATAATTGATTAAAGTATCGGTGAAGTAAACATGTGATTTACAGGTTGATTAAAAGTGCCTGTTCTTTTTTGTTATGAATCTCTTTTGTTGAATTTCCGGATCCATGGATAGGAAGAATCAATGCATGCCAGGAGCATTTGATGTTGGGTTGGTTTCAATATGTTTAACAGAATTTTAGTTCATAAACCCAATACAAACCGGGTCGGGAACCATGATTTTTGACTGGAAATGCAGCATGCCTGTTTTTTGATTTCGACGGAATGAAACGATTTCATGGCTGTTTTTATTGGCTACTACAACATAATGGCCGTCTGGTGACAGGCTGAAATTTCGGGGCCAGTTGATTTGGGTCTGCTGAAATCCCTTTCGAGTCAGTTTTCCGGTTTCTTTGGCCACCCGAAAAATAGCAATACTGTTATGGCCGCGGTTGGAGGCATAGAGGTATTTCCCGTCTTTTGTAATGTGGATGTCAGCACTTTTGTTGGGCGCTGAATAATTTTGGGGTAGTGTTGAAACCGAGCTATCGGCTTGTATGTTCCATCCTTTTGTTTTTCTATTTGTGTGATAGTGGCATTGAGTTCATTGAGTACATAAATCCATTTTCCGGAAGGATGAAAAATAAAATGACGCGGTCCGGCCCCTGGTTTCATAGCAAGTGTTGGGGATTGCTGTAGCTTCAGTTTGTGGCGGTTGCTGTCGAGGAGGTAAAACCATAGTTCATTGGTACCCAGGTCAGCACTGATGATTTCGTTGCTGCCCTGGACAAACTTTGCTGAGTGGGCATGAGGGCCTTCCTGTCGTGGTGTGGTTCCACGGCCCTTGTGCTGGCTGATGTCATCAGGTTCTGAAAGCATCCCTTCTGAATTCAAGTGTAACAGGCTGATATTGCCTCCTGTATAGTTAGATACCAAAACAAATCCATTTTGATGAATATCAACATGACAGGGATGGGCACCTCCTGAAGGCTGTTGGCTAAGCCATTTCAGTGAATCGTCTGTAATCCTGAAACTACTAACGGTTCCTTGTCCTTCCGCTGTGGCGGTTTCATTCACTACAACCAAAAACCGGTTATCCGGACTTACTTGCAGGAAAGATGGCGATGGCGTTTCGGCTACGAGTCTGGCGCTGTCGAGAAGGCCGTTATGGTGGAGTGCTGATTGGTATATACCCTGGCTTGCGCCTGTAGTGTAGGTGCCAATGTAAAACGTAAATTGATGCTCTGAAAAGGAAGACTGGGATTGACATCCCCACAAGGCGGTTCCTGTCAGAAACCATAACAGATAAAAACAGGTTTTTTCATTAGACAAAGATAGAAAATCTTCTGGCCGGGAAATGTTTGGGTTTTGAATCAGAAATTAATATAAAAATCTTCAGTGGCAATTTGATATGGTTTTGTGAATCCGTTGTTTTCATTTCTTATCGTGAGTTTTGTGCAGTGGGGCGGGCGGCGTTCTCTGCCTGCCTGCACCAGATGACGTACTGGCGGGCGCCCGACTTTAGGCAAAATGGTCACCTGGTGTTGAAAAAACAGACCTGAACGAATGGCATTGGCTTTGAATGCTTCTGCTTCTTCGGGGGGCAAAATGATGGCTATGCTGCCCTGCGGGCTTAATATTTTCATCGAAAGTGTCAGCAACTCTTCGGGTTGAAGCGAAACATGATGCCGGGCCTGATTGCGCACCGGATCAGGCGCTTGCAGTGCATTGCGGTAGTAGGGCGGATTGCTGATAATCAGATCAAAGGTTTCGGACGTAGCAGTAACAAAATCCTGCAATGAATTGTGATATGCTTTAAGCCTTGCAGCCCAAGGGCTTTCAAGAAAATTCCGGCGGGCTTCTTCAATGCTTGCTGCATGAATATCAATAGCCGTAACCTGTGCGGCTGTTCGTTGAGCCAGCCCCAGTGCGATAACGCCACAACCGGTGCCCACATCCAGCACCTTTGCGGGCTGAATTGAAATATCGGTTAATGCTGCCAGCAGAATAGCATCTGTACCCACTTTCATGCTGCTTTGGTGATGACTGACCGAAAATTGTTTAAAACGAAATCGTTCCATCATAACATATCAAAGAAACCTTCGGGAAGCTCCAGTGTCAGTAATTTTTTTTCTGGTTCGATTTTTACAATGTAAGCTTCAACAAAGGGAACCAACCATTCTTTTTTATCTCCGGCGATGTGCAACATGTCCTGGCCTGGAAAAGATTCAATGGCAGCTACTTTGCCTAACAGACCTTCATGGCGGTCGGTTACCTGATAGCCCGTCAGGTCAGGGGGGCGGTTTTTGAGGAATTCGTCAGGGATATCTTTTGTAGCGGCATATACATCACATCCTTTCAGCCGGGTTGCCTTGTCCATGTTGTCGATACCCTCCAGCCGGATGAAAAAAGAGGTGGCTGATTGCTGATGGATTTTAGTTGTCAGGTAGGGAACCTTGTCGGGTTTTATTTCAACAAACAAAGCCCTGAGTCGGGGTATCAATCCGGCGTAGTCTGTAGTTGTTTCCATGACCAACCCGCCGTCTTTGCCTCTTGTCCGGGTGATAACCCCTGTTTTGATAAATGAGAGCATATTCAGTTTTTTTGGCAAGATAAAAAAAGCCAGAGGAAAATACCCCCGGCTTTTTACCAAAATTGAAAACCAATTTACGCGTTCTTTTCTTCTGAGTCTTTCATTTCTTCAGTGGTAGCTTCTTCTTCGTTTTCCTCTGAAGCAGTTTCAGCTTCCTTGGCCGCTTTGGCTTCGGCTTTGGCAGCTTCTTCTTTTTTCTTTCTCAATTCTGCGACGCGTTGCTCGTTGATCTGTTTTTCTTTGTTAACACGGGCTTGGCGCGCTTCTTCGGTTTCTCTTAAGTTTCTTTCTGCAGTACTTTGGATATTGGCCTCTTTTTCTTCCAGCCATTTTTTAAACTTCGCATCAGCTTCTTGTTCTGAGAAAGCCCCTTTAAGAACGCCACCGTTGAGGTGGTGCCGCATGAGGACGCCTTTGTGCGATAAAATAGCTCTTGCAGTGTTGGTAGGTTGTGCGCCCACACTCAGCCAGTGAAGTGCCCTGTCGAAGTCCAGGTCAATTGTGGCGGGTTTGGTTATCGGATCATAAGTGCCAATCTTTTCAATGTATTTTCCGTCCCGTGGTGCACGACCATCTGCGATTACGATATGGTAAAATGCTCTTTTCTTTTTACCAAATCTCTGCAACCTGATTTTTGTTGGCATGTAATTCTAATTTAAATGATTTATTATAAACTCTTATTTTTAAAAGAGGTGCAAATTTGCTGCTTTTTTTTAATTAGCGAAAAAAATATGAAATTAATTTTTTGTCAGCCGGTTGTTTTTTCTCTAAATATCATGTTTATAAGTTGTTGCCCGTTATTTTTGTTGTTGTAATATTTTTCCAGCAGCGTTTTTCTTTTGTCAAGTTGCTTCATGTCAAACGGTTTTTTCATCAAATGACGAAGTTTGGTTTTGAGTTCCAGCGGGTTTTTGCCGGTTTCGCAGATGTTTTCGGCTAAAGTGCCAGCCACCATGGCCGGATTGACCAGAATATGCCGCCCGTTATACAAAGTGTTCAGTAGTTTTAGTTTCAGTCCGGTGGCCTGAAATGTGACCAATATATGTACCTGTGCTTCCCGAATGAGTTTTGTCATGGTTATGTCATCAGGATTTTCAACCAGGGTAACGAGAGGCATGGTATTGATTAATTTGCGAAGCGATGGCGGGGCATTCATTCCGGCGATGATGAGGGGAATGTCGCTTTGGTTAAATACTTTTTTGATGAGGAATGTTGCCGCCTGGTGGTTTTCGGCCACTTCCAGCTTGCCGTGATAGAGTGCGTAATCACCTTGTCCTGGTTTTGTGTTGATGGTTTCATGGGGGTGAAATGAAGGCAGGTGAAAGACATCCTTGTCGGGAAAATGTTTTTTGAGATATTGGGTATCTTTCCGGCTCACGGCAAGCATTAGTTGTACATGTTTCAGTTGTCGTTGAAAGCGCCACAGTTTGAAAGATTCTGTCAGGTGAAAAATTTTGTTACCGATTCCTTTCTCAGCCTTGAACAGATGATAATAATAATGGTGTTCAATATTGCTTTCGCGGTAGATTTTGAAGCGTTGTTTGAGCGAAGGATGAGCTACTAAGCTGCAAGTATGAAGCCCCTCAAACAGAATGGGATGGCCGTCTTTTTGCAGGTTCTTCAACAAATTTTTGTCCATACGGGTTTTCACGATGTATGGTTTTCTGCTGAGCATGTGTATCCAGTGGTTTTTTCGGGGATAATAATTTACAGATTCGCACAGTTCTGCTAACTTTTTCCAGGGTTTATGCTGTTTGTAGGTAAAAGCATGCAAATGAATTTTGATCCCCATCCCGGACAATGTTCTGATCTTATGATAAACATCAATAGTTCCTCCGTAAAGAGGTGGATTGGGGACGGCAAAAGCAATGATATGAAGGTGTTTATTTGAATGGTTCATAAATGGTTTTTAATGTCGCTGATTCATGTTCCCAGGTGAGTTCTTCGCTGGCCTTTTTCAGGTTGTGTTTCCAGATATTGATTTGTCGGCTATCCTGGCTGGCGGTGTTCATAATTTTTGCCAAATGATGCGGATCATGGTTTTCAATAAAAGTACCGATATTATAATGTTTGATAACAGATTCAATTTCAGGAAGTCGGGAAGCAATAACCGGAATACCGGCGTGGATATAGTCAAATAATTTATTGGGTAGGCTGAATCGGTAGTTGATGTTGGTATCCTTGTCAACAGTTAAACCAAAATCGGCCAGTTGGGTGTATTGCATCAGCTGTTCAAAGGGTACTTTTGGGATGAAGATAACCTTGTGCTGCAATTTTAGTTTAGATACACGCATTTTCAACTGGTCAATCACGTCTCCTGCTCCAATGATGTAAAGCACGATATCAGGGTCAGTAAATGGCATGGCTTCAATAAGTTCCTCGACACCACGGTCTATATTGATACCGGCTCCCTGAAACAGAAAAATAGTCTTGTTTTCTGGCATTCCCAATTCCTTACGGGAAGGGGTTGTCATCTGATGGTTTTTCATCGGGATATTTCTGACCACATGCACTTTGCGTTTATACTCCTGTTCATAGAGCCTGGCTATAGATTTGTTTACGGTGATAACATTTTTGAGCTTCGGGAAAATCCGCTTTTCAATACGATGCCAGAATTTTCTGACAAAAGGCCGGTTGACAAGCTCGGGGGTGCCACAATAATACTCGTGGGTGTCGTAAACCAAATCATTGCCTTTAAGCCTGGCAGCGGTCCAGCATGCTGCCAGCGTGTCCAAATCATTGGAAACAATCAGCCCCGAACGGTGAAACAAAAGGAATAGAAATAACCTGATATTATATTCTGCATAAAATAATGGACCTTTTTCAAACAATAAAAACATCCGCAATGTTTTATACCTCCGCTTCGGAAGGGGTAGGCTTTTGCGTTGTTTACGTCCTACCAATGTTACCTGAAAACCATTGGTTTCAAGAAACAAACAAACTTTGTGGACTCTTTGATCCGTGACCAAATCGTTGGTCACAGCTACAATGACTTTTTTCAATGTAATTTTGTTTTCATCAGCGAAATTAGAAATTTTACGCCTTGCATTCAAATGCAGCCATTGGGAATCACTTTATTTATATCAGATGACGTTATCTGTGAATTGGTTTGCAACAGTCAGAATTCCGGGCTTGATAAGTTTTCTGTTTTTTTTATGATGCCGATGTATTGTCGTAAGTTTGTAGCTTTGTGTTAAGAATTGAATTATTCATGGAGATAAAGTCCTTTTTCCCCCTACAGCAATACAACACCTTCAGGGTTAATGTCCGTGCCAAAGGTTTTGTGGAAATTAATTATCCGGACTCACTGGGGCTTCTTTTTGAAAAAATATTACCCCGTTATGATGATTATTTAATTCTTGGCGGAGGTAGTAATCTGCTTTTCACACGCGACTTGAAGGTTTGGTCATTCACATGAACCTGAAGGGAATTGAGATCATGGAAGAAGATGAAAAAGATATTCGGTTGCGTGTGAAAGCCGGGGAAGACTGGACACAGTTTGTCGATTATTGTGTTGCTAACGGATGGGGTGGTGTCGAAAACCTTGCTTTGATACCAGGTCAGGTTGGTGCGGCTCCGGTGCAGAATATCGGGGCTTATGGTGTTGAAGCAGGCGATGTGATTGAATCTGTCGAAGCATTCGATTTGAAAACAGGAAAAATGGCTTCATTCACCAACAAGGATTGTGAATTTGGATACAGGAACAGTATTTTTAAAACCCATTTCCCGGCCCGATACCTGATAACTGCTGTTGTATTTAGTTTATCGAAAGTTAGTCCGCTACAGCTGAATTACGGAGCCCTGAAGCAGGAATTACGGTCTGTTGTGGCTCCGACCTATCGCCATGTGGCAGAAATCGTAAAACATATCCGACGCACTAAACTTCCTGATATAGAAGAGATCGGTTCGGCCGGAAGTTTTTTTAAGAATCCGGTTCTGACTAAAGAGCATTTTTACAGCCTGCAGGAAAACTATCCTGAAATTCCTTCATACACTGTATCCGATGGCGTGAAAGTGCCGGCGGGGTGGCTAATCGAACAATGTGGCTGGAAAGGATTCCGGCAAGGCCACATTGGCGTTTATCCCAGGCAGGCTTTGGTATTGGTAAATTACAGTGACGCTTCCGGAAGTGAACTGAAACAACTGGCTGAAAGGATTCGTGAAGATGTTTATAAAACCTTTGCTATAAATCTTATTCCAGAAGTAACAATTATTTAATTGAAAATTACATAAAAAGCAAGCATTATACCTAAACCGCATAAAAATCCGGCCGGCCCGCTGGTGTGCTCTTACGTCACATTTTAACTTAGCGGTATTGTTAATGTTTATTTTAATAACAAGTCATTTTGAAGAATCAGATCAAAAAAT
>LZCG01000238.1_pt1 | contig 10017 bp, 15 predicted proteins | sample 768541 | NCBI WGS metagenome assembly LZCG01 (sample SAMN05200874, study PRJNA324366) | oil field metagenome | isolation source: sample BH-FW-1 from oil reservoir | place: India: Bombay High | collected 2015-07-11
TCGTAGGCACCGCTTGCAACGGCAAAGGCGGCATTTCTGACGTTGTCCATTCCCGTTGCGCAGTAGTTCTCAACCCTGCTGATCGGCTTTCCGAAGAACTTCACGGAATCGCTGAAGACGTTCCCGCTTATTCCAGTTGAGGGGTAGAAGGTTCCGCACCAAACAGCTTCAATGTCTTTAAGCTCAACATTCGCATCGTTGATAGCTTCGTAAGTAGCTTCAACCAGCAAATCCTCCTGATCCTTCTCCCAGTGGTGGCCGAATTTGGTTACACCACAACCAATAACCGCAACTTCTCTCATACAATCACCTCGGCAAGCGGGCTTTCCAGCCGTAATACCTGAATCTGTTCTTCTCGAAAAGCAGCCTGAAGGTTCTCTCAACCTCAGCGTCGCACTCAACTCCACTGAAGTCCCTAAGCGTGTCAGTCACCTCGAACATAACCCTCCCTCCTCCGTCCATGTCAACAACAGCGACGCAGTGCGGATGCACTCCATCGCCAGTGTAGTTGCCAGGCATAACCAGATAGTCGATTGTGAAGGTGTAAACCTTTCCTCTCTCGCTTAGCTTTACCTCCTCGTAGCTGTCCTTTGCCCCGCACTCAATACAGCATCTGCTAATGGGATAGCTTACAGTTCCGCAGTTCTTGCATTTCATACCATAAAAGCGGATGATGGACTTCTCATCCCTCCAGAACTTCGTGAGGGAGGGGCGGTCTGGAGAATCTCTTATACCAACAAATCCCCTGTTGAAGAGGTAATCACCATAGCTGATTTCCTTCCTGCTTTCAAGCATTCTTCCAATGTTGCTCTCCATCGCTTCGTTAATTTCGATCGCAATGACATCTGCTCCCTCACCATAGCCGCCCAACAGTATCCTGCCCTCCCTTTCGAGCTGTGTTGCGAGCAGAAGCAGCGGGTGGGCTGAGCCAGCGATGCCAACGCTGCTGAAGTAGAACTCCTCTGGCTTTGCCCCCACAGCCTTGAGCAAACCTGCATAGCTTCTTGGGTCAGGGGCAGAGGCAACTATTCTGTCAATGTCCGCTGGACTTAGGCCGAGTTTGGCGAAAAGGGGCATTGCAGCCTGCTGGACGCTGGCAGCGTAGCCGTACCTCGCATCTACCCTCATGTCGTAGTCTCTCACTGTATCATCGCCAGCGAGCATCCATGATCCGGGCAGGGGCTTAGTTGAGGTGCTGTATCCCAGAATCTTCGCTCCCCCCTCCTTCTCCACCACAACCGCTGCTGCAGCATCACCGTAGAGCTGCTCGTAAAGCGTTCCGGGCTTGGTAGGTATTTTGTCAGCCGCAACAACCAGAACTCTGCTGAACCTCCCAGAGTCGACAAACTCGTTGGCGGTGATGAGCGCATCCGTCGCAGCTCTCATGCTGTCGGTTATGTCCATTGTGAAGACGTTTTCAGGCAGATCGAGGCTGAGGCGATGAAGCTGGCACACTGCTTTATTCTGAAAGGCGGTGAGGTTGAGGCGAAAATGACAGCATCAAACTTCCCTTCAAAATTCCTTGCAGCCTCGACAGCCATCGTCAGGCTATCCTCATCCCAGTGCGCTACTGCCCTCTCTCCTCCCATTGAAGGCATTCCGGTCTCCTTCGATATCTCATCTCTGCTGAGCTTCCATACTGGCAGATACACGCTGCTGTCGCTTACAGAAGCCAAACAATCACCTCCATTTTCATCATCAATCGTTTCAGCATGATTTTATTTAAGATTTGCTTTTTCGTTACCAAAATTGGCAGAAATTTTGACAAAGTAAGACCACATTATGACACAAAAATTCTAAAAAATTGTAATTTTGATTGAAAAAGTTAAACCCTCAACCCAGCTCAGCAGCCTCTCTCGTAGCATCCAAAGCCTTCCTCGGCTTTACACAGTCTCCAATCCTGTAAAGCTCCTTGACCTTCCCCTCCAGCTCCTCGTGCAGCCCGTCATTCGGCTTTGTTCCGACTGCAATGACAGCAGTATCGCAGCCAATCTCTCTCCTCTCTCCATTCTGCTCCACAACCACACCATTTGGCCTTATCTCAACAGCCTTCGTGTTGGTGAGCATCTCCACTCCCTTCTCTTGCAGGTAAAGCAGAACTGTCCACCTCGTCGAGATTCCAATGTCCTGGCCTATTTTGGGGAGCATCTCCACTATCGTAACCTTCTTGCCCTCATTTGCAAGCTCAGCAGCAACATCACATCCAACTCCTCCACCGCCAATAACCACCACTCTCTCTCCAACCTCTGCCTTGCCAGCAAGAACATCAAAGGCTGTGACAGCATTCTCAACTCCCGGGATTGGAGGGATGAGAGGAGAGGCACCAACAGCTATTATGACAACATCAGGATTCTCAGCCAGCACTGTTGAAGCATCAGCTTCAGTGTTATACCTCACATCAACACCAACCTTCGGCAGCACGTTCATGAAGTATCTGCCCACTTCGGCAAACTCGTAAGCTAAGGGAGATTTAGCAGCTAAGTTGAGCTGCCCTCCCAGCCTGTCTGTCTTCTCGAAAAGAACAACCTCATGTCCCTTCCTCGCTAAAATTTCTGCTGCCATACAACCTCCAGGCCCTCCACCGACAACCACAACCTTCTTTGGCTTTTCAGCTTCAATCCATCAAACTCCGCCTCCCTTCCAACCATTGGGTTGACAAGGCAGGTGACTGGCTGCCCCTGCATCACCATGTCCATGCAGCCCTGATTGCAGGCCACACAATACCTTATCTCATCAAACCTTCCTTCCTTGGCCTTTCTCGGCAGTTCAGGATCAGCAATCAGAGCTCTCAGCATGGCAACCATATCAGCCTTCCCTTCCTGCAGTATCTTCTCAGCCACCATTGGATCATTAATGCGGTGAGATGCTATGACCGGTACGTTTACTGCTTGCTTTATCTCAGCAGCGAGGTAGGCAAACCCACCTCTCGGAACAAGCATCGTTGTCAAAGGCTTTCTGGATTCATGCCATCCAGCCATCACATTTATCGCCACTACCCCAGCATCCTCCAGAATTCTGGCAATCTGCTTCATCTCTCTGACAGTATTCCCGCCCTCAACAAACTCATCTCCGGGTATTCTTATCATCACTGGATAATTTCCGCACTTTTCCTTTATTCTCTCAATTATCTCAACGGCAAATCTTGCCCTGTTCTCAATACTCCCTCCATACTCATCCGTCCTCTTGTTCGTTGCCGGGCTGAAGAACTGAGAGATCAGATAGCCAGCAGAGCCTATAAGCTCAACAGCATCAAAGCCAGCCTTCTTTGCTCTAACAGCAGCATCCGCAAACTCCTCTTCAATTTGAAGGATTTCTTCTTTGGTTAATTCTTTTGGTGTGCGCTTGGTGAAGATTGGTGGGGGTATAGGTGAGGGGGCTACAGGCTGTCTGTTTGGATCGAATGAGATCTCATATCTGCCAGGATGCCACAACTGCAGAGCACACTTCACATCATACTTGTGGAAAACATCTGCAATCTTCTTCAGGTCAGGGATGTACTCGTCAGAGTGAGCTGCAATCCCGCCGAAGAAGTACGGCTCTATTTTGGCAACTCCAACAACTGCAAAGCCTATTCCTCCTTTGGCTCTTTCTTCGTAGAATCTGAGCAGCTTGTCCGTAACTCTACCGTCTGGAGTCGTGTAGTTTAATCCCACTGCCGGAAGCACTATTCTGTTCTTGATTTCCATTCCACCAAACTCAATCGGTTCGAACAGCTTCATCTTATCACCTCAGAAAAGCCCGAGTCTTTGCCTCTATCAGCGAGAAGCTCCATCAAGTAGGTCTGGGGGTCCGGCCACTCCTGCAGCTCTTCCCTTTCAACAAGCTCTATGGCTCCAACCGGGCAGGTTGGAACGCAAACTCCGCAACCTATGCACTTCTCTGCATCTACATTGGCCGGCTCCCTTTTAACCTTAGTCCTCACTGCCTTCATCGGGCAGCGGAGCATGCAAATTCCGCATGCAATACACTTCGAGTGGTCAACACTTGCAACATAACTTGAGTGGGCAATGGTGTTGGGATGCTTTGCCTCATGTATCGCCCTGAAAAAGACACAGCAGTCGCTGCAGCAGTTGCAGATTGTGCTTATCTTCCTCGTCCTCTCGGTGAGGTGAACGAGACCTTCCCTGTTCGACTTTCTGAGTATCTCAATCGCTTCATCAGCGGAAATTCTCCTTCCAAGTCCATGCTCCACCATGTACTTTCCGACTGAACCCATGTGGATGCAGTTTTCGAGAGAGTGCCTGCATCCTTCACCAATCATTCTTGCCATAATTCTGCAGGGGCAGTATGCAACCACAATGTAATCTCTTTCCTTCACAAGTTTCACAGCATCTTCGAAAGGTAGAACCTGAGAGTGATTGGAAATGGTGTCTCTTTCGGGAAGAGCTCTCATTATAGGCTTCTCCCTGTCTCCGAGCTCATCAAGAAATCCCTCTTTGCGATATTTTGCCCATAACGGGGCAAGCTTTTCCTGTCTCGGGTCTTTTCCGTAACCGCTCCAGAAGGGAGTTTCTGCAAAGCCCACTATTACCGGGAAAAGCCTATAGTAAGTCTTACCGTCCTTCTCTCCCTTCCAGACAGTCCCCTTCTTTGCCATCTCATTCAGAATTTTCTCGATGTAATCAACGCTCTTACCAGTCCTCTCAGCAAGCTGTTCCGCAGTGAATCTCACGAATGGCATGTGCAACGCAATTCTTGCCTCTTCTTCGTCGAAAAGAACGCTCAGAATTTCCTTTTCCACACCGCTTACACTCTTTGGCAAACCGATCGGTGCCTTGTCCAGCTTCTCCCTCAGCTTCTCATACACTTCAAGATGGTGTGAGTGGTGCATGATTTCACCTCATCCCCAACTTCCCTACAAATTATATAAGAATATCGCAAATGCTATAAATTTATATAGTATGAGGTGAACTACAGCTTAATGGAGGAGTTGCTGAAAAAGCTGGACGAGATGAGCAGGAAAATTGAAGCTCTGCAGGACAGCATAATGATGCTTGGCACAGCAGTTGAGGCGCTTGCAGAGAGAGACGGCAAAAGAGAGCTCTTAGACACCCTTAAATCCTCCTTCTCACGAGAATACAGCAAAATTAGTGAGAAAAGCCCTAAGAGCTGCGAGCTAAGGGACTTCTGTCTTGACAGGGTTAACAGAGCTGCATCAAAGGTTATAAGGGTTTTTGCCGAGAGAGGTGCTGAAGAGGCGCTTGATGAGGTGAGGAAGCACAAGGAAGCAGTCGAGAAGCACTTTGAGAGCTCAATTTGCCCCGACAGAAACTGCATGGAGAGCATAGCCGACACCTTCGAAACGCTTGAAAGCCTCATAAGAGAATCCATAGAGATTTCAAAGCAGAGAAGGGCTGTTCTGAGGCAGTGGAGAAGAATTGAGGACATCGACGAAGAAGTTGTGGCAAGAATGCTGAGCCCCTTGGCAAACCCAATGCGAATAAGAATCCTTAAAACCCTCGCAAAGGGAGGGAAAAGCTATGCAGAGCTTGAAAGGTCTGTCGGGATTAAAGGGGGACACCTGCAGTTCCATTTGAGGAGTTTGATGGATGCTGGCTACATAGCTCAGGAAAGCCTGAGGAAGAGGTATGTAATTACCCACAGTGGCCTGAAGGTTTTGAACCATTTGGTAGGGTTAAACGACATCTTGGAGATTATGCTGGTCTCCAGAAGTTAGTCATCAAAATTAAAGCTCAAAAAAATAAGGTTACTTGTTGAACTCGTAGCTCTCTCCTGGCTTGAGAATCACAATTTCTACATCCAGCCCCTTTGCCTTCACAGCCTTTCTGAAGTCCTCTGGGTCCTTCTCGACGAGCGGGAAGGTGTTGTAGTGCATCGGTATTGCACCTTGGGCTTTACAAGCTCCAGTGCCTTGACTGCTCCGGCTATGCCATAGTGTAGTAGTCGCCAATGGGCACAAGCATCACGTCGGGCTTGTGTAGCTCACCAATTAGCTGCATGTCCAGAAAGACGTCGGTGTCACCAGTATGGTAAACTCTGACACCATCCATGGAGACAACAAAGCCTGCTGGCAGTCCAGCACTGATTATGTTTCCCTTCTCATCTTCCACATCTGCGGAGTGCCATGCAGGGACCATGGTAACTGCAATGCTCCCGGTCCTTGCCGTTCCTCCATGTTCATTCCCATCGTCTCAACGTCATATCTCGAAAGAATTCTCGAAAGCTCGTGAATGCAGATTATGGGGGCGTTGTTTCTCTTCGCAATTTCAACCGCATCTCCGAGATGGTCTCCGTGGCCGTGAGTAACTAGGATGTAGTCTGCTTGGACATTCTCAGGCTTTACCGGAGCATTGGGGTTTCCCGTCAGGAAGGGGTCAATCAAAACCTTCATGCTACCTTCTAACAAAAATGCCGCATGTCCCAACCACGTGATTTTCATGGGTATTATTCTGTTTGGAAGTAAATTTAACGTTTTTTGGTAAATTTGAAAAGTAATTTCAATTTTGTGAGAAAAATTATTTTAGCTATCAATTGAATTTCGATACATGGAGCTAACAACACCTGAAAGAGTGCTGTTTGAGACAGAAGTTTACGAGATAGACGATGACCTCAAGGTCAAGAGAGGGAATGTTAAGATAACGGAAAGCAGAATAATGTTTAGAAGCAACGGAAACGCAAAGCTCCTTTATATTTCGGGAATACAGATGGTTGAAATCAAGAAGGAGAACAAATGGGGATTCTTTGGAGGAGGTTTAATTCTTCTCGTTAGCTCGGCAATAATGTACATTCTCGGGTTGGAGTTTGGTGTTGGCAGCTTTGCCTCAGCTTTAATGTTTTTCGTTCTCCCCACCGCATTGCTGTTCGTTTCTCTGCTTCTACTCTACTGGTGGTTCGTTACGAGGTCGTACCTGCTGGACATGCACACGAACTTCGGGAGAAAGTTCAGAATTAGAAGTAAAAACAAAGAAGACCTCTACGAAATCGCAAATGCAGTAGAACTCGTGAAGATGGGTGCTGTGAGGATGCTGCAGAGGAAAGAAAAACAATTCGTTTAAATTTTGTTTTTGAAGATTAGACCTCAGGCTCAGGCCTGAAACTTACATTGTATAGTTATTTGTGCGCCCCTTTCCTTTAACCAAAAGGCTTTAATGTTGCATCATTGCGCAACTGTACAATGCCGGATGAGAAGCTTGCGAGAGCACTGAGGGCAAGGATACGAAGAAAAATTCTGAAGACTATCATTGATTCAGGAGAAATGAGCGTTACGGAGATTTCCGAAAAGCTGGGTATAGGGAAGTACAGCGCATCGAAACACCTCAAGCTTCTTTATGATCTTGGACTTGTCAGAGCCAGAGAAGAGCCACCGAGAAAGTTATATTATGTCACAATTCCTGAGCTTAAGGAACTGCTTGAGGCCTACGACAAGGTTGCGGAGGCCCTTTCGAAGAGGTGAAGGAATGAAGGCTGTAGTAATTATGGGTTCAAAATCTGATATGGATTACTCAAGAAAGATATCCGAGAAAATCTCCCAGTTCGGGATTGAGTGCGTTTTGAGAATAGCCTCAGCCCACAAAACTCCTGAGAAGGTTCTTGAAATAATAAGGGAGTACGAGAAGGAGGACGTGGTTTTTGTAACAGTCGCTGGAAGGAGCAACGCCCTGAGCGGGTTTGTGGATGCAAACACTTTCAGACCAGTAATAGCCTCCCCACCCTACAGCGACAGGTTTGGGGGAGTGGACATTTTCTCCAGCATCAGGATGCCTTCAGGTGTTGCGCCAATGCTGGTGCTTGAGGCTGAAAACACGGCATTGGCCGTTGCAAAAATTTTCGCGATGAAATATGAAGAGGTCAGGGAGAAAGTAATCCAGTTCCAAGAGAAAAAGAGGGGAGAAATTTATAAAGCAGATGAGGAACTGAGGTGATTGGATGGGGAGCGTTAAGGATTTGGTAGTCCTCGTAGAACCCACTGATAAGCTCGGACTCGGAAGATTCATCTTCTCAGACCGCTATTCTGTTTTTGATTACGGAGAGATGCCCGACAGGATTGAAGATAAAGGAAAAGCACTCTGCATGGTCTCTGCTTTCTTCTTCGAGAGGCTTGAGGAAGCTGGTATAGCAACTCACTATGTCGGTTTGGTTGAAGATGGAGAAGTTAAGGCTTTGATGAAGTCGATATGCCAGTAAACGAAATGGAAGTAAGACTCGTGAGAGTTATCAAACCCGAGAGGGATTACTCCATCTTCAAAACTCTGAAGGGAAACTTCCTCATACCGCTTGAGATAATCTACCGCAACAGCATCCCTGAAGGCTCCTCTCTGCTCAGGAGGATTGAGAGGGGTGAAGTTAAACCGGAAGATTTCGGCCTAACCAGGATTGAGGCAGGTATGAAGCTTGATAGACCGATTGTGGACTTCAGCACAAAGCTTGAGGATGTTGACCGCTATTTGAGCCATGCGGAGGCAAAGGAGATTTCAGGATTGAGTGATGACGAGTTTGAGGCTTTGAAGGAACTTGTTATTGAGGTTGATGAGGTCATAACAAGAGAAGTCTCAAAAGCTGGCCTGACAAATGAGGATGGGAAGATTGAGGTTGCCTTTGATGATATGAGAAAATTCATGGTTGTGGATGCAGTCGGCACCCCTGACGAGTGCAGGTTCAGCTTTGATGGTTTTGAAGTGAGCAAGGAGCTTCTGAGGAAGTACTACCGCAAAACGGAGTGGTATGAAAAAGTCAAGCTGCTGAAGGGGCAGGAGGGATGGAGGGAAGCTGTAGGTTCTCCACCCCCACTGCCTTCTGAAGTCAAAGAGGGAGTGTCAAACCTCTACAGGGCTTTTTGCAACGAGGTTACTGGCAAGAAGCTGTTCGACGCTCCAAAACTGAAAGAAGTTGTTAGCTTCCTGAAAGAGGTGCTGGAATGAAGGCCGCTTTAGCTCTGGAAGATGGAACTTACCTTGAAGGTAAGGCCTTTGGGGCAGAGAGGGACGGGCTGGGAGAGATAGTCTTCTGCACCTCCATGACTGGCTACGTTGAGGCTTTAACCGACCCAAGCTACAAGGGCAGATTCTGATGATGACCTACCCACTCATAGGAAATTATGGAGTTAACAGGGATGATTTTGAGAGTGATGGGGTTAAGGTTGAAGGGTTTGTTGTCAGGGAACTTTGCAAAAAGCCCAGCAACTGGAGAAGCGAGATGACCGTTGATGAGCTGCTTAAAGCCTACGATGTTCCCGGCATTGAAGGAGTCGACACCAGAATGCTGACCAGAAAGATTAGGATTTACGGCTCAATGAAGGCTGCCATTGGCATAGGGGATGTTGATAGGGAGAAGCTGGTGAAAAAGGCTGTTGAGCAGCCTTTCATAAGTGATATTGATTTGGTTGACAAGGTTTGCGTGAAGGAGCCGAAAAGGCTCGAATCTGATGGCAATCTTGAGGTCGTGCTGGTTGACTGTGGTGTAAAGATGAGCATAGCGAGGCAGCTGCTTAAGAGAGGCGTGAATCTCACCGTAGTTCCCTACAATTTCCCTGCCGAGAAGATTATGGAAATGAACCTGATGGCGTGTTCATCTCCAATGGGCCAGGAGATCCGGAAAGAGTTAGGCCAACAATAGAGACAATAAGGAAGATTGCAGGCAGAGTGCCGATGGCGGGAATATGCCTTGGCCATCAGCTCACTGCCCTTGCCCTCGGGCTAAAACATTCAAGCTGAAGTTTGGCCACCACGGCAGCAATCAGCCTGTAAAGGACTTCGAGACTGGGAGGGTTTTCATCTCCAGCCAGAACCACAACTTTGCCGTTGACACCAAAACACTCCCTAAAGAGTTTGAGGTGACTCAAATCAACCTTAACGACCACACCGTTGAGGGGATGGTTCACAAGGACTTTCCGCTCATCACAGTTCAGTACCACCCCGAAGCTGGGCCCGGGCCGCATGACACCTACTTCTTCTTCGACAGGTTTGTGAGGATGCTTAAAGAGTACAGGTGATGTTGAATGCCGAAAAGGGAGGATATAAGGAAAATCATGGTAATAGGAAGCGGGCCGATTGTCATAGG
>LZCG01000239.1_pt1 | contig 9977 bp, 12 predicted proteins | sample 768541 | NCBI WGS metagenome assembly LZCG01 (sample SAMN05200874, study PRJNA324366) | oil field metagenome | isolation source: sample BH-FW-1 from oil reservoir | place: India: Bombay High | collected 2015-07-11
ATTTTGAGCCCATATTAGAAAAGATAATGTCTCAATTTAGTAAGTATTTTATTGGTTTTAAAAGTTTAGAAATTACTTTATTTGAAGCATTAATGGAGTCTTCAAAAACACTTTCTTTTGCGGAGTCATGTACCGGAGGGATGCTTTCAGATACATTTGTATCTATTCCAGGTGTTTCTAATGTGTTCAAAGGTTCAGTTGTGACCTATTCTAATGAATCAAAAGTAAGATTATTGGATGTCAAAAAAGAAACCATAGAAAAATTTGGAGCTGTTAGCGAGGAAACCGTCAAAGAAATGGCATATGGTTTGAAGAAAATCATGGAAAGTGATATTTGTGTATCCGTTAGTGGTATAGCAGGGCCAAGTTCGGGGAGTGAAGAAAAACCGGTTGGAATGGTTTGGTTTGGTTTTCTCACTAATGAAGATTTTGGTGCCTTAAAAAAGGTTTTTACAGGGGATAGGGATGAAATTCGAAAAAGAGCCACGTATTTTGCTTTTGGAATATTTTAGACTTGGTTCGAAAACGATATCTTTAGAAAATAGTGTAGAATAGCTTGAAATAGGAGGGGATAGAATTGTCGAATTACGATGTATATTTAAATGTTTTTTTAGAGGAATCTAAAGAAAATATTCAAGAACTTAACGACCTTCTACTTGAACTTGAAAAAGATAAAAGTAACCTAGAAATAATAAACAATTATTTTCAGAGTGATTCACACCTTAAAAGGTATGGCAGGAACTATGGAGTTTGATACGTTGGCTAAATTTTCCCACAAATTGGAAAATGTATTAGATTCATTAAGAAATAAAAAGATTGATTTAACCAACGACCTGATGGATTTTTTATTTAAAGCCTCGGACGCATTAGAAGAGAGTATTACAGATATAGAACAAGGTGGAAATGGGAGTATAGAAAAACTGGAAAAACTTTTAGATAAAATTAACTCTTATGTGGAATCAACTGATTCCTCTAAATCGTCCAAGTACAAAACGACTGAACACGAAGAAAATCAAGTCAAACAAAATAATGAAATATACTCTAAAATGAGCGAAGAAACTAAGGAACTTTTAGAGAATGTTTTTAAAAGAGCCAAAGAAAATAATCTCAACTTTTTATTTTAAAAGTTATTTTAGAGGATGGTGTTCAGTTAAAGCAGGCAAGAGCTTACGCAATACATCATAAATTAGAAGATAATGGCTGTGAGATAGTTTATACTTATCCCAGTGTAGAAGAGATAGAAAAAGAAAATTTTGATAAAGAATTAATTTTTGGGATTGTTACCTCCAAAAGCATTGGAGAAATAGCAGAACTTGTTAATAAAGTTGCCGAAGTAGAATCGGTTTATGTGGATGAATTTTCAGCGAATAATCTTTTGGATCAGAAGAAGAGAGTAAAGATGAGGAAGAAGGGTCAAACAAGAGGTCTAGAGAATAACAAAAAAGAAGTTAAGCTTTCAAGAAGTATAAGAGTAGATATAAATAAATTGGATGATTTGATGAATTTAATGGCAGAGCTCGTCATAGCTAGAAGTAGAATTATTGAAACTTTAAGTAAGTACGATGTAAAAGAAGTAGACGAAAGTTTAACTCAACTTTCAAGAATAACCTTAGATCTTCAGAATGTTGTTATGAAAATTAGAATGGTTCCAGTTGCTTTTGTGTTCAATAGATTTCCAAGGCTTGTACGAGATCTTGCAAAAGAATTGGGGAAAAAAGTGAACTTTGTGATTCAAGGAGAAGAAACAGAATTAGATAGAACCGTGGTTGACGAGATAGGTGAGCCCTTGGTTCATCTATTAAGGAACTCTCTTGATCATGGTATAGAAGGTCCTCACGAGCGTTTGGCTAAAGGGAAACCCGAAACAGGCACTTTGAAGTTATCAGCTCGGCATGAAGGTAACGGAGTTATCATAGAAGTGGAAGATGATGGGAAAGGGTTTGATGTAAATGAAATACTCCGAACAGCTATAAATAAGGGATTGATTAGTTCATCAGAAGCATCAAAATTAAGCGAAGAGGAGATATACAATTTTGTCTTTTTACCTGGTTTTTCTACTAAAACAGTTTCTACGGAATTATCAGGTAGAGGCGTTGGAATGGATGTAGTTAAAAGTACTATAGAGAGTTTAAAGGGTACTATTTCTCTGGAAACAAAAAAAGGAAAAGGTACAAAGATAAGTATAAGGTTACCTCTTACCTTAGCAATTATCGAAGCTCTTCTCATAACTGTAAATGAGCAAGTATATGCTATACCTATTGCCAATATTGACACCACTCAAAGATTGAGTGATGGTGAGTTAAAAATTGTCCAAGGCCAAGAAGTTTTCCTTTTGCGAGGGGAAGTAATGCCTGTAGTACGTTTAAGAAAGTTATTTGGTTATGAAAAGAAAAAAGATTCTTCTAGCGAGTATATTATTATTGTCAAATTGGGGAACAAAAAGTATGGTGTTGTTGTAGATAGATTATTAGGTCAAGACGATATAGTTATCAAATCATTAGGATCTCTGCTGAAAGATGTTAAAGAATTTAGCGGAGGAGCAATTTTAGGAGACGGAAGAATTGCTCTAATATTAGATGTGGCTTCGCTAATATAACAAATTTAATAGACATTATTGTGGGGCGGGCTGCGGGGCGAAGGGGCGCAAAAGCAAGTTTTAGAATTTAGAAAGGTAGTATAAATAGTTTTAAAAGAGGGGGAAAAATTTATGATGGAAGACGTTCTTTCTTTCAAAATTGTGGATCAAGAATATGCTTTACCAATAGAGAATATAGAAAGTGTTGTTGATAAGACTGATGTAACACCCGTTCCAAATTCAAAATACTTCGTAGTTGGTTTAATCAATTTACGAGGAAGAATAGTTCCTGTTATCGAATTAACTAAGATTGTAGGGATTGAAGTTCCGGAAGACCACATTTATCAAAATATCCTTGTTTTAAAAATAAACGAAGAGGAAATAGGAATGTATGTAGATGAAGTTGAAAACGTTCTTTCCATCGATCCTGAAAAGTTGGAAAAATTCCAATCAAAAGAGTCAGTTTATTCAGATAAAGTTAAAGGCGTTATAAAGATAGAAAACAGATTGATAGTATATCTTGATTTAGAAAGTATCTTAGAGGCCGAGTTAGAAAAGTAAAAATTTTAAAGTCTTCGGAGGTGTTTTAATGGCTAAAACTGTCTTAATAGTGGATGATGCTGCTTTTATGAGAATGATGTTAAAAGACATATTAACAAAAGCAAATTATGAAGTAGTAGGGGAAGCTAGCAACGGTCAAGAAGCGATTGAGAAGTATCAAGAGCTGAAACCAAATTTTGTGACTATGGATATAACTATGCCCATTAAAGATGGTATTCAAGCTATAAAAGAGATTAAGAAAATAGACTCTAACGCAAAGAATTATAGTTTGCAGTGCTATGGGGCAGCAAGCTATGGTTATAGAATCGATTCAGGCTGGTGCCAAGGATTTTATTGTAAAACCATTTCAACCTAATAGGGTTATAGAAGCTTTACAAAAATTGGAGTAGTTTAAATGCCCACTAACTATGCAACGCCGACCAATAATTTGGTTAATGTATCATTTTGGTTTGTAGCCATAATTTTACTCATCATACTTCTTGTGGTATTTTATTATATACTGGCTAAAACATTAAAAAAGGGCCCTAAAAGCAAAGAAGTTAAGATGGTAAAAAAATACTATCTAGATAGGAATTTATACGTTGGAGTATTGAAAGTTTTTAAAGAATATTACCTTATTTTGGCTACTTCCAATTCCAGTGAAATAGTACGAAAATTAGAAGAAGAAGAGGTTCAAGAAATTATGAATGAACATCCTAAATTTCTTGAAACCTTTTCAAATATATTGAAAAAAGATAAAATTTCAAGGGGAAAGGAAGAGGAAAAATTAGAAAAGTAAAAACGATAATAACTCTTATTCTTTTTATTCTGACTCTTAGTTTAATTTTTCCTCAAAATACTATTCAACTCCCAGGGTAGATATACAAATAAATCCAAATGAAGAAGTTAATACTTTAACCCCGACGTTGACAATACTTTTAATCGTTACTGTTTTGTCCCTAGCCCCCGGGTTTTTAATGCTGTTTACTTCCTTTACAAGAATAGTTGTTGTGTTAAGCTTTTTGAGGCAGGCTATGGGTACTAGGCAAGCGCCTCCAAATCAAGTAATGTTGCTTTAGCCCTCTTTTTAACGATAATGATAATGTTTCCCGTTTTTAATGGGGTGTACCAAGAGGCAATTATTCCGTACAACCAAAATGAAATTAGCTACGAAGAAGCTATACAAATTAGTTGGCAACAATTCAAAGATTTCATGATTTCAGAGATTGTAGCCCATAAAAATGAAGACGATATCTATATGCTTTCATCTTCAATGAATATAGAGATAGATAACATCGAGGAAACCCCTTTTCAAATTCTGGTACCTGCTTTTGCAATAAGCGAGTTAGAAATTGCCTTTAAGATGAGTATATTGCTCTATTTGCCTTTTATAATAGTCGATATGGTGGTAGCGAGTATTTTGCTATCTATGGGAATGATCATGATACCTCCGATACTGATTTCTTTACCTTTTAAAATAATGATTTTTGTAATGGTAAATGGATGGGACCTCATAATTGGTGGATTATTGAGGAGTTTTGTGGGAGGATGATCTCATGAGCGAAGAGGTACTAATAGAGATTTTTGAAAACGGTATAATGCTTTTTCTAAAAGTGGTCTCTCCAATTTTAATAATAAGTGTGGCGGTAGGGTTGATTATTAGTATATTTCAAGCCGTTACGCAGCTTCACGAGCAGACGTTGACTATTTGCTCCTAAAATTTATAATAACTTTTTTAGCGTTGGTTTTTATGTTCTCTTGGATAATGCAAAACTTATCAGATTTTTCATTCGAGTTATTCACTTATTATTTAGGGATGATTTAGTTGGAGTTGGAAAATTTAACATACCAGCTATGGGTTTATTTTTTCATTTTTGCTAGAGTGGCTGGAATCACCTTTTTCATTCCTTTTTTTTAGCACTACTTTTGTTCCCGTTCATATAAAAGTTTTTATAACGCTCTTTATTTCTTATTTGGTGTTATTTGAGGTTAACGGTACTTTTCCTATAAATTCATCGCCTTTAGTAATAATATTTTATTTGTTAATGAATTTTGTTTTTGGAAGTAGCGTAGGATTAATAGCTAATATTTTGTTTTATGCCTTTCAATTTGCAGGGGAAACGATAGGTATACAAATGGGATTTGCGATGGCGAATGTTTTTGATCCAGTAACTAGCGATGAAGTTTCTTTGGTTTCTGAGCTTTCATTTTTATTCAGTATGTTGCTTTTTTTTATCTTTAAAGGACCTTTAATTTTATACTCAATAATTATAGATTCTTTCAACAAGGTTCCCGTGGTTTTTACTCTAGCGCCTGATGGATTTATGGTTTTTTCCCAAAAATTATTTGATGTATTCACTATAGGACTTCAACTTTCGATGCCGTTTATTGCATTTATGATCCTTTTGAAAGTTGCTTTGGGAATAGTTTCTAGATTGATCCCACAGGTTAATGTTTTTATGGTGGGTATCCCACTAGAAATACTGGTAGGATTTTTACTTTTCTTAGGAGTGATATTGATTTGGGAAGATCAGTTTACTACTCTATTCTTTCAACTAATGGAATGGATAAAAAATTCAATGATCCTTCTATTTCAATAAACCTTCAACTTTTTGCGGATCCAGATAAAACTGAGGATCCAACACCTAGACGCTTAGAAAAAGCTCGAGAAGAGGGAAACATTCCTCAATCGAATGAATTTAACATGGCGGTTAGTTTTTTATCAATTTCACTTTTTTTGTGGATAATATTTGAGCCACTCCTTAACGATATTTTTAAGGTATTTTATGATTATTTATCTTTAGATTTAGACTATTCACCAACAGATTTGCTTGGATATGAGATTACAGCACATATGAACTTATACATGAAATTGATACTGTTTTTTGTTGTTGCCGTTGTAGTTTCTACCTTTTGGGAATGATCCAAACCAAATTTTTGTTTACTTTTAAATCTTTAAAATTGGATCTGAGCAAGATAAACCCCATTAAAGGATTCAAAAGGCTATTTTCATTAAGATCTGTGGTGGAGCTTATAAAGGCACTTTTAAAATTAACCATATTAGGATTGCTAATCTATAATATAATAAAAGTCAATTGGTTTAAGATACTCTCTTTGGCAGAGGAAGAAACTGCTTTTTCTTTTAATGTGATTTTTGATTTAGTGATTAATGTACTGTTTCAATTAGGAATAGCCTTACTTCTTCTCAGCCTATTTGATTTTTGGTACCAAAGGTATGAATATAAAAAAGAGCTTAAAATGAGTAAGTATGAGGTCAAACAAGAACGAAAGGAAATAGAAGGTAACCCTGAAATTAAACAAAGGCAAAGAGAATTGATGAGAAATTTGGCAAGAAGTAGAATGATGCAAAAAGTCCCTGAAGCGGATGTTGTCATCACCAATCCTACTCATTATGCCGTTGCGATAGAGTACAAAGCTGAGGAAATGCAGGCGCCCATAGTTGTAGCAAAAGGAAAAGATGAAGTAGCTTTTAAGATAAGAGAAATTGCCTTTAAACACGGAATTCCTATCTTAGAAAGACCTGCTTTGGCAAGGGAAATTTATGAGAAAGTTGAATTAAACGAAGAAATACCAGAAGATCTGTACACCTTGGTTGCAGAGGTACTAGCTTACGTCTACAAACTCAGTTCTTAATTGATTGGGGGGTTAGCGATGAATTTTACTAGAATAAAAGGGTTAGATGTAATAATTTCCATACTTATTGTTGGAATAGTTGTGTTGATGGTAATACCTATTCCTACCTTTTTGCTAGACTTTTTGCAACTTTTAAACATAATCATTTCAATAATAATCTTATTAGCAACCTTATATTTGAAAAGGGCATTGGATATTTCTATTTTTCCGTCTTTGTTACTGGTCATGACCATCTTTAGGTTGGCATTGAACGTGTCGTCTACTCGTTTGATACTCCTAAACGGTAAGAATTTTGAAGGAAAAGTAATAAGAGCCTTCGGCGACTTTGTTGTTGGTGGGAATTATATTGTTGGAATCATTATCTTTTTGATCCTTGTTATAATACAATTTCTTGTAATTACTAAAGGAACAGAAAGAATATCGGAAGTAGCCGCAAGGTTCACTTTGGATGCCATGCCTGGCAAACAGATGAGTATAGATGCTGACATGTCTTCAGGGTTGATTAATGAAGAAGAAGCTAGGCAAAGAAGAGAAGACATACGAAGAGAAGCCGACTTTTATGGAGCTATGGATGGAGCTAGTAAATTTGTGAGGGGGGACGCAATAGCCGGTTTAATAATAACTCTAATAAATTTAGTTGGAGGATTAATAATTGGGATGCTACAGCAGGGACTGACTATCGCAGAGGCAGCGGAAGTATTTGCCTTACTCACGGTAGGGGATGGACTCGTTGCTCAATTCCTGCGTTGTTAATTTCAACCTCTGCAGGTATGATAGTATCAAGAGCCGCTTCAAAAGATAATTTTGGGGTAGATTTAATAAGACAACTTACTTCTGACACGAGAGTTTTAAATATAGCAGGCGGAATAATAATAGTTTTAGGCCTATTAACACCAATCCCAGTTTTTCCATCGTTGATTTTAGGAGCAGGTTTACTCTTCGTAGCATACGCGAATAGAGCTAACGAAGGCCAGCTAGCTTACGAAACAACAGGTTCTGCTGGTGTAGGTATGGGGACTTCGGCTGCACCAAAAGCTGAAAAAAGAGGGGTTTCTGGCGGATTTGCACCACCTCTTACAACTCCAGAAGAAGTTTCAGAAGTTTTACAAGGTGACACAATTGAGGTAGACATTGGCTATGGATTGATACCTTTAGCTGATCCTGATCAAGGTGGAGACCTATTAGATAGGATAACCGTTGTTCGAAAACAATTGGCATATGAATTGGGTATAGTCATCTCTCCCATTCGAATAAGAGACAGCGTTCTATTAAGTTCGAACGAATACGTTATTAAATTAAGAGGTGTTGAAGTTGGTAGATTTGAATTGATCCCCGATAGACTTCTTGCTATAAACTCAGGCATGGCGACTGAAGAATTGCCCGGTATAAAGACAAAAGAGCCTGCCTTCGGGTTGGTAGCCTTCTGGATAGACGAAAGTTTAAAAGAGGAGGCTATAGAAAAAGGTTACACTACTGTTGATGCCCCCAGTGTTTTCGCCACCCACCTTTCTGAAACCATCAAAAAATATGCTCATGAAATTATTGGAACCAAAGAAATAGAAATATTGATAGACGGATTGAGAGTTAATTATGCTAATCTAGTAGATACATTAATTCCAACCATGCTAAAAATGCATGAACTAAAAAAAGTTTTGAGTGAACTATTGTATGAAAGAGTTTCAATAAGAAATCTCCCTTTAATTTTTGAAAGTTTGATAGAGGGAGCTGATAAATATGGGAACAATATAGAGAATTTAGTAGAGTATGTTAGAAGGTCACTGGGAAGGCAAATAGTTGAAAATTTAAAATCTGATGATGGAGAATTACACGTCTCGGCTTTGGATCCAACTATAGAGAAAAATTATCTGAATCGATAAGGGATTCCGATTCGGGAAGGGTTATAATACTCGAGCCAGAATATTCAAATATTTTAGTACAAAGAATATCAAAGTCTCTGGAAAATATGATGATGAAAGGATTTAACCCTATATTGATTTGTTCTAAAAACATACGATACCCGTTTGCCAGATTTACACTAAAATTTGTTCAAAACATCAGTATTGTAGCATACGAAGAGATACCTTCAGATACCTCTCTCAACGTAAATGAAATAGTGAAAATAGAAGGTGTGGGATCCAATGCAAATTAAAAAACTTACAGTAAAAACAATTTCTGAAGCGATGGAAAAGATAAGAAGAGAATTTGGAGAAGACGCATATATTTTAGACACAAAAAAAGTAAAAAAGGGGGGCTTCTTTGGAATCGGTGGAGAAAAATACCTTGAAGTAACTGTTTTGAGTGAAGAGAATGGAAATTCTCAACGCAATCCTCAAAAATCAAAAAAATACCCACAGGAAGCTGATAAAACCTATACGTTAAACGATCTAATAAAAAGGAATACACCCGAATTTTATAAGAAAAAAGAAAGAGAAGAAAAATATCAACACCTTCGTATTTAAAAAGTGATAAAGAACCTAATTATAAGGATTCGAACGACGATTTAACAGAGTTTATAAAAACGAGTAGAGAAATATCCTCTAAGATAGACAAAAGTGTAGAATCATTTTATCATCAACACATCCAAAAGGAACCTACTGAAAGTGACATCAAAGATAGTTTGAAATTACAAGATCTGATGAATATGGTTGAAAAGTTGAACAAAAAAATGGAAGCGAACGATCTCTATCTTCAAGATATAAAGGATAAATTGTACGAAAAATCGTATTCAAGGATTTTTATCGAATCCTTTTTAAACCAATTGAACGATTTAAAAGTTGAAGAAAATTGGCAAAACCAAGAAATTATAAGAACCAGATTTGAAAAAAAACTTTATCAAAGCTTCGAAATTTTGAATTTTGGTGATATAAAGAATAAAGTTATGTTTATAGGTCCTACAGGAGTTGGAAAAACGACAACGTTGGCAAAAATAGCCGCTAACTTAAAAAATTGAATAAAAAAATTGCACTAATTACAATCGACACGTACAGAATAGCTGCAACAGATCAGTTAAAAACTTATGCAGATATACTAGGTGTTTCGCTTCACATTTGTTATACCCCGTCTGACCTTAAAATTGCTTTGGAATCACTTTTGAATTTTGATGTGATTCTACAGAATAGCTGCAACAGATCAGTTAAAAACTTATGCAGATATACTAGGTGTTTCGCTTCACATTTGTTATACCCCGTCTGACCTTAAAATTGCTTTG
>LZCG01000240.1_pt1 | contig 9970 bp, 11 predicted proteins | sample 768541 | NCBI WGS metagenome assembly LZCG01 (sample SAMN05200874, study PRJNA324366) | oil field metagenome | isolation source: sample BH-FW-1 from oil reservoir | place: India: Bombay High | collected 2015-07-11
TGAAGTTCATGATGTTTATCGTTTTATGGAGGATATGGGCCGTAATTATGCCCAGTTATGTTTTTGATTTTTACATGAACCGGTATGTTCGTCTCAACTCCGAAGACGGCAAAAAGCCTGCTGAATACCATTACGACCCTTATGCCGGCAAGTAATTAAAACTAATCCAATACCCTGGGTTCCGCTGGAAAAGCGTTAAACAGACGGCCTGAATAAAATTTTTTCTATTTATTCACTTTTTGAAGTGTTTTTATCCACCTTTTCGTGCATTCTATTTGTCTTTATACTATTTTCGTGGTATGTGGTTTTAATCTATATTAATTTGATGTATTCTCTGTAAATTGATACATATTTAAATTTAAATTTATCCTAATGAAAAACAAAATTTTACCATGTTGATGGGAATGTTAATCATGACTTTTGCAGCAAATGGCCAACAAAAATCAATGACTGAAAGGCATCCCCTTGATCAAAAAGTGACAGTAGTCGGAAAATCTGAAATTCATCAGATTTTCAGGCTGCACCAAAAACAGCCATATTCTCTGAAGATTTCGAGGGTGGCACAATTCCGACAGGCTGGGCCACACAAAACGGTGACAGTGAATGGATTGTTAGTAATGACAACTCAAGCCAGTACTGGGTCATTCCGCCCCATACTTTTTATGCTTCCATTAATGATGATGCGGCAGGAGAAACGGGCGACAACAGCGACACGTATCTCGCTACACCTTCTATCGATTTGACATCAGCAGCCAATCCCATGTTGAATTTTGAAGCATTACCTGATGCAACCTATGGCGGTATCCATAAAGTGATGGTAAGTACCAACGGTGGTACTTCCTGGACAGACCTGCTGACTTTGACAGCAAGTCCGGCCTGGGGTAATTATGAAATCGATCTTTCTGCTTATGCCGGAGAATCTGATGTTATGCTTGCGTTCCATTATAATGACGACGGAGAATGGGCCACCGGTTTTGCTATTGATGATGTGGTGGTTAGTGAACTGGGCCAAAATGACCTGGGTGTTGTGATGACTTTGCCTAATTTCCTGATGGGGGGCGATGATGTGTACCCCGTTGTTATTGTTGGAAATATGGGGCTGAATACCCAAAATGACTTTGATGTGGAAGTGGTTATCGAAGATGAAACCAAAGCCGTAGTTTACAGCGATTCTAAATCTGTTTCCGGTGCTGGCCTTGCTGCCGGCGAAGAGATGGAAGTTGCAATGGATAATCCATGGATGGAACCGGCTGCGGGTACCTATACCATTACAGGAACTGTGACGCTGGTTGGTGATGAAAATCCTGAAAATGATGTCCTTACCCGTAGTCTGGATGTGGTTAATATGTTTTATAACTCCGGCTACAGCTATGGTTATGATGCTTTTGGCAGTTATACAGACCAAATTGTCAGAACGGATTTAACGCTTGGAAACCTTGTCCCACTGGGTGCAGCCACAACGAATGATTTTCTGATTGCCGGCGATTATGTGTTTGATGTGATTGCAGGCGTTGAGGTTAATTCCAACGATATTTACATTATAAACGGAGATGGTGCGGCTTATAAGATGGGAACTGTTTCGGGAGCCGGCACTATTCTTGGAATGGCTTTTGACCAGGATAATGAAATTATTTATGCCAACGATGCTGATGGCTATCTCTATACCATTGACGAAGATAACTTATCAGCAACCGTTGTCGGAGACATCGGTTATATCTGCTATGGAATTGCCTATCTTGACGGTGTTTTGTATGGTCTTGATGGAGCCAATGCTGACTTGATCTCCATTGATCCGGTTACCGGAGCGGGTAGTGTGATAGGAAATACTGGTCTGAACCTGAATTATGCCCAGGATATCGGAAGTGACCGTACTAACAATGTCTTATATGGTACGCTCTACACAGAAGCCAAAGCGGGCGGAGGGTTGTATTCAATCGATGTTACCACCGGAGCTGCGACGCTTGTTAATGAATTCGTAGATGAGGTTACGATGTGTGCTATCCCCGGATATTCGGGATATGATGTTACTTTCAATGTAAAAAACGAAGACGACGATCCCATAGAAAATGCGTTGATAGATATTTATAATTTTCATCTTTACACAGATGCCAACGGTATAGCAGTTATTACCCTGGCGGATGATTATACGTATGACTACACTGTAACAGCTGATGGATATATTACCCAGGAAGGAACGGTAGTTGTTTCCGGAGCTCCTGTTGTTGAGAATGTTGTTATGCCCGTGGAACTTTACAACATGACTTTCAATGTTGATATGTCTGATGCTATAGCAGGCGGTATTTTTGATCCCGGTGCTGATGTGCTTTATGTTGGGGGTAGTATGAATGGCTGGGCAGAACCCGGCACGGACCCGACCATGCAAATGTATGATCCCGACAGTGATGAAACCTATACTTTGCAGATTGCATTAGCACCAGGTTCTTATGAATTTAAATATTTTAAGAACAGCGGATGGTTCGGCGGCGAATGGGCTGGCGATCCTAACCGTACTTTCGAAATTATTGATGAAGATGTGGAACGTTTTGATGTCTGGGGTGTCTACGTGGGTATGGAGGATGCAATCACCGTTGAAACCAGTGTTTATCCAAATCCTTCAAACGGCATCATTCAGGTTAGCTCAAATCAGCCGGGATATGTTAAAGTAATGGATATCACCGGACATATGGTATTCTCCGGTGAGATACATTCTGAACTGAAAGTTGACTTAACCAACCAGTCTGAAGGGATGTATTTGATTCAGGTTGAAACCAATGGTCATGTGTCAAACCATAAAATTATTGTGAAATAATGTTTTAAAAAGAATTTTTTTGAAAATGCACCTGTCCGGGTGCATTTTCTTTTTTTATGAAGCGAATAATTATTGATAAAGAATTAACCGATAAAGTAAAGCAGCTTCGGATTGGAACACTCGAAGCCTCTGTTAAGATAAAGCGTTCACCTCAGGAATTGGTTGATATGATGAATCTTGAGGCCGAAAAGATTAGCAGGCATGAAGTGTTGGAAGATATTGCCCGCATTCCGGCGGTGTATCATACCCGGGAGGCCTACAAAGCCCTGGGTAAAAAACCTGCCCGCTACCGGGTGAGCTCCGAAGCCCTGCATCGTAGAATTGTACAGGAAAAAGGATTGTATTTTATTAATAACCTGGTTGATATTAATAATTTGATTTCTATCCGATCGGGCTTTGGCATTTGTCTCTACGACAGGGAAAAAATAGAAGGAGATATGAATTTCAGGATAGCCCGCAAAGGCGAAACTTACCGGGGTATCGGAAAATATGATCTGAATCTGGAAAATCTGCCTGTTTTTGCTGACGATTTGGGCCCGTTTGGTAGCCCAACCAGCGACAGTGAACGAACCATGATTACGAACCAAACCCAACGAATTTCGTTCCATATCATCGCCTTTCAATTGGATATTGATTTACAGCCCTGGTTGCAGCAAGCACAAGAACTGATGCTGCGTTTTGCCGATGGCGGCGATTTTGAGTTGGGACTGTCAGCGGGTTAATTGTTTTTTTCTGAGCCGGTATAACTGGGCCGACAACATGCCGCCCAGCATAAGCCCTGCCCCCAGCAGTACCCGCAGCGTTATGGTTTCTGACAATAACCACCATCCGCCAATAACGGCAAAAACGGATTCCATACTTAATAAAATTGCGGCATGACTTCCCGGGGCGTCTTTCTGTGCAATAATCTGTAGGGTGTAAGCCACTCCGGCCGAAAATACACCACCATAAAGAATAGGAATGGCGGCATCAAAAATATCCTGCCAAAGGATTTCTTCATAGAAAACAGCTATGAGAAAGCTTAACACAGAAGTTGTGAAAAATTGAATGATTGATAATCTGATGGCGTTATACAGGGGCGAAAACCGGCTTACCAGTCGCAAATGGAAAGCGAAGAAAAAAGCACAGATAAGCACAAGCATGTCACCCATTCCAATGGACAGGTTGTCTGTCACACTCAAAAAATACATGCCTGCCACAGCCAGCAATGCCCCAATCCATACCCCTTTTCCGGCTCGTTCTTTGAAAAACAACCCTATGAGCGGTACGATAATTACATAGAGACCCGTAATAAATCCTGCATTACCCGCAGTGTATATTGCAGCCCTACCTGCTGAAATGATGACCCCAGAAAAAGTGCCAGACCTGTGGCCATTCCGGCCAGCAGCAATGGCTTTGACGGATGGCCTACTGATATCCGTTGGTTTTGTCTAAAGGCCAACAGGGGCAGCAGGGAAAACCCGCCCAAAGCAAACCGCACGGCATTGTATGTGAAAGGACCCACATATTCCATGCCGGCACGCTGGGCTACAAATGCAAAGCCCCATACCGCCGCGGTGATCAGCAAAAGAATATCTGCCTTAAGCGTTCTGATGGGTGTCATGAGAGATGCAAGTTAATATGTTTTTTTACTGGTATTTTAATTTTCTGACTGGTCATGCTATTGAAGTGATATGATTACAGGAAAGGTGCCAACCTTAAGCATTATCCTGTTATCAGGAGTGTTGTTGAAAAGCACTTCCGTCGGAACAGAACCGTCAGGTCTGAAAGCCCTTACCGCCGGCGACGGAAGTTTTTGGGTAACCTGTTGGCTTATCTCTTCATGGTGTTTGTGTGGTATCCACATAACTACATGTGTGGGTTTGTTGAAGGCGTCACTAAAAAAATATACCCATAAATCATCCTGTTCCACTACTTTAATTAAATATTCATTCCCTATGGCTTCAATGGTTTGTCTGAGAGCGTAATACGCTAGTTTTGGAACCATCCCTTTTGACGGAGAGGTCGTTAACCCTGAACGGGTGAACTGAAATGAATTTTTATCTTCATCAGCATGAAAATACCAAAACATTTTTTGTACGCCTAGTCTGTAAAACAATAACATACCCCGAATAGCATAGGCAGCCTGCGCTTTTCTGATACGCATTCCGGATGATGGCAGTCCGTTCCTTTGCTGTCGCTGTCCCATCCCCATTCAGTTACCTGTATGGGCACTGCCGGCAGGTTTTTGTCGCGAAAGCGAAGCATATTCAAAATTCCCCACAGCGACGACCGGGGATGCTCCGGATGCACAGCGATGCGTTGGCCGTCATCGGTGTAGGCATAACTGTACAGGTGGGTGTTTAATGCAGATATTTTTCCTTTGACATCTGCCGGTAACCATTTTCCGATGTAATGGTCATTCATGGATTGTTGCCGGTTGGCCGATAAAGCACAGGGTATGATCTCTATAGAAGTTTCGGAAGCTTCAAAACCTTTCAGCATTCCCTGAAAGATTTGGTGATAAAAATCAGCACCATATTTCCAGGGTTCATTTCCGATTTCCACAGCATCTATGTGATAATTTGTTTTTTTATTGAAGTAAGCACCAAAATTTTTAGCGTATTGAAAAGCAGACTGAAAAGGCGTATCCCAGGTTTCCGGCTTAAATGTTTCAGGTATTTGGAGCGACAACTGAATCTGATAGCCCAGGTCCCAAACAGGCTGAAATTCCCTGTCCCAATCCAGCCAGGTAATTTTGAGGCTTCCGGGCATGTTTTCAAAATCGGGCGCTATATCCGGGTCTGGCGTGTCCCAGTCAATATTATGATAGTAACGAACATGATGACTAAATCTGCTGAATTGATAGGGGCCAGTATTTTTCGGCAATTCATCTGCATGCTTGTGCATACCCCAGCCCCAGAATGTATTGATGCCCAGTGTGTTTTTTAATGGCTGACTGGGCGGAGAAAAATCAGGAACGGGCCCGTAAGGGCCCTTTGAATCATAAGCAGTTATTTCCCAAAGGTAGGCTTTAGCCCAGGGCTTCACCGGAAGTATGTATTTTAATCGGATAAACCGAATGTTCCTTTCCGGGAAGCGGCTGGTAACCACGTTTAATGCTTTGGGATTTAAATGAGCTACTTTTTCCCATTCATGTCCATGTTCGGAAATCCATAAAGTGGCTTCCAGCGCATCCTCTCCGGCATAATGTTTTGTTTCAATCCAGCCAATTGGTTTTTTGTCCAGCAGGTCAATTGTTATCAACACCTCAGGTAAATTCTTAAGTCCGCCGATTTCAAACAATGTAAAGGGCTCGTTACTTGAAATAATGATGCCATCAGCTTCTATGTCTTCTAATTGGTACGTTTTTAACTGGTAGGAAGCATTGGGAAAGAAGCGCAGCTCTTTTTGTTTTTTTTCACCTCTGACGGGAAAAATCCTGACGGTTTGGGTGCAACTGATTTTAACGGACAGCGCTTTTAGGGAATTTAATTTGTTAAAAGCAATTTTCAGGGATGCCTGTTTTCCGTCCTGACCAACCTGAACACTGGTTTCTGGGTTTCCATCAATGGCAAGGTGTTCATTCGTAGTGATATTACTGCTAATAGTAACCGCATTGTTAAGAAAAATATTTTGCGAGCGATTGCTAAGATAGTGGGATGGAAGCGGGGCAGGCGATTCCCATTTGGTTTGAAGGTTTTTATCAATGACAGCTTCAGGCTGCTGTCCTTTGGCTATAACTATGGCACCATCCGTAGCGGAATCAATCAATCCAGCATCCGAATCCCATTGTGCATATCCCGCTAAGGAAATGATGAATAATACAGCCACTCCTGCAAAGACTTTTGATTTCATAACAATCCTGTTTCAACAGCGAAAATAGTAATTCCGCCATCTGCATCCTATGAGTGGAGCAGCAATTTACACCTGAATGAATTTATTTTTTTTGGTAAAATTCTTGTAACCACCAAAAATACCAGTGCTGACAGGGTAATACCAAAAATATTGGGGTCTAATCCAAAAGGTAACGGAATCTTAATAACGGTCAAAACAAGCGTGGTAGTGCCTCCTAAAAGCATCGATAAAAAAGCGGCGATGGCATTGTGGCGTTTTCCATAGTAGGCTGCAAGAATCGGAATGAAAAGTCCTGAGACCATGAAGGCATAGGAATAGAGCATCAGGTTGAGAACATTTTCCATGCTACTGGCCAGCCAAAGTGCAAAAACACCGATAAATAAGGTAACAATTTGTGATAAGCGGAGAATTTTTTTGGGATTTCTGAGGGTTTTAAACCGACCAATGATATCGGTCACTACATTACCAGAAGAGGCCATCAAACAGCTGTCGGCGGTGGACATAATGGCTGAGAAATAGGCCGACATCATGAGCCCCATGAGACCTGGCGGCAGGATAGTTCTCAACAGCAGCGGCAAGCCTTTTTCGGCATCAAGCCTTCAGCAGAAGCATAGCCCAATTCTGTAAACATGCCGTGATCAACTGCCACCCGGGCAAATAGTCCCAGAAGAACCCCCATAAAGGCCATCACCGGATATTCAAAGATTCCGGCAATGTACCAGGCCTTTTTAGCGGTTTTTTCATCAGGAGTGGCATAGATGCGCTGGTATAAAGTCATGCCTACAAACCAGATAGGGATGATGGTTATGGCCCAGTTGAGAAAAGTTTGCCATGACAGGTTGAAAAGGTTGAGGTGGCCGGTGGAAACGCTGTCGCGAATAGCTTCCATGCCTCCGATTTTAAAAAAGGCTATAGGCAAGCCCAACAATACCAGTCCGCTCATCAGGATAATCCACTGGATGGTATCGGTGTAGATAACCGCTTTAAGTCCGCCCATAACGGTGTAAACAACGGCAATTATCCCCATCAGCAATAATGCCGTAGTCATATCTAAGTTGATAAAAGTAGCAGAAGCCAGTTTGGCTCCGGCCAGAATTTGTGAACTGGTAAATCCGGTATAACCTATGGCTGATATAATTCCGGCAAGGAGCGCTACATTTTTGCCATAATAATGTTCAAAGATTTGAGGGAAAGTGTAAAATTGATGTTTCTGCTGAGTTTGCTGACTTTGGGAATCAAAACCACTGCTGTTAACCAGGCACCGACCAGGCCGGTAAAGAGCATCCACGAACCTGCCAGGCCCATCAAAAAACCCAGCCCGCCAAGACCAATGGAAAAACCGCCTCCTACATCTGTGGCAACCACCGAAAGTCCCACGTGAAGGCTTTTCATTTTTCGCCCCCCAACAAAATAATCATCGGGGTTTTTGTTTTTTCTCAGAAAAAAATATCCTATCCCCAACATGGCTATCATGTAGAGAATGAAAATGGTAGCGTCTATCCAGTGCATATAATAATGTTTCTTACTGAAAGCAAAAATAGAAAAATCATTCACAAATTGTTATTAAAATATTATGAATGAGATAATAAAATTCATAATTTCAGCCCTTTTATATTCTATAGAAACTAATATTCAAAACTTTATAAATGGTTTTGCATTAGGAAGGATAAAATCTTTAAAAGATAACGAGCATAAAAACAAAAGCACACTTGTTGGTTTTTATTCAATATGCTGCCCTGCTGTTTATGGTACTTGCCGGGCCATGACTGACAGACTGCTCCGAATATCTGCAAACCACCCGCCGATTGATTCCGTGTGTTTTTTGAAACTGTGTGAAATGATTTTTCAAAGTTCATTTTTGCTATTACTCCATACACAATTGTCTTTAAAAGCCGGAGCTCCTGATAAATTGTTGGTTCAGAAAATCTGATAATTACATCATTGGTATTTGCTTTTTCATTTCATTTATCAACCTGATGGCCCGGTAGGCTGATAAATAATTATTCATAAGGATTTTATGTAAATTCACTTGCAATACATCTGATTTTTTTGTATATTTAACCGAAACTATAAAAACCTGCAAAAATGAAGAAATTATATTTGTTATTTTCCGTTCTGTTGCTTCCCTGCGGGCTATGGGCGCAGGAAAAACTTCAAATCCCTGAATTATTAAGTCCGGCTAACGGGGCCGAAGATGTGGCTCCAAAAACTATTTTGGATTGGGAACCGGTTTGTGGCGGGGAAGGAATTTGTTATGATGTTCAGATGGATGAATCTTCTGATTTTGAAAATCCGGTCGAAATCCGCTGCAGCGGTTCAGCGCGGCATTGCGATTCGCTTCGGTTCGGACATACCTATTATTGGCGGGTTCGTGCCCGTGATTGTCAGCAAACCTCTGACTGGAGTGAGGCTTTTCATTTTACGGTACTCTCTTCTATGTCGCTTGAACAGCCATCGAACGGGGCTGTCAACCAGGCGCTGAATGTATCGCTTGGTGTAGAACCTGTTCCCGGGTTTACAGGCTATGAAGTGTTTTTGGATACCAATGAATCGTTCAACAGTCCTGGCCTTCAGTCTTTTTCCTTTACATCAGGGCAATCGGAAGTTGAGACCAATTTTTTGTATTTTGATCAGACTTATTTCTGGAAAGCCCGTGGTATGCATTGTTATGATACAACGGAGTGGACTGAGGTGAGGTATTTTACTACCCGTCAGTACCCAACCCTCCGGCCCCGGCAATCATGCTACCAACAGTATGCTTGAGGTGGAATTGTCCTGGGATCGGGTTCAGGGTGCAACCTATTATGACTATCAGGTCGCTGATTTTCCTGATATGTCGCAGGCTGCTACTTACAGTACCGAAAACACGAATGTGGTTTTTGTGCAACTGACTTTTGGGAAAACTTATTACTGGCGTGTCAGGCATGCCATGTGCTGGATGTGTCGGATTATTCGGAGGTATATGATTTTACCACTATTGACCATATGACCTTGACGGGCCCTTCTGATGGTGCAGTGAATACTCCGCGAAAACCGGATTTCTATTGGAACGCCATCGCTGGTGTTGACGGATATTTGTTGCTTATTGATGATTCTCCTGAATTTGAAGTGTTTCCAAATTTTGTTCGTGGGGATGGCGGACATTACGTATGTGATCGGTTCCTGAGTTACGATACCGAGCATTACTGGAAAATGAGGGCTGTGAAAGGTTCTGATTCCACCGACTGGACGCCGGTATGGCATTTTAAAACACAGCCGGCACCTTCACTGGCTGTGCCGGAAGCTGAAAAAAAATTATTTAACATTTATCCGAATCCGGTGGAA
>LZCG01000241.1_pt1 | contig 9951 bp, 10 predicted proteins | sample 768541 | NCBI WGS metagenome assembly LZCG01 (sample SAMN05200874, study PRJNA324366) | oil field metagenome | isolation source: sample BH-FW-1 from oil reservoir | place: India: Bombay High | collected 2015-07-11
CCTGGCATATATCAGGGCTTCCACTGGTGGGGCTGGTGCTGGCGAGCGAGAACAGGGCGTGGCACGAGTCGGCTAAGCGGGTTGCGGGTGGTGCGCGTAGATGAGGTGGAGACGGTCAACGTCCCTGGTACCGTCGGAGCTGGTCGATCGCTCTCTTGGTCCTGCTTGTCGTTACTTTGGTGGCAGCGATGCTCGTTACGCGCGTTGACTTCGTGAAGTTCTTCACAGGAGCTCCGAAGACCGGCAAGATCTGGAGACAGTTCTTCAGTCCGGAATGGTCTCTCCTCGGCGACGGGGTTAGGCTCCTCATCGTGACGATCTTCATGGCGTTCATGGCCACCCTGTTCGGTGTGCTCATCGCCGTTCCGCTGAGCTTCCTCGCCGCGCGCAACCTGATGCGCGGCCTGATCGGTAGACTCGTGTACACGATCATCCGCGTCACGATGAGCATCATCCGCTCGATCGAGCCGATCATCTGGGCGATCATCTTCGTCGTCTGGGTGCGCGTGGGGGCCTTCCCCGGGGTCCTCGCCCTCTTCGTTCACTCGGTCGCAGACCTGACCAAGCTCTACTCCGAGCGGTTGGAGTCGATCGACCCCGGGCCGGTGGAGGCGATCCGGGCGACCGGAGCGAATCGGATACAGGTGATCATGTACGGGATCATTCCACAGATCATCAATCCCTACCTCTCGTTCACCCTCTACCGATGGGACATCAACGTCCGTATGGCGACGATCATCGGGATCGTCGGTGGAGGAGGGATCGGGCAGCGCCTCTATCAGTACACCAAGCTCTGGCGCTGGAGCGAGGCGAGCGTGATGATGCTCCTCATCATGCTGGTCGTCTGGGCGATGGACTACACCTCATCCCGTCTGCGCGCCCGCCTGGATTAGCAGATTGAATCGTTGAGCGATTGTGTCGGTAAATTGCTCAATCCTCCGATCCCCTGATTAAGAGACGAGGTTCTCCAGGTACTCCTGGATATTCTCTAGCCCGTAGGTCGTCTTAAGCATCTTGTTATCCTCCAACCAGGCGTCCTTGATCGTGTCGTCCCGGCGGATCTCGATATCGGTAAGCCCCAGGGTTGCGACCATCTTCTTCGCTTCTTCTTCGATATGCTTGTCCTTTACGCGAAACAAGAACCGTGGAAAACTCGGCATCGTTCCACCTCCAGTTCTAAAGTATACTGATTTGGGCGTAGAGAGCCAGCCGGAGAGTTGCCTGCTCGAACTGTTGCTGTGTATCGTAATGGTATGTCGTCCAAGCCCGTTCGCCCCATTGAGGTCGTCATCGCACGTGAGAAAGACCGGTCTCTGTTAGCCTCGCTCCTACAGGAGATCCACGCGGGGGAGGCACACACAGTTCGCAAGGCAGAGGGCGTCGAGGCAGACGGGGTGGAGGAGAGCCTTGCGCGGTATAAGGCGCTCTCTTCCGATTCGGCGTGGTTTCTGGTGGCCCTTTGTGACAGAAAGCCGGTGGGGTATGCCGCGCTCGTTCGCATCCCCAAGCTCGACCGGCGGATCGGCTTCCTCTACCTCGATGAACTGCACGTCCTCTCCGGGTATCGCCGGTGTGGGGTGGGGACCGCTCTCATGAAGAGGGCGATCGCTCTCACCCGTGAGCTCGATCTTGCGGGGATCCGCCTTCTCGCCCGGCCGAAAAACACCGCTGCACAGCGTTTCTACGAACACCTTGGCTTTTCGAGATCGGAGTCGATCCTCTACGAGCGATCGACTGGACAGGATGGCAAAGCACCCATAGAATGAACGTCATGAAAACAGTCGATCTGATCAGGAAGAAGCGCGATGGAGGTAAGCTCACCCGCGAGGAGATCGAGTTTCTGATCGAGGGATACATCAAAGGTGAGATCCCCGACTACCAGGTCTCAGCTCTGTTGATGGCGATCTACTTCCGCTCGATGGACGATGAGGAGACCGCGATCCTCACCGACGTCATGGCCCACTCCGGACGATGCTCGACCTATCCGATCTTCCCGGCTACCCGGTCGACAAGCACTCAACCGGCGGGGTAGGGGATACGACTTCGCTTATCTTGATTCCGCTCCTCGCCGCGGCCGGTCTGACCGTAGCCAAGCTCTCCGGCAGGTCCCTCGGCCACACCGGAGGGACGATCGATAAGCTGGAATCGATCCCTGGGTTCCGCACCGACCTCTCACGCGAGGAGTTCCTGGAGCTGGTCGAACGTTCGGGGCTCGCTCTCGCCGATCACACGGCGGACATGGTCCCTGCCGATCGGCTCCTCTATGAACTCCGGGATGTCACCTCCACGGTCGATTCGCTCCCGTTGATCGTCGCCTCGATCATGTCGAAGAAGATCGCCGGCGGGGCGAAGGGGATCGTGATCGACGTCAAGACCGGAGCAGGGGCCTTCCTCACGCGCTTGGAGGACTCGCGGCACCTCGCCCGTTCGCTTGTCGCGATCGGCGCGCACCTCGGACGGAAGATCTCAGCGTTGATCACCGATATGTCTCAGCCGCTCGGAAGGATGGTCGGAAATGCCCTCGAGGTGAAAGAGGCGATCGCGGTCTTGAAGGGAGAAGGCCCGCAGGATTTGGAGGACCTGTGTTGCGAGCTTGGCGCGGAGCTCCTCCTCTTCTCCGGGAAGGTGCACGAACGAAGTGAAGCGGTTTCGACTATGCGAACGCTCCTACAGGAGGGATCTGCCCTTGTGAAGTTTGAGACGCTTATAGCAAATCAGGGAGGAAATCCGGCCGTGATTAAGGATCCCTCGCTCCTTCCCACGGCGAGCCAGAGGGTGGAGGTCCTCTCCCCCCATTCAGGGGTTATCGCCGAGCTCGATGCCCTGGCGATCGGACGAGCGGCGAACCTCCTCGGTGCCGGTCGGTTCGTCAAGGAGGAGACGATCGACCCCGCTGTGGGGATCGAGCTTCTGAAAAAAGTGGGAGCCCCAACAACAAAAGGAGAACCGCTCGCGATCCTGCATGTGAACGACACAACAAACCTCGAGCAAGCGTGCAAGATGGTGGAGGGAGCCTATACCATCGGCGAAGTGCCGGTCACCCCGCCCTTGCTCATCGTCGAACGCGTTACCGCCTGACCGCGCTCATTCAAGATGTGAAGACGCTATCAGCCGTCAGCTCTCATCTGCCAGCTTTTCCCACCTACCACTTACTACTCACCATTCACTATTCACCATTTACCACTCATTACTCGTTACCATCTTTTGCCGCGCCCTCGACCCCAGACCATGGACTTCGGCCCTTGGACTTTGGCCCTTGGACTCCCCCCGTCACCCATTTGTTATTGACTCGTACCGAGAGACGTTCTATACTGCTTCTCAAGTTCCTTAAGTAAAGAGGGGGTTTTAAAGGTGAAAAAGAGCCTGTTTGTCATCCTGTCGATCGCACTCCTGTCCCTGGCTTTTGGTATTCCTTGCCTGGGGCAGACCGGAAACGGACACGCAGAGCCGCCGAACACGGGTGGCCTGTTCACCGATGTACCGAAGGACCACTGGGCATATGACGATCTGGAGTACCTGGCCGAACGGGGGATCATCACCGGCCTTCCCGGCGGGAAGTACCAGGGATCGGAGCCGCTCGACCGCTACTCCGCAGCAGCGCTGATCGCGCGGGCGATCAAGTACATGCAAAACAACCCCGAGAGCGTCACCCCACAGGACCTTGATGTGTTGAAGGACCTGATCTTCAAGGTCTCGGACAACCTCGCTACGTTGCAGTCGCAGATCGGCTCCATGCAGAGTGGGGACACCTCGGCGTTGGAGTCTCGTATTTCGCAGAACGAACAGGCGATAGCCCAGCTCCGCGCGCAGGTGGCTGGGGTTCCGAGACCGACTCTGCAAAACTGGCCAATCGGGTGAACGCCAACTTCATCATCTCGTTGACCGCCCTATTGGTGGGAATTATCGGTGTGGCTCTGGCCACGATGGGCCTCTAGGTGTCAGAGAAATGTGACATAGATCACTTGACTTTGCCCTTCATGTTCACTATGATGGAGACAAGATCTAGTGGAGAGGCGGAATATAGATAGTAAGGGGGTGATGCTTCGGCGCTTAAAGTTTCTGTGAGAGAGCACGCTTCTTGTCAAAAGCTAAACCTGTAAGGAGGTAAGAAAAGTTATGAAAAAGGCTCTCGTACTCGCCCTTACGTTTGTATTGGGCTTGGGAATTGTTGCATTTGCGGGCCCGCTCTCGGGTTCGTGGGGCACGGATATTGAACTAACAATCAATCCTACCGGTGGCACAATCACGGTCAGCGATTTCGATTCAACCCTGATTGTCGACTACACGGTCGGCGGCTGGACCTTCGAGTCGGAGAGCGGCTTCGACCTTAACGGTTGGAGCACGCAGTCCTTCTCTGCTGACGGTGTCCTCGGTGCGTTCACCATCGGCTCCGACCTCGTCTTCAGCCCCTCGGGTGCTTCCTTCACCTCTTGGGATACGACCGGCAGCGTCTCCATCGCCGGTGTCTCCCTCGACGGTGAGTTCCTGCTGACCGACAATGCTTCCGGTTGGACGTTCGGTGCCAGCGGTGGCGCGGGCGATCTCAGCCTGAGCGCGACCGTATACCTCAACATGGACTCCGACGGCAACATCGTGCAGACCGGAAGCTACTGCTTCTGCTTCACGAGCGTCGACTTTGATATCAGCTTCCCGTTCGCCTGCATCGACCTCGTCGACATCTCGCTCGGCTTCTCGAATGCTGGCTTTGATGGGGTCACCTTCTCTGCCAGTGGGATCGCGGTTCCAGGGATCGCTTGGCTGACCTTCGATGCCGATCTGAAATTCAACACTGGTGTGACTGGTAAAGAGCTCACGCTCAATCCGGCGATCAGCCTGGGTGACTGGACTTGCATCACCCTTTACTACGATCTCCTGACGACCGGCACCTACCAAATCAACGGCATCTACTTCTACGGTCTCGGTCTGAGTTACAGCTGGAACGGCGTCAGTTTCTCCAGCCAGTCCAGCTTCGATGCTGCCAAGAACGAGGACATCACCGGCAAAGCTGCTTACTGGGAGGTCTTCACCATCGAGTCTGAGGCCGACTCCTGCTGCGGTGGCGGGTTCGACTTCTCCGTCGCCACGTACTTCGATAACGGTAGTGCCAAGCTCTTCGACTGGGGCGAGTCCGACATCGACGTTTCGGTCGGTATGGGCTCGAACTTCAGCGTGAGCGCCGGCTCGTTGTCGACACGACCGGCTTCACCGAGCTGACCATCGGCTTCGACGTCACCTGGTAGTAGTCTAAAGCAAAAGAGCTTTCTTCAATGGGCCCTGGTTCGCCGGGGCCTTTTTTTGGTTTAGCGGTCAGCCTTTAGAGATCGTCTGCCACTCATCACCATTTACTATCCCCATTCACCGTCTTTTGCCGGGCTCTCGACCCCAGACTCTGGCCCTTGGGCTTTGGACCTTGGACTCTCCACCCATCACTACTTCACGCCTGCCTGTGCCGGTAAGGCAGACAGGTCTTTGCGAGGGGTACTCTGTTTCGTATAGTTCCTTAGCGACCCACTCCTGCCTGCAGCACCTGTCTACCGCCAGGTAGAGGCCGGCGAAACGACAAGGAACCACAATTAACCCATCCAGCGGGTGAACGCAAGAGCTGGTTATTTAGCAGCCCAATCTCCCGATCACGCAATCATTCAATCACTCAATTCACTGCTCTCCCTGCTCTTCCGCTTCTTGCTGATAACTGATGGCTAAAAGCTGACTTGCCGGTTGCAAAGCAAGACCGCAGGTCAACGAGAATCCACTACGAAGAGCACGAAGGACACGAAGATATGGAATGCGCTGCGCTGTCGAGGTGGGTAATCGGCTGTGCGATTGATATGCACCAGGAACTGAGCCCAGGATTGTTGGAGTCGACCTATGAGCAGCGTCTTGCGCTCTGCGCACGAACTCAAGCTAGTTCTCGGTAAACCAATCTCTCAATCATCCGATCTCCCGATCATTCAATTCGCGGCTCTTCCGCTTCTTGCTGAGAGCTGATGGCTGACAGCTGATTATCCGGTAGCGCTATTCCATACGGTGTCTGTTTTTTCGCTGTTTATCAGATATGTAAAATTCTGTCCCGTTCGGCCCTCTCCAGCAATGCGATGAGCATACTAAAACTGTGCAGAACTAAACACCTCTTGGCATGGAAAATGCAATCGGTTTGGCCCTTTGCGGCACCGAGAGGGGAAGAGCTGTGCAATGGATAGATAATCAGGTCTTGACATCACTGCCCCGGTATGCTATATTGAGTTCGGGTACGAGAGCCCAATTGTGGGAGTGGGTATACGTGAGCACTATATGTATGCCCGCTCCTGCAGAGAAACTCTGTGTTCAGGGGCGAGCGGAGAAGAAATGATCCGCGAGTGGTAGTAGAGAAGAAGCGGTAAGTTGCTGATCTGCCTTACGGGACAAAAGCTTTTGACAAGAAGCGTGCTCTCTCGCAAGCGGCGGAAAAAAGTTACTAAAACTTCTTCAAGAACCGGTAAGGAGGGAACATTGAAGAAAGCTCTCGTAATGACGTTTGTGTTGGTATTGGGGCTCGGGCTCACGGCTTTTGCAGGCCCGCTTACTGGAACGTGGGATTTGGGTATCTCAATCGATCCAGGGGCGACAATTGCCGGTGATCTGTTCATCGACCTGAGTACGTCTCTAGGGCTAACCTATACGGTTGGTGGATGGGAGTTTGGTTCGAGTTCGACGTTTGACACGATTGGTTGGTCGGCACAGTCGTTTACGGCAAGTGGGACCCTGGGGGCGTTCAGCTTCTCGTCCACGATGAACTTCAAGCCGCGAACGGTCACAGCTGTGACGGTAGCATATCCCAGTCTAACGGTGACTAATATTGCGGCCAATTACTGGAGTATATGTGTCATTGGGAATGACGATTACCTCAAGTATACTTATGGTGCTGCGTTTGACGATTGGACGGTAACGGGGAGCGTCTCCATTGCCGGGATGACCTTTGAGGGGCTGTTCTTCCTCGAGGGCTTCACGGGCGATGTGGCAGCGCCTGTGGTTGCTTACTATTGGAGTGGTACTTCTCCGGCAACCCAGACCTCTGGCGATACCGCGCATGTCCTGTATGACGGATCTAAGCCACAAAGACCGGCTCTGGTTTTCGGTTCATGGCAAGTGGGAGCGTTGGTGATATGACGATCACCAGCTACACGTACTTCAGCCTGAACGAGAAATTCGCTACGGTAACCTGTGGACAATCGCTAGCCAAGAGCGGCACGTATACGGTCGATGGCTGTGACGTGGGCTTTACCGAGGAGTATCTGCACATCGAAGGTTTCTCCTTCGGTTGTGCCACCTTTGAGGCCGGACTTGACATCACCTGCACTGGCTTCAAGTGGGTTTCGTTCAAGGCGAGTGACCTTGATCTCGGCCTCGGCTGGGCACCACTCGTTGCCGACTTCCAGGTAACGTTTGGTGAAACGAGTAAGACAGCCGCCCTGTGCTTCGACCTCACCGCTCTGGAGACGACGTGCTTCACGTTCGGTATGACGCTTGACTACTCCGGAACCGCAATCAACGGAGTGACGATCGACAGCGTGACCTTGGAGCACACCTGGAACGGTATCAGCTTCTCCTCGGAAACCCTATTCGGGTCCTTCTCGAGCACGATCACCGACGAAGGCAAGCAGGTGATGGTATTGGTGCCAGCAACTGGCATGACGGACGCAGCTGGAAACGCGATTCCTTCGGTTAATGCCAGTGGTATTGGCTACTACGACCCCGTTTGCCTCTATACTGAGAAGTACAAGGTGTGGGAGAGCTTCACCATCGAGTCGGCGGGTGACTCCTGCTGCGGAGGGGCATTCGACTTCAGCATCACGACCTCCTTCGGAGACAAGTACGAGCTCGACGCCTACGCCTACGATTATCAGTTTGCTATCGTAGGAGAGGGGACTGGCTACAGCGGAGCGCTTCTGGATCCGACAGCATTCCCAGCGATCCATCGCGATGTGATCATTGGTTGGTTGGAGACCGGTGAACACACAGATACCGCGACCGTCACTGGTGGTGCCGACGTTAATCACGACGGTGTTGTCGATGCGATCTGGCACAGCGCCACTGACACCAAAGCTGCTGAACAGCTGAAGTCAGACTCACTCTATGAGAAGGACACACAGGATCAGCTCTTCCAGTGGGTTTCCACGGATGTCGACATGTCTCTTGGGATCGGCTCGGCGTGGAGCCTGACGTTCGGTCTTGATATCGATGTCTATGGTTGGAACGCTCTCGAGTTCGGTTTCGAGTTCACGTTCTAGGCGCAAAGACCTGAACAAAGCATGAGACGGGCCCTGGCTTGCCAGGGCCCTTTTTACGGGATCTTGCATCTAGCGGCGCGCGCGCTCTACCCAGCGCCTATGCGTGATGCCTATCGACAAACTCCTCCATCAACGAGGAGAGGAGGTGATACGGTGAACTTGAAAGGCGCTTGGCGCTGTGGGTAGGGATCGTATTATTGATCGTCTGTCTATCGGCTTGGGCGGGCTGGGCTGGCAGCCAACCGGAGATCACGCAGATACTGACCTGTAGGGAAAAGCCAACTCGGTTCGAGCCGCGGGGGTGGACCTCTTCGTTCACAAGTGAGGACGAGTCCGTCTACTGCCTGGCGGAAGTAAGCATCCCTTCTTCCGCATCCAGACGCTCCTACGATGCCACGTTGAAGTGGTACGCCCCCGACGGCGAACTCTATTATACCCACGAATACGAGGATCTGAAGCACGGCTACACCTGGTCGCTCTGGGGATCGATCCCACGTCAGCGGGGGCCCGCGCTGCCGACCTCACAGGCCGTGGCGGGTCGTCCTCTCAGTGAAGTTCGGCCCCAGCAAGTCCCACACGTTCACCATCAAGTCCTCTGCTCCCTCAACCGAAGCACCATCGTCCCTTCTTGATTGGCCCCCTATCAGCCAGCCGGCCCCGGAAGAGCCGGTGATCGGCAGGGAAGACGAACCGAACGAGACCTCGCAGACGGCGAACCTGCTGAGATTGGACGAAGGGGTCCAGGGCGAGGCGCGCTTTTACTCGAATGAGGTGTACGACCAGGATTGGTTCCATATCAACTTGGGAAGCGACAGGAAGTACTGGTTGGTGATCAATGCGGTCGGAACGACTTCTCAGTGGCTGAGTCCTGTCAGCTTCTTGCGCCTGTACAAGAGTGATCGGCTGAACGATCCACTGAATTTCTCCTCCTATTCGAGGCAAGAGCGGGGCGAGGAGCGATCGACCTGTGATCTGGTCGTCCTACTTCAGGGTCCTGGTACATACTACATTTTGATCTCAGCTCAGGATTGCGAGCACGACGTCATCTATTCGCTCCAGGTTGCGACAACGAAACCCGAATGGGCAGAGGAAGAGATTTAACAACCAATAGAGAAGCGGCTTCCCCAATCGCCATCCCCCGTTGGTTCTCTCCCCCCCAGGCACGGCGTGCGTACGTACTCCCATCCACGGCCAAGCGCGTTGCAGGGATTGTTACGCCCCAGGTTCGTAGACCATGATCGCTATCTTGATTGACGCGCTGGTACCTCGGTCATCTGTAACAGAGAGTTTGGCAAAGTAGCTGCCAGGTTCGTCATACGTGTGCTCAATTGGTTCCGATAAGTCCGTTCCTTCGACTGTTTCACCCCCATCCCCAAAGTCAAAGGTGAAGGAGACGATCTCGCCATTGGGATCGAAGCTCCCCGAGATATCGAATACAACCGTGAGGGGCGCTGGCCCGTACGGGCTCCCTTCGGCGATGGCAACCACTGGTTTTGGTGGTTGGTTGAATATTGCTGAAAGACAAGATGTTATAAGCAATCCCACTGCAATAAGCACACCTAGTGCGAGCTGTCTTCTCATTGTTTCGAAGCTCCCCGAGATATCGAATACAACCGTGAGGGGCGCTGGCCCGTACGGGCTCCCTTCGGCGATGGCAACCACTGGTTTTGGTGGTTGGTTGAAT
>LZCG01000242.1_pt1 | contig 9947 bp, 15 predicted proteins | sample 768541 | NCBI WGS metagenome assembly LZCG01 (sample SAMN05200874, study PRJNA324366) | oil field metagenome | isolation source: sample BH-FW-1 from oil reservoir | place: India: Bombay High | collected 2015-07-11
GAGTACGCGTTAACAGGAGTTTTTTCTTTTCCAGCTTGTCCTGCTTTCTCGGTTCACTCGCCTCCACACCCGACCACCACCGTCTTATTGCGAAAGTCAATGATTCCCTTCTCACACGCTACCTCTCCTCCAATTGTTAGCGCTCCGAAAGCCCCCTTAAAGAGCCGGGCCTCCTCCTCAAATTCTTCACCCAGATACAGCACTCTGGAAACGCAGTCAAATGCAATCTCAACTTCACCTACACTCTCGACGCAGCTTCTGGCAGCATTTATGAGCGAATCTTTATCCCCCTTCATCAGCCTCAGGAGGGAGTTTCTCTGCACGATACCAGCGCAAATTATGCTTTCTCCTTCAACTGCCAGTGGATCTCTGACAATCTCCTCACTTCTCACCCTGGAAACACCAAAGGGGAAAGCTTTTGCAACATCGAAGAAATTGTCTTCTCTTATATCAACGCCAAGCTCTCTGAGCGCCGCGGCATAAGTGTTGAAAGCTGAATCCCAGTCGAGCTCAACTATCCTCCTCCCCTCCACCTTTGTTGCGATGAATGTTTGCTCAGTTGGCACCCAGCCGTGCCTAACACCTATCCTGAATCGTTCGGGGAGGGCAATGAAGATGACATCGTCCCTGAAAAAAGAGCCGTCAACAAAAAGACAGTCTATTCGGTTTTCAAGTGAGCCTCCACCGCCGCCGATGTAAACGAACTTATTTCCGTGCTTCACATAAACCTCATCGAGCATCCTTTCCGCTCTCTCGCTCCAGCCGTCGAGCAGAGTCAGCAGCGTTCCACCACTTGCATTAACCCCCATTACCTCCCGACCCCTGTAAACCTCGAAATCGCCTTGAACTGCAACGACTCTGTCGTGGTAAACCTTGCCGTCGAACAGAACTCCTGGAAAAACTCCTCCTGCAATCCCTTTTTTGCCTGCGATGGTTTCCTTTAGCTCCGCTAGAACGTTCTCCGGAGCGATTACTATGGCATTTTTTAGCTCTCCAACCTCTTCGACCTTGAGCAGCTCAGCTTCCATTCTGATGCCACCTCTGAGTTTTGAGTTGTTCTACGATTTCTTCGCTTGGAACCTTTTGTTTATCATCACCCTATTTATCATCATTCTGAGTTTGAGCAAATGAAAGTTTTTATAGACCTTTCGCATCGTATGTAGTATGGTTGTAATTTATACGGTTACAGCTTCTTAGCTTACCAAATCAATAAAACACCTCAGTGAAAATTGATTAATGGTCGCCTTTATTACAATCTTCAAAACCGCTTTCCCCATTACCCTTCTCTAAATTAGATCCCTCGATGTTCGGTGTATCAACAAGTAGGAAGTGGTGAAGTCGTGTGACCAAAAGGAATTATTACTTGTAGTATAGTAATTTGTGTATGCCTGTAATAAGTGTAAGAGTAGATGATGTAAGCACAAGTATATAAATGGGCGTTTGGAGATTCTTGCACCCGAGCTTATTTCCTTTAACTGGAAAACTCGCCGAGAGAACGGTCGAGATTGCAATGGAGGATGACATGACAGTCTACGACGCTTCTTACGTAACTCTAGCCGAAGAGTAAAGAGCTAAGTTTTATACGGCAGACGAGAGGCTAATTAATAAAGCGCGTTTCGATTTCGTCGTGCACATTGGTGAGTTCTGACAAGCTCTTGATTTCAGATGAAAAAATGAAGGTCTCCTTTTCACCATAGAGCTGTTTTGTATACTGAAGCAGCCAAAACAATTTTGTTCGAAAGGGCAAACGTGGTATCAAATGTATTACGCCTTCATTGACGAGAGCGGGGATATAGGATTCTCAGAAAGGTCTACAAGATATTACATTGTAGCGTGTCTCGAAACGAAAAAACCTGACGAACTTTCAGCAGCATTCAAGAGAGTCAGAAGGAAACTCCACAGAAAAAAGAGGGACATCCCCGAATTCAAGTTCTCTCGATCTTCACACGAAGTTCGCCGCATCGTGGTTGAAGAACTCCTAAAGAAGGAGTGGAAGTTCTCAGCGGTGGTTCTCGACAAGAATACCGTGTATGGTCATCTACGGGATCAAAAGCAAATCATACACAACTATATTACTGGCTTCATCGTTGAAGTTCTTCCTTTAAACCACGACAAGCTGGTTCTAGTGATTGATAAGTCCTTCCGGAGAGAAGCTATTAGCGAATTCAACAGGTACGTAAAAGAAAAGATATCTTGGATCACGCTGGAACGCGGTATTACGCCACCGTCGTTGGAGATCGTACATGACAGGTCGGAGAATCATGCAGGACTGCAGGCTGCGGACTTCGTTGCCGGGTCCCTTTTTTCGAAATACGAGAGAGGTAACAACTATTACTTCAAGCTTGTCGAGAGTAGGAAGAGAGTGTTGAAAGAGAGGTTCTAAATTGGGAGTGGGCCCCCGCCTACTCCGTCCCACCCCGCTTACGCGGGCATCATCGTTTCGGCGGGAGGGGCAGCTCGAATCACTGCCCGACCTTACCCTCTACTACAATAAGTATATCATCGTTTAAAAAAGTTACTTATAGCAACTTTTAGCTAACTTTTTCTACCTGGTGTTGCACACGTTCTTAACGCGAGTTGTAACCGTAACGTGTAACTTATAGCTTACAATTTATCATTTTCACAATTTCACTTGTAAAAACATTTCAATTGTACTTTTGGATTACCCAGAAATCGTTTCAGCCCTTATACAAAGCTGGCAACGAAAACATTGAACCTTCTTAACTTAGTCTGAGCTTCTCAATTAGCCTATTTAGAAGAGATATAAGCTCGTTCAGGATAGATGTTTTTTCTGCTCAATCATGGTTTGATGCTTGGCCCTAGCAATCTCAAGAGCTGTTTTCAGCTTTGCTTCTGAGAGTTTCATGCGCTGCAGTATCTCAGGATTCGTATTTATTTCTTTAATTGATAAACTTGTAAATTGTGATATCCCGAAATAATTTCACTCCTCAAACAACCACCCCCTGCTGTACTCAAAAACTCTCTCAGCAGGCAGCTTCCTCAGAAAAGCCTGATAAGGAGTCTCCAATTCATCAAAGTTCAGACTCATGTGGGGCTTAATGTAATTATACCAGTAAACGAACTCATCTAAGGAATCAAACAGATGGAGCTTCTGCTCTATCAAGCCAAAGAACCTCTCTACCTTGCCATTCGTTTGAGGGTGGTTTACTCTCGCAAGGATGTGCCTTACTCCATTCTCAGCCAAAAAATCCCTAAACTTGTGCCTAGCTTTCTCTCTGCTTTTTGCAGCAACGAACTGAGTTCCGTGGTCAGTCAAGATCTCATCTGGTATGCCGTACTCATCAAATCCCTCTTTCAGGACTTTAATCGTGTTCTCTGTAGTGGCATTCTCAAAAACACCAAAGCAAGTAATAAAGCGAGAAGCGTCATCCATGAATGCTATTATCCACTTATCATCAAGCCTTTTCCAGTCTCCCTGCCATAAGCTCATTGAATGCTTTCTCTCGTATCTAACCCACTTCCTCCTTTTCTTCTTGTTCATGTTCTCCTCCACCAAATTGTGTTTGAGCAAGACTTTGTAGGATTGTGTTGTGGGGGACGTGAATGCCGTAGTCTCTTTCTATCAGCCTTTCCAGTGGAACTGGACATAATCTGTACTTTTGGTAGGCTTGCAGGATTATTTGTTCTGTCTTTTCGTCTATTGGCTTGGGTTTTCTTCCTAGCTGCTTGAGTTCTGGGATTTTGCCAGTTTGTTCGTACTGTTTCTTGAGCTGGTAGACTCTTCTTGGTGTTATTCTCATTACGGCAGCTATTTCCTTTACTGGTGTTCCCTTGTCAAGCTGTCTGATAATCCACCTGATCTTTTTGTTTGTTAGTTTTCTCACAATAGTTGGATGACGGGTTGTGAAATAATTTTGGGATACTACATTCCTCAGTAGTTTCTAAATAAGGATAAATTTTTTCGAACATCACCCAATATTTGAGAATGTTTTCTGAGAGAACATTTCTGTATCTTTCAATTAACCATAAGTAGGTGAGTATGTCTTCGAACCTCTCCTCGCCCTCAACGAGCAGAGCTTTCTTAAATTCCTTTGGATCCTCACCTAACTCAATTAAAGCCGCCACAAACAATATTTTTCTGGTTAATCCTCCGTTAATGTTTCTTTTGATTATATCTACCAGCTTATCACTTATATTCGGTTCAAGTAGATAATTGACTAAAGAAACACAGAAAACCTGCCCGGGGTCATTTAGGACGTTAGGCTTTCGAATTATAGGCCTACTAATATTTCTACCAAGGAGGAGCCTGATTTTTTCAATTACCATTCTTTCCACATTTGATTTGCCCTTAAGATATGCGTAGAGTGATAGAGCTCCCAAATCCCTGTTCTTCTTTCCAGCATCCTCAGATAATGCCCAGTTTTCCAGCTCTCGCATAATTCTCTGAACTGTTATATCTCTCCTTCCATTGCTAACGCATAAGCGAGCCAACATACATCGACTGGGTGATCATGAACACTCATCTTTTCAATTCTGTTTAGTATTTCCCTCCTGATTTCGTCCTTCAGTTTGTAAAAGTCTATGCTTAGAGGAACCATGACTTATCCTCAGTCTGCCACCTGCAACTATTTGGTTCCAATTATTAACACCAACATCTGCAATAACCGTAGCTATTAATTTAGAGTAATTCAGCGTTATGGGTACAGTCTCAGCGTTAAAACCTCTCCAGTTTATATGGGAGAACTCATACACTTGTCTAACAAGCTTGTAAAACTCTTTCTGGTCGACTGTCGATCTTTTGTCCATTCTGATATTCAGCACCCTTGGCATTCCAACTTTTCGCCTTTCGTCACCGACTCTACCATCATTTAGGAGCAGTGCTTCATGGGAACTCAGTCTCACCAACAGGCCTTTTGGAGGAATATACGAGCTATGGCTAGAATTAAACAGCCTAAAGTTTGAGTATTCATTCAAATGAATTAAGGCATATGGAATATCCTTTGCTACAGAGTTTAGAGCAGATTCAATTGCATCTATTTCCTTTTTTCCGGGTTTCTTATGCAAGTGAATCACTATTTTTCTGGTGTACCTTTTTCGCTCTCATATTCAAGTATGGACTCCTCAATAAGGTTGGATAAACCGCTCACGTAGTCTTCCCATCTTACTACGGGAGCTCTGGAGTTCATAAAGATGAAATCCCCGTCGTTTGTAAATAAGGTTACAAATCCAACAATATAGCCATGAGTTTTATCCACTGCCCTGCTGACACCTAAACTAATTATCTTCATCATCTGATGTAGAAACTGTCCAAGGTGTTCCACCTACCTTTGCATAACTTGCTAACGCTATATTTTCCAAAGTATACTGTCTCCCTGTTTTATTTAAACTTTCAATGGTTACCATCTGGCTTGGTATTCCATTGGCAAGCAGCTTTGACTTTGCAATCTTGTAAACTTCTGAGCCTCTTTCCTGCAGCAAAACATAAACTATATCCGGTTCTTGAGCAGATATCTGGCCAATCATGAGTTCAACATCCCTAACATCAGAAAACTTTACAGTATCTATAACCTTCAATGGGACTTTGAAGAAACTTCTAAATCCTCTGAATGAACCTTCACCCTTTATAAGTCCATCAATCAAAATTTCCTTCTCTCTTTCTTGACCGTCGGGATATATTACAATAGCTTTAATTTTATCTTTTCCAAACCACTCAGAATCGTAAGGCCCAAATCTCAAAAGTCCTCTTTTAGAATATCTTTCCTTGGCATAGGTCGAAGAGTAATCAAATCTCAGCTCGGGTTGCCGAAGTATCTCGCCATAAAGCGACATTTCAGACACCTACCAATATCCTGCAAGGTTCAGGTATTATTTTAGCTTCTATTCCGCAAGGTAGATACAATTTTTCAATCTCTTTAACAAAGGGAATAATGTCCTCTAGCAATCTTTGTCTCGAAACTTCTCGATTTATTCCAGTAGGTATTAAGTCCTTCTGAATTTGTCTAACCTCTCTCAGAGTCTTGCTGCCAAATCTGTTCACTATTTGTTTGTAATTCAAGGTGTTGCCAGATTTGTCTCTGAGAGGATAGTGCACATCGACAATCAGAAAGTACTTCAGTTTATCTTCTAGAGGATCTCTTAAAAATATCACCCTTATGTCGAATGCTCTGTAGACTCTTACGTTACCATCAGAAGTCTCCTTAAAATCTCTTTCATTGAATAGAACACATCGGCCTTTCTCTTTTTCGGGCATTGGAGCATACCCCAATTCTTTTGCTTTTTCGATAACACCTTCTAGAATGAGTCTACCCGTTAACCTTGGCTCTTCGAGAAGTTTAATTTTTTCTTGTAAAAATCCCTTTGAAAGCAGCCATTCAGCGTCTTTACCGTATCCAAACACCTTGCTACTACTTTCAGGAGCATACACGTAAACTTCCTTACCAGACCCCTCTATTTCTTTCCTTAGGTCTTTCAGGTTAGGATATAGCCTTCTTTCAGCGGTCATAAATTCTATTTCTACGTCTGGAATGTTCACTTCAAACATGTTTGAATAGTACCCGGGATCAAGCATCATAACAACCCCCAAGTACTTTATTAACCATTATTGTGAATATATTAATTTATTGCTTTAACAATATTTTATTGTTACTGCAAGTTTTGTCTCTCTGAAGAAGCTCAATTGTAAAAATTATTTTTGAGTGTGCAGTTCTTAGAAATACAACATAGTGCAAGTTCTCGATAGTTTCTGACTGCTTTTAATATTTTACAAATTCCTGCTTAGATTATTGAAAAAAAGAAGGAAAAAGATTAGCGAACCAGAAAAAGAGGGTTGCTGGAGGAATTGGTTGTACTATTTAGTTTGGTTCTCTAACAAAGAAGGAATTGTTAAGAAAATAAAAGAATCATGCTAGACCAGAAGAAAGATTGAAATGCAAATTTCTACTATCGCATATAAATACAAAAAATTCCAGCGTGAACTTTCGAATCTTCTTTTAGGATAGCACCCATGTCATTAGGGAAGCTACCAGTATTCCACCCTCAACGTAGGATACTCCTCCCTGACAAAATCGAAGTGTCGGTCCTTAGTTACGATAATCAGCTCTCTGTTTAGGGCAACGGCAGCAATTAATGTGTCAACAGCGGGAATTGGCTTTCCCCGCTCCACCATTCTCTGCGATATTTCGAGGGCGAGGAGGTAGTCTTGCAAGGAGGGGGTCAACACCTTCAGCTCGAGCTCGACTCCTCGAGGAAACTCCACGAGGTTGAGTATCGTGGTGTATCCTGTGAGCTTCCTCTTTGATTTTACGGCGTCGATTATTACGTTCGTGTCGTAAAGCTTTCCAGCGTCTCCATTCTTCCTTCCTCGCTTTTTCGTAGTACTCCTCGTATTTTTCGACAGGAGTCTCCTTTAATCGCCTTTCGAAGTCCTTTCCCAGCATTTCGAGCAGTTCTTTGCTCGACACCTCTAAACCACCCTTCTCAAGCCTTTCCAGGTACTCGATTATAGCCCTCCTCGCCACCTCGCTCCACCTAACCTCCTTGTACTTCTTCATCTTCTCGTAGATTTCGGGGGGAATTGAGAGGGTTATATTTGGCATCTTTTTCACCACTGTACGTATGTGAAATCACGTATTTAAGTGTTTATGGTTGCTGATGAATGGATGAGGTAATCCACTATCTTGATTTTCCAGAAACAATTATCAATGAATTAGACGCAGAAACAGCATGCCATACTGGCTCTGCATAACAAACAAGGAGAACTGGAAGGTGATTAAAGAGAAAAACGTATGGGGTGTTCCAGAGAGGCACAGGAACACCATCGCAAAAGTAAAGCCCGGAGATAAGCTCCTCATTTCATCAAGCAGGAGAACGTTGACGGTGAGGTGAGACCTTCGAGAATCGTTGCAGTTTATGAAGCAGCATCTGAAGTCTACAGAGACTCCTCAAGAATCTTCAAATCTCCTAAAGGGATGGGCAACGAAACTTTCCCGCTCAGGATTAAGCTGAAGCTAGTCAAGATCTTCGACAAACCAGTTGAGTTCAAGCCCCTAATCCCCAAGCTGAAGTTCATCACCAACAAAAAGAGGTGGTCTGGGCATCTGATGGGGAAGGCAATGAGGGAGATTCCTGAGGAGGATTATAAGCCAATACTTGGCTGCACAACTCTCCCACTATACATTCCTGAGCTGTAAAGAACTATTTGCTCTCGAAATACTTATGAATATTTGCCACCAATTAAGATTATGAAAAGGATTCTTGCACTGATATCTTTGGTCGCAGCGTTTTCCCTCTGCACCCAGCCACAACTCGGGAAGCCAGAAGTAAAGGAGGTCGTCAGTTGTTGGGGCAACGTAACTCCTTCTACAACCGAAATTCTGACAGAGATTAGTGTTTACAATCCGAACCCGATCCCTCTTCCCCTAAAGGACGTTCTAACGGAAATCTACATGAGCGGGATAAAGATGGGGGAGGGAGGGCTTTGAAAGCAGAGATGCCGCCTGGAGATGGAGTGATAGTGATATCGACAAAACTCAATAACGAAAAGATTCCCGAATGGTTTATTAGCCACGTTAAGAACGGTGAGTCGACTGATGTAGAATTCAAGGGTTTCATCATCTTCGACCTGAAAGTGGCGGAATTCAAATACCCCATCGAGCAGAGGGCTTCGATTAAAACAGACATCCTGTCTGGCATCAGCTTTAAAGGAGGGGACGTTAGCGTCGGGCCAGTTAAGCTAAGGATAAAGTTCGTGGAAATCCGCTGGGGGGAGGTTAAGCAAGATTACATCGAAATTCTGACACTCGCAACTATTTACAATGACAATCTGGTTCCCGTGCCCGTGACAAAGTTCAGATACAGCATCGAAATGAACGGAGTAAAGGTGTCTGAAGGTGTCAGCAACGTTGGAACGGTTATTCCTCCGAAATCGGAAGCGACTATAACGCTCGTGAGCAGAATAGACAACAGGATGCTTGCTGAGTGGTTTGTAGAGCATATTCGGAATCGGGAAAGGACTGAGATGAGAGTTCTCATCAAGCCATTTGTGGAAGCTATGGGTAAGGAATTCAGCTTTCCTCTAGAAAGCGAAAGCACTTTCAAGACGAGAATTTTCGGCTGCTCCATGCACTTTCTAGATTCCCTACCGCGAAAGAGGTTTGGGGGTGATTGGATGAAATTTGGGTACTGTTTTAATTTGTCTTGTTCTGCTCTGTTTCCCCGTCAAAGCCGGGATATTGGGTCAGCCGGATTTGAAGGTTGCGAGCGTCGGAACTATCCCGGAGACCCCGACGGTTGGTGAGAAGACAAGCATTGTCGCCACGGTAGCCAATATCGGGGACAGAATCTCCGGGCCATTCAACGTCCACTTCTACGTTGAAGGTCCAGGCGGTTCGTATTTCTCGGACCATTCAACAATTCTGGAGCTGAGGGACGGAGATACCAAATCCGTAGAGGTGAGCTGGACTCCTTCAGAAGCTGGATTATACACGATTACGGTTGCCGTAGATCAGGAGAACAGGGTTTCCGAGAAGAATGAGTATAACAATCAGATGCAAGTACTCGTTGAGGTAGCTCCAGGTCAGCTCTCACCGACGCCTACACCTACATTATTGTCCTGAGCAAAACTATTTATACTAAAAACACCAACAAAAACACATGGGAAGAAAACGAGTTTATGAAGTAATTAAGCATCTACCAGCAGAAGAACTCGATAAAAGAATCAAAAAACTCGAAAAGACACGAGAGTGCTTCAAAGACTCTACTTCATAAGACACCTCTACAGAGGAATGAGCGTTGAGGAAGCTGCAGACTTAGTAGGAATAACCAAGGCCACAGGTTACGCATGGCTCAGGAGATGGAATTCTAAAGGTTATGAAGGCTTAATTCCCGAATTTGGAGGTGGTAGGCCATCTAAACTTACAGAGGATGAGAAGGAAGAACTCAGAGAAATGCTCAAGGAGAGAGATTCCTGGACAACAAAAGAAGTTCAG